>Ga0209358_10003580_pt1 | contig 11429 bp, 10 predicted proteins | sample LauGreFa1BDMLBSN_2_FD_187574 | JGI IMG/M metagenome (GOLD analysis project Ga0209358, IMG submission 187574) | Freshwater lake microbial communities from Lake Michigan, USA - Fa13.BD.MLB.SN (SPAdes) (version 2) | ecosystem: Environmental > Aquatic > Freshwater > Lake | place: Lake Michigan, USA...
CCTTAGCTCTGCAAATATTTTCAAATTTAGCAAACGACTACGGCGACTTTCAAAACGGAGCAGATGGCAAAGATCGTGTGGGTCCTGCACGCATGGTTCAAAGTGGATATATTTCCGCAGAACAAATGAAACGCGGACTCTATGTTGCTGGTGCCATTGCATTGGCTTTGGGTGTTTTATTGTTAAATGAAGTTTTTGTGGTGAAGAAAAACTGGCTCGGATTCGGAATTTATCTGGGTGTTGGAATCTCCGCTATTTGGGCGGCGTTCAGATACACTGCAGGAAAGAATCCTTATGGATACAAAGGACTAGGCGATTTGTTTGTCTTCTTGTTTTTCGGAGTTGTTTCAGTATTGTCAATTTCTTATTTTTTATCGGGAAAGATTGGAGTAATCGCTATTTTGAATACAGTAATTGTAGGAATGTTAAGCATGGCTGTCCTTCACTTAAACAATCTTCGCGATCACATTTCAGACGCGAAAGCAGGAAAGCATACCTTGGTGGTGAAGCTTGGTTTTGAGCAAGGAAAGAAATTACATTTCATTTGGTTGGGTGCTGCATTCCTCGCCGCGGTGATTGAAGTATTCATGACCACATCTCATTACGCATTCTATTTGCTTCCATTTACAATACTTGTTGTGCATGCGAAAAAAGTATATTCCTGCACGAATCCGCAGCTTCTCGATTCAGAATTAAAGAAGGTAGCACTTTCGACATTCGCAATTGCGCTGCTCTTGCTCATTTTTTTGCCGAACGTGTAGGTTCGAATAGTATATTTGAACATGTCTTCAAACAGAGAAATCAAAGGAATAGCAATCTCGTATCTACTGGCTATAGTAGGAACAATATTGGCGAATGAAATATTTGTTTTGAAAGAGATTACTGAAGTTCTGAAGTCTTATGCTGCGACAAGAAATACTCAAGAGATTTATTTTATTTGGTTCGATTTCTTCCCTGCGCTGTTCCTATTCCTAAACGGATACACCATGACTCTCGCTTTTAAATCAAAAAAGCAGAGCTCAAGCCGGTTAATGGGTCACTACAGCAGAAGGGGTTTGGTCCTTCTCGCATTGGGCTTATTGTTTGTGGGCTTTTGGCCAGCGAATATTTTGATTATCGCAGGAATTTGTTTTTTTGTTTCACCTTTATTTATTCGTTGGGAGTCTTTACTGCTTCAGATTTTGTTGTTTTCTGTAGTTCTACTTTCGACGGTACTCGGGAATTTAGACATTCCGATTTTCCCATCATTCGCAGGGCTTAAACTACAGGAGGTTAGCGCCGTAAACATCGTTGGTTTTTTATTTTTTAACGGCTATTATTCAGTCCTTCCTTGGATTTCATTTTTTATTCTAGGAGTTGTTTTCGGGAAATCTGGCGCAAAGGTGAGAGGTTGGTTTCCGCCAATTGCGGTCTTTGGAACTGCCATGATGATTGCTGGAATAGTGGTTCAACCGTTTCTGAACAATATGTTTGGAGGTATCGGCGAGTTAAATGTTTTTTCGAATAACATCATAAGCATTCGTTTTCATAGCTTTTCTTTTTTTCTTTTTGAGTCGGGTCTTATATTAATGTCTGTGAGTGCAATAAATTATTTCGGTAAGAAATTGAATGAAACAATTTCAGGAGCCAAAATTATTGGATGGATAGATCGCTTCTCGTCTTCAAAATACACGTTGTACTTTTTTGTTTGCTTGGAAACGGCCCTCCTATGGTCATTGGTGAAAGGTGGAAACCAAGCGAGGATATATTGGTTTAAATCAGCATATGTCCTAATCCCAGCCTCACTTGCCATGTTAGCGGCCTCGTTTCTTTTGCTGATCTGGTGGAAGAAAAAAGTCACCGAAAAAGCTCCAGTAGAATGGCTACTCAAGAACATTTCAGGTTCTAGGAAATGAGATGGATATTTTCTCATCGAATCCTTCAGTTCAATAAACCGGCAAAGACAAGTCGAGATGTTCTCTTCACTCGTGATAGTTGGATACTCCAGTTAGTAGATTCAGATGCAAGTGTCTTGGGTGAAGGAGAGGTGGCTCCATTGTGGGGATTAAGCAAGGAAACGAAAGAAGAGGTTTTGTCTGAGTTAGATCGCATAACTAAAATAGAAAATAGTATCGAAGTTTCTTCATCAGTCTCCTCTGTGCAATGCGCCATTGACGCTTCGCTTTCTGGATTTCATTCGAAACAAATCGATTTTCCTTTCCTTCCTAAAAATGGATTGAGTGCCATTTCAATCAATGGATTAATTTGGATGGATGATGTTGAATCTATGCTATCAGAAGCGAGAAGAAAATTCAATGAAGGAAGTAGATGTATTAAATTGAAAATTGGAGCGTTGAATTTCAGCGATGAACTAAATCTCATTCGTGAAATTCGGTCATGGGGAAATGAAGAGGAGTTAACGATACGTGTCGATGCAAACGGAGCCTTTACACTAGAAGACGCATTAGATAAATTGAATCAGCTTTCGGAATTTAACTTGCACAGCATAGAGCAGCCCATAGAGGCTGGGCAATTGGAAAACATGTTTAAGTTGTGCGCTGAGTCGCCTGTTCCTATAGCCTTCGATGAAGAGATGATTGGAAGTAACCCGGAAGATTTCCAGCCGTTTTTGTCCTTGGGAAAACCTGCGTATTTGGTCGTGAAGCCGTCGCTTCATGGAGGATATATTGCTGCTGAAAAATGGAAGGCTTGGGCCGATAAGCACGGAATTGGTTTTTGGATAACCTCTTCGTTAGAAAGCAACGTTGGTTTGAATCATCTTGCGAATTGGGTGTGTAAAATGAAGTTGGAAGGTGTTCAAGGTTTGGGCACAGGAAGTTTATTCAACAACAACAGTGAAGCGAAATGGAAAGTAGAAGGTGAACTTTTAATTCCAATTGAAGCATGATCAACGAAGCTCTCTCAGGAAGTGATATGATTTTGGCTTACGCTGAAATTGAAAGAGAATGGAACGAGTCAGAATTCATTTCGTTTCAAACTTCAGGATCTACCGGCGATCCGAAAGAAATAACATTTGCGAAAGAGCAGATTAGGCTATCTGCGGAGAGAACAGCAACTTTCTTCAACGTAAATAATAACGCAGAGGTTTTCTGTGCGTTACCGCCCATTTACGTAGCTGGAAAAATGATGGCACTGCGCGCAATTATTCTAGGGTGGAACTTAACTTGGCAATCGCCTTCAACTTCACCCGCTATTCAAAACCCTTATGATTTTGCAGCTTTTACCTCGCAGCAAGTATCACAAATGTTGACGGCTTCGTCATTTGCGTTGAATACGATAAAAAAAGTTTTGCTGGGAGGAGGTCCGCTTTCTCAAAGTGCAACTGCGCTTCTAGAAAATATTTCGACAACTGTTTTTGAGGGATATGGAATGACGGAAACGCTAACACATATTGCCATGCGAAAAGTTGAGGAGAATTCTTTTTTCCGAGCACTTAGCGGTGTTCAGGTTTCTCAAGGTGAAAAAGGAAATTTAATCATTGAAGATTCTTGGTTGAAGCTTCCTTCCTTTGAAACAACCGATGTCGTTGAATTTGTTGAAGACGGATTCGTGGTGAAAGGAAGATTGGATCATGTGATTATTTCCGGAGGAGTGAAATTATTTCCGGAAGAAATTGAAAGTATGCTTTCGACAATAATGTTTCAACCTTACTACATCTCGTCCTTACCCGACGAAGTTCTCGGGCAAAAGGTGGTGTTGTATGTGGAAGGCGATACGCAACATTTCCAACTAGAAAAAATAAATCAATTGAACTTGGGCATTTGTAAGCCTCGAGAAATAATACTTAAACCGAAGTTTAATCGAACCGCTAGCGGTAAAATAATTCGTGAATCATGAAGTTAGTATTCGCCTCAGGAAATAAAAACAAGTTGCAAGAAATTCAAGCGGCTTTACCAGCGGGTGTTGAAGTGGTCTCTATGCGCGACGTTGGTGTGAACGAAGAAATTCCTGAAACCACTGGAACACTTGAAGGAAACGCAGAGCAAAAAGCACGATTCGTATTTGAAAAAACGGGTTTACCTTGTTTCTCAGACGATACCGGATTGGAAATTGAAGCGTTGAATGGAAGGCCGGGGGTAGACTCGGCTATTTACGCTGGAGAACCTCGTTCAAACGAACGAAACATAGAAAGGGTATTGAAGGAAATGGAAGGTCAAACCAACAGGAATGCGCAATTCAGATCAGTTTTCTGTTATTGCACTACGCAAGAAACGCATTATTTCGAAGGAATTGTGAAAGGGAAATTGGGTATTGGAATTCGCGGTGCAGACGGTTTTGGATACGATGGAATCTTTCATCCACATGGAAATTCGCGAACATTCGCCGAGATGACCTTAGAAGAAAAAAAATTATTGAGTCACCGGGCGAAAGCACTTCAAAAGTTCCTAGAATTTATCAGGCTCAAGTCTTAACAGTTATGTGTATTTTTGTCTTTCCAAACTGAAACTATGGAAATTTATTTAGAATTTGAATCCCCGATTAAAGAGCTTCGTCAGCAGATAGAGAAGTTAAGAGAGAGCGAAAAGAAGAATGGGGTGGATGTGCATACGGCTATTGAAGACCTCGAGCGTGCCGTTGTCGAAAAGACCAACGAGATTTATTCTAACCTTACCCCATGGCAACGTGTGTTGGTAAGCCGTCACCCAGAGAGGCCTTATACCCTTCAATACATTGAATCAATGACCGAAGGCACTTGGGTTGAACAACACGGAGACCGCACGGTGAAAGACGATAAGGCCATGGTTGGCGGATTTGGAGCTATCGACGGGAGAAGTGTCATGTTCATTGGTCAGCAAAAGGGAGCAAATACTAAAATGCGTAGCTACCGAAATTTCGGTATGGCAAATCCAGAAGGATATCGTAAGGCGCTTCGTTTAATGAAATTAGCTGAGAAATTCAATAAGCCTATTGTTACTCTTATCGATACTCCTGGTGCATTTCCGGGATTAGAAGCAGAAGAGCGCGGACAAGGTGAGGCAATCGCACGAAATTTATTCGAGATGATGCGCTTGAAGGTTCCTGTGATATGTATCATAATTGGCGAAGGTGCTTCCGGTGGTGCATTGGGAATTGGTATTGGAGATCGTGTTTTAATGTTAGAGAATACCTGGTATTCTGTTATTTCTCCGGAATCTTGTTCTACGATTTTGTGGAGAAATACAGACCATAAAATTGAAGCCGCAGCGGCGCTGAAACTCACAGCTGACGATATGTTAGCGAATAAATTGGTAGACGGAATTATTCGTGAACCACAAGGTGGCGCTCACAATAATCCAAATAGTGCAGCGCTGCATTTGAAAGAGGCTATTATTAGCGCTTTGAATGAATTAGAAAAATTAGGAGTGGAAGAACGCACCCAGCAGCGAATTGAAAAATTCTGCGCAATGGGAGTCGTTCAACAATAATTTGAATTTGAGTATTGTAGACTGAATAATTGATTGTAAATTTGTGCCCATTACAAAAAAGCTGAAAAAATGAAAAAAGGATTTTCGTCGGTAGTAGTTGCGTTAACAGCAGTTACACTACTTTTTCAAGGTTGTGCCACTCTTGGCTCCATGCAAAAACACATGGCAGAACTTAATTTCCAAGTTGAACCTAGTCCATTGGAAGTGCACGGAGACTCTGTTAAGGTTACTATCACAGGTAAGTTCCCTGAAAAGTATTTTGCTAAAGCGGTTTCTGCACAAGCTACTCCAGCAATTGTATGGAATGGTGGAGAAGCTACTTATAAGGTGCAAGAATTCAAAGGAGAGAAGGCAACAGGTAATGGAGATGTTATCCCTTTCAAAACAGGAAAAAGTTTCAAGTATACTGCAACTCTTCCTTATTCTGCAGGTATGGAATCTTCTAAACTAGAGTTACGAATCAAAGGTGCAAAGGGCAGTAAGACAGCTTCTTTCCCTGCTGTGGAAATTGCGAAGGGTGTAATCACTACTCCTTATTTAATGAAGAGTGACGATAAGGTAATTGGTTCTAAAGATGCTTTGGTTCGTTCTACTGACAAAACTTTCGAAGCTATCGTTAATTTCGATTTGAACTCATCTGTATTGAAGCCAGCTGAAATGAAAGATGCAGACATAGCTGAATTACAAGCTTTATTAACTTCAATCAGCACAAACCCTAAAATGGTTGTAACTCAAATTGAATTGCAATCTTATGCTTCACCTGAAGGTGAAATTTTGTTGAACGATGGTCTAGCTGTTGAGCGTGCTAAAGCAGGAAGTAAAGTAATGACTAACGTATTGAAGACAGCTAAGCTTGATGTTCTATACGGTTCATTGGTGAAGGAGAATCCTAAAGGTGAAGACTGGGAAGGATTCAAAGCTGCAATGGAAAAGTCATCAATTGCGGACAGCGACATCATTGTACGTATTCTTCAAAGAACGACTGACTTAACTGAAAGAGAAACGGAAATCAAGAATATCTCTAAGACTTACACTGAAATCAAAGATTTGATTTTCCCATCACTTCGTCGTTGTGTTATTCGTGTTCATTACACTGAAAACGGATACACAGATGCAGAATTGATTTCTTTAGGAAAAACCAACGCTTCTGTATTGAACTATGAAGAGTTGTTAAAAGCAGGTTCTTTAATTGACGATGCAAATGTTCAAGCTGCAATCTACAAAGAGGCTGAAGGAAAAGCAAACGGCGACTACCGCGCATCAAACAACTTAGGCATTGTGTATTATGGAATGAATAAGTCTTCTGAAGCTGCTAAGCAATTTGAAAAGGCCTACGGAATGAAGAAGAATGCTGAAACGTCTAATAACAACGGTGTAGCTGTTCGTTTGAAGGGCGATCGCAAAGGTGCAATGAAATTGTTCAACGAAAGCGGTTCTGCAGAGAGTAAGTACAACAAAGGACTTATCCTAATTGCTAACGGTGACTACGCTGGTGCGGTTTCTACGATGAAAGATGTTAAATCATTCAACTCAGCATTAGCGAAGTTGTTAAGCGGCGACAACGCTGGTGCGAAGTCTGATCTTGATGCAAGTGGCGACAAGTCTGCATTAGCAGATTACCTTCGCGCTATCATCTGTGCTCGTTCAAACGATGCTGCAGGTAAAGATTCAAACTTAAGTTCAGCTATTGCGAAAGATGGTTCACTAGGAGAGAAGTCTAAGACAGATTTAGAATTCGCAAAATAATTCGAAAAGATATTTACTGAAAAAGGGACTTCGGTCCCTTTTTTTATTTCTTAATAACGAAATCACCCGGAAACTTATTTAACATTGCAATATGAATAACGAAGGATATCCGTCGAAAGTAATTATCGCTTGGGGAGAGGCCATTTCAGGCAACATAGCCATTCGAGAATGGCTTATGGCAAATGGGTTTCCGGAATTAGGAATTTTCGTTCATGCATTGAATAATCAAGACGATGCTCGCACGTGGCTCATGGAAAACAATTTCCCGCATCTGATGGCCCTCATCAATGGGGCAGAAGGTAATCCGAACGCTTTGCTTTGGTTGAAAAAGAATAAATACGATGTGTTAGAGAAAATGGCGCGAGCTGCAGACAATCACGAAGATTCTTTGATGTGGTTGCTTCAGCAAAACCTTCCAGATATGGCAGGAATTGCCCAACGAATCTGTATTGTGAAAAATGAAATTGAGCGTCGGAATAACGACGTCCATTCCATTTCACCGTTTTAATTTTTTTTCGGGACGTAGGCCAACACATTCATTTTTTCAAATTGAAATGTGTCAAAAGCAGCTTGTTGAATTTGATCCGCAGTAATTTCTTCCAACTTACGAAACACCTCTTTCATTGTATCAATTCGGTTGAACTCATGCAAGGTTTTTCCTAGGTTGAACATAAGGGCGCTGCCGCTGTCCTGAGCCAATGCCATTTGTCCAATGATTTGTTTCTTCGCTTCTTGAAGTTGACGGCCGTTCATTTTGTTTTCCTTATACCATTCCAATGTCTTTTCACAAAGTTCAATGGCCTTTTTCAAATTCTCCTTGTCGGTGCCTAAATACAAACTGAAAATACCGCAATCAGTGAATGGCGCATACGTGCATTCAACGTGATAAGCCAGTCCGTGTTTCTCGCGAATAACCATGCTGAGCTTGTTGTTCAATGCCGGCCCACCAAGAACGTTGGTCAGGAGCGTAAGAGCTGGACGAAGCTTATGCGAATAGGCGTATGCTTTTCCACCGATTAGAAAATTCACTTGGTGAATGTCTTTTTCAACGTAAATTTTCTTGCCTGATTTTAAGGTTGGTTTAATTCTTTTTTGAGTGAATGGTGTTAGCTTTTCTTTACCCAAATGTTTTTCAAGAATCAGTTGAAGTTTTTCTATTGGAATATTTCCAGCCGAAGAAAATACGAGTTGCTCTGCCGTTAAATTTCTTTTTCGAAATCGTTCAAGATGCGAACGCTTCATCGCGTTAATGCTTTCTTTCGATCCGAGAATGCTGCGCCCGATGGCGTGTTTGCCAAACAAATGTTCTTCGAACTCTTCGAAAATCATTTCACTCGGACTGTCGAAATAACTATTCAATTCATCGATAATAACTTCCTTTTCCTTTTCAATTTCTTCAGTAGGAAAGGAAGGGTGAAAAGTAATATCAGCAATGAGTTCGATGGCTCTCTCGTAGTGTTCTTTCACCATAGAAGCGTGTATCCAAGTCTCCTCTTTCGCAGTGAAAGCATTTAATTCTCCGCCTACAGCGTCGAGCCTTGAGAGAATATGATGATTTTTTCTAGTCTTAGTGCCCTTGAAAAAGCAGTGTTCGAGAAAATGCGCAAGACCGTGTTCGTCTTCCTCTTCGTCACGACTTCCAGCTGCGATCATTAAACCACAATGCGCAACGTCGCGATCCATGGGTTGGTGAACCACACGAATTCCGTTCGATAAAGTAAATACAAAGGGGTTTGGAAGTAAACTCAATGTGCGCAGTTTTCGCCTTTCAATGTTTTCTTTCCGCCTTTTCCACCTTCTACAATCTGCACGCCGCTTGCGTTGAAAACAAGCTGTTTTTGTGGCTCAGTGATTTTCGCAATTTCTTCTTTCGATTTCCCTGCGTCTTCAGCCAAGTGCTGCAAATAAGCAACACTCAACTCTTTGAAATAGGCTTCTCCTTTAACGAATGTTTTCTTTCCCTCACACTTCTCTAAAGGAACTGCAAAAGCGTGGTCTTTCATGAAGACAGTCATGCCATCGCCAACAGGCATGGCTACTTCCATCCAGCATCCAGCCTTCTGACAAGTTTGAACAATATTTCCTTCAAACACGCATGCAAAGCGAGTTTCCGTTTTCATTTTTTCTTGAAGTTCTGAAAGCGAAATAATATTTTCGGCAGTGAATGCTTCGCCGTAAGAATTGACTTTGCTTTTTCCTGATTTTTGTGCAACAACAGCAACAGTAAGCAAACTGAAGGCTATAAATAAAAAGGCAATTTTTTTCATGTTCAATATTTGTTGCAAAAGTAAGAGAGATTATTGAAGTTCGAGCGTTAAACCGTCATAAGCCAGATGAACATTTGCGGGCAGTTCAGCCGTCACGTCGGCATGTTTGCCCAACTGGTGGCTAATGTGTGTTAAATAGGCTTCTTTGGGCTTAATGCGAGCAATTAACGAAAGGGACTCGTCTAAAGTAAAATGGGAAGGATGAGCTTCTCTGCGAAGGCCATTCAACACAAGGATTTCACTTCCAATGACTTTTTGAATTTCTTCTTCAGATATATAATTCGCGTCTGTGATATAGGTGAAGTTTCCAATCCGAAATCCGAAGACTTTCATTTTGAAATGAAGGACTTCAATAGGAGTGAAGGTTATTCCGTTTATGTTGAAAGGGGCGTTTTCAATTCGATTTAAAATAATTTGAGGAACACCAGGATATTTTTTTTCCGAAAACGCGTAATGAAATTCTCTGCGCAAGGCGTCCTCGACTTGCTCGGTGCAAAAAACATTTACAGGTTTTCCCATGGTGAAATTAAACGCGCGAACATCGTCGAGCCCTGCAATGTGATCTTTATGTTCATGCGTGAAAACAATGGCATCAAGGTGCGTCGCATTATCGCGAAGCATTTGCTGTCGGAAGTCAGGCCCCGAATCAATAACAATGTATTGCCCGCCAATGGTCAATGCCACAGAGCTTCGCAAGCGTTTGTCGCGTTCGTCTGTAGATGCACAAACTGCACATTTGCAAGAGATGAGTGGTACACCCTGACTTGTTCCTGTTCCTAAAAATGTAATGCGCATATTTCACGAAGATAGAATGTACTTTTGCAATATGAAAAAATCAATTCATCCGAAGGAAGTCCCGTTCATGGTATACGCCGATGCTGAAGGAAATATTTTTGAAGACACGAATTTTGAAGCGGTAGGCAGATCTGGTTACAACGTGTATCCGCTAACACCAGAAGATTTTATTGAACTTCCATTCGGAAGTGATTTGTTCACGTTGCCCGGAAGACGTCCGTATGGACTTAGCGTTGAGTCTGGCGAAATGGAATGTCACGAAGACATTCAAGCAGTGGCTAGTTTGAACGCTCCTGCCTATACGCAGTTGTATTCAGCAGCATTCGGTACAGACGAACAAGACGCACCAACACTTCCCTTGTACGCATACACAGCAGTGGGTTGGTATGACGGGAAGTTTTATACAACGGCAGTTCGCATAGACGCTGACGAGCGTCAGGATTTAGAAAATTTCGATAGAGAACATATTTGGGAAGTGACGCGCAAGCGTTTGGAGGAACATCCCAACAACAGATTGGTTCAGCACTTAGGAAACAATTGCAGTTTGAAATATTGTTGTCCTGCTGCACGTAATTTTTTCATGGGAAGATGGGAAGCGCCTATTCCTGTGAGCCCAGCGTGTAACAGCAATTGCTTGGGTTGTATTTCATTTCAACCGGAAGAGCATGAATTAACTTCACCTCAAGATCGTTTAGATTTCATTCCAACAGTTGCGGAGATTGTGGAATACACACTTCCACATTTGATTAACGCAGAGCGTCCAATAATAAGTTTCGGACAAGGTTGTGAAGGCGAACCGTTGCTTGTTTGGCAAACCATTCGCGATGTTATTATTGAATTGCGAAAGCACACCAAACGTGGAATCATTAACCTGAACACCAACGGCAGCAAGCCGAAGGCTGTTGAAGAATTAATGAAGGTGGGATTAGACAGCATTCGCGTGAGCACGAATTCACTTCGTAAAAACATTTACGAAGCCTATTACTTGCCGAACAACTATAAGTTTGAAGACATTGTTGAATCAGCGCGCATTGTTCGTCAATACGGTGGATGGGCAAGTATCAACTACTTCACCTTCCCGGGAATGACAGACCATCCGGAAGAATACGAAGCGTTGCGTAATTTCATTAAGCACACCGACATTAGCATGATTCAATGGCGCAATTTCAACATTGATCCTGATTGGTATTTAGGAAAAATAGGAGTAACCGAATTG
>Ga0209358_10003581_pt1 | contig 11419 bp, 6 predicted proteins | sample LauGreFa1BDMLBSN_2_FD_187574 | JGI IMG/M metagenome (GOLD analysis project Ga0209358, IMG submission 187574) | Freshwater lake microbial communities from Lake Michigan, USA - Fa13.BD.MLB.SN (SPAdes) (version 2) | ecosystem: Environmental > Aquatic > Freshwater > Lake | place: Lake Michigan, USA...
AGGCCCCGCCACTGAGTTTGGCCCTTGTTGCGTGGTTTGGCGAGCGGCTGGTAGGGCGTCTGGAGGAACTGCCAGGTCAACTTCTCCGTCTCGAACTTGGTCGCCGAACTGGTGTAGTCCACTTTCCAGAAAGGCGAAGGGGCGGGGTCCTCGCCGTTGGCGGCGACGAAGAGGCGGCCGTGCGCGGTCCAGGCTCCCTTGTAGTGCCAGCCAGGCAGCGGCTTCCTATACAGTTCGCGCACCTCGAGCGTGTGGACGTCCACCTCATAGAGCGCGCCCTCCTGCGTCAGGTAGAGCACCTTGTTCACCGGGTCGGTGAGATGCCGGGCCAAGGCGGTGAGGCGACCGGGCAACTTGTCCCGGGGAATCACCCGGACCTTGCCGGCCTCGTCGATCGCGTAAGAAGCGATGAACAGTTGCCGCGACTCGCGGTGGATCATCCGGCAGGCGCTCGTCCCGCCCACGCTCTCCGGGCGGACTTCCAGCGACATGTCCGGACGGATGGCGAACAACTTGTCGTTGCCGCGGCCGAGCGCATGCGACGTGTAGGTCGTGCTCCAGAGCTTGCCGGCCCAGGGTACGGCGGCGCCGAGGCCGCATTCCATTTCCGGCCGTTCGCGCTTGGGATCGGAGTTGAAGACCGTCAGGTGGGGGTAAATCCCGGAGACGTTCAGCGGCTCACGCGACGGCTGCTCGGCCCACGCTTGGGAGGCGAACAGCGTTGCGAGGACGGCAAGTCGGCGCATGGTTGTGCCAAAGAAAATGCATACGGCGTGGCATGCGAGCCTTGTTCTGGCCCGGCTACTCCGAATACAGCCCCCGTCGCCCGGCGACGAGCCAACTGAGGGCACAGGCGACGGCGGCATAGGGGGTGAGTTGCGGATCGAAGAGTTCGCAGGCCATCACGGTGCCGGCGAGCGGCACGGCGCCGGCGCCGGCGAAGACGCCGACGAACCCGAGGGCGGCGCCGACGGCGACCGGCAGCGCGGTGAGGTCGGCCAGTCCGCTGCCAAGACACGCGCCGATGACGAAGAGCGGGGTCACTTCCCCTCCGCGGAAGCCCGCGCCGATGCAGAGGGCGGTGAGGAGGAACTTGAGTGCGGAGACGAGCGGCGAGACCGGGTATTGGGCGGCGTCCTGCGCCAGGTCGATCCCGAGTCCGGTGAACGGCGCGAGCTGACCGAACCAGACCAGCCCCGCGTAGAGGAGGCCCACGGCGAAGATCGCGTGGTAAGGCGAGGGGAGCGGTCCTTGCCCGGTGGGCTTCCAACTCCGGTTGAACGTGACGAAGGCCAAGTAACTGCGGGCGACCAGGCCGAAGGTGATGCCGAGGGCCGCGGACCATAGGAACCCTGCCACGGTCAGGTCGGGCGGGAGGATCAGGCGGAAGTCCGTATGGACGGCCCCGCAGAGATGGCGACCGACCGCATCGGCCCCGAGGCTGGCGAGGAGGCAGAGCGGCAGCCGGTACCACCACCCGGCGGTGAGGCGGACGAATTCGAGGGCGAAGACCGACGCCGCGAAGGGCGTGCCGAAAACGGCCCCAAAGCCCGCGCTGACCCCGCAGAGGAGCAAGGTGCGGCGCTCCTCATCAGGAAGCCGCCACGGGCCGCCTAGGCGGTCCGCCAAGGCCCCTCCCATCTGGAGGGCCGTGCCTTCCCGGCCGACGGAGGCACCACCCAGGTGGGAGAGCAGGGTGGTACCGATGATCGCCGGACCCATCGCCAGGGGCAACGGGTCGCCGGGTTGGCGGATTTGGCCGAGGAGGGTACGAACGCCACCCGCGCTGCCCGGGGTTAGGCGGGCATAGACCCAAGTCATGGCAAGCCCCAGGAACGGCAAGGTCCAGACCAGCCAGAGGTGTGCCTCAAAGGTGCGTCCTACCCACGCGAGCGCATGGAGGAAGCCAGCACCCGCGGCTCCGACCACGAGGCACACGCCGGCGAGGAGCGTGAGCCAACGAAGCAGGATGGAGGCGGCGGAAGGCAAGGGGGTAGGAGGGAGTGCTGGATCGAGTGCTGAGTCGAGTGCAGGGACGAGTGCGGGGTCGATGGCGGGGTCGATGGCGGAGACGATGGCGGAGACGAGGGTGATGCGTGGTGAGCTCACCAACCCCTAACCGCCAACCTCTCACCGCTAACTCAAGATCCCCTTGACGACCTTCGCCGGGACGACGCCGATGAGTTTCTGGTCCAGGCCCTGGTACTTGAACAGCAGCTTGTCGTGGTCGAGACCGAAGCGGTTGAGGATCGTCGCGTGCAGGTCGCGGACGTGGACCGGGTCCTTGACGACGTTGTACGAGAATTCATCGGTCTCGCCGTAGACGGTGCCGCCCTTGACGCCGGCGCCCGCGGCCCAGACGCAGAAATTGCGCGGGTGGTGGTCGCGGCCGTAGTTGGTCTTGGTGAGGCTGCCCTGTGAGTAGACCGTGCGGCCGAACTCGCCGCCCCAGACGACCAGCGTGTCGTCGAGCATGCCGCGCTGCTTCAGGTCCTGGATCAGGGCCCAGGCGGCGCGGTCGATGTCCTTGCACTGCGCCTTGATGTCGTTCGGCAGGTTGCCGTGCTGGTCCCAGCCACGGTGGAAAATCTGTACGAAGCGGACGCCGCGCTCGACCAGGCGGCGCGCCGTGAGGCAGCTGTTGGAGAACGTGCCGCGGTCGCGGGAGTCCGGGCCGTAGAGGTCGAACGTCGCGTTGGACTCCTTGGAGAGGTCGGCCAGCTCGGGCACCGAGGCCTGCATGCGGAAGGCCATCTCGTACTGCTTGAGGCGCGCGGAGGTCTCGGGGTCGCCGGCGGCCTGGTAGGTCATCTCATTGAGCTCGGCGAGGCCATCGAGCATCTTGCGTCGCGTGGCGCGGCTCACGCCGTCGGGGTCACGCAGGTAGAGCACGGGGTCGCCCGCCGAACGGAACGTCACGCCGGCATGCTGGGTCGGCAGGAAGCCGGAAGCCCAGAGGCGGGCCGAGATCGCCTGCACGTTGGAACCCGGGTTGGAGTGACGGGCGTGCAGAACGACGAAAGTCGGCAGGTCTTCGTTGGCGCTGCCGAGGCCGTAGGAGAGCCAGGAGCCGAGGGAGGCCTTGCCCGGGACCATGTTGCCCGTGTACGAGAGCATGTTCGCCGGCTCGTGGTTGATCGCCTCGGTGTTCATCGTCCGGATGATCGCGATGTCGTCGACCATCTTGGCGGTGTGCGGCAAGATCTCGGAGACCCAGGCGCCCGACTTGCCGTGCTGCTGGAAGGAGTAGGCCGACGGCGCCACGGGGAAGCGCTTCTGCCCGGAGGTCATGCCGGTGATGCGCTGCCCATTGCGGATCGAGTCGGGCAGGTCCTGGTCGAAGCGCTTCGCCAGCTCCGGCTTGTAGTCGAAAGTTTCGAACTGCGACGGCGCGCCGATCATCGAGAGGTAGATGCAGCGCTTGGCCCTGGCGGGAAAGTGGACGCCCGCCGGCAAGCCCGGGGCGGGCGCGCCCGCGGCGAGGGCGCGGCCGACGCCGCCGGCGAGCAGCGAACCGAGGGCGATGCCGCCCAGGCCCATGGCGTTGTGGCGGAAGAACTGCCGGCGGTTGACGCGGAAGTTGTGTTCGAGGGGATCGAAGGGTTGCATGGGCTTTACTTGTTGAGGGTTTCGTCGCGGTTGAGCATCTGGGAGCAGACCAGCGTCCAGGCGGCCACCTCCACGGGCGGGAGCTTGGGGTCGACCGGTTTGTCCCCGGCCTTGGCGAGCTTGGCGGCCTCCGCGGGGTTGGCCGCGTAGTCGGCGCGGAACGCGGCGAGGGAGCGGGCGAAGACCTTGTGCTCGGCCGCGGTGGCCTGACGCGAGAGCAGCAGCCAGCTCAGTCGGTCGACGCGGGCCGCGTCGTCCTTGGCCTCCCGGAGGAGACGCTCGGCCAGGATGCGGCTGGCCTCCACGAATTGGATGTCGTTGAGGAGGTTCAAGGACTGCAGCGGGCTGTTGGAGCGCTCGCGCCGCGTGCAGAACACCTCGCGGGCGGTCGCGTCGAAGTTGAGCATCATCGGGTGCGGGGCCGAACGCTTGAGGAACGTGTACATCGAGCGGCGGTAGAGGCCCTCGCCCTTGTCCGCGGTGTAGAAGCGCGTGTTGCTCTGGGGCATCGCGACGTCGCTCCAGATGTTCTCCGGTTGGTAGGGACGGACCGACGGACCCCCGACCTTGCGGACGAGGAGTCCGGAGGCGGCGAGGGCCGTGTCGCGGACCTGCTCGGCGTCGAGGCGGTAGCGCGGGCCGCGCGAGAGCAGCCGGTTGCGCGGATCCTTTTCGAGCTTAGCGTCGGTGAAGGCGCCCGACTGCTTGTACGTCTCGGAATTCACGATGAGTCGGACCATGTGGCGGAGGTCCCATTTACGGTCCATGAACTCCACCGCGAGCCAGTCCAGCAGCTCCGGGTGGGTGGGCTTGTCGCCCATGATGCCAAGGTTCTCGGTCGTCTCCGCCAGGCCCGTGCCGAAGAACTGGTACCAGAGCCGGTTCATGGTCACGCGGGCGGTCAGGGGATTCCGGCGATCGACCAGCCAGCGGGCGAGGTCGAGGCGGTTGGCGTGGGCACCCGCGCGCGGCAGGGGCGGGAGCACCTTGGGGGTGTCGGCGTGGACGAGCTCGCCGGGCTCGGTGTACTGGCCGCGCTTGAGCACCTTGGCGGTGGCGGGCGTGGCGTTCTCCTTCATGATCAGCGTCATCGCCCCGCGGGCCTTGATCGCGTCGAGCTCGGAGTTGGCGGCCTTCAGCTTGGCCAGGACGGTCTGGTCAGACTTGTCGATGCGGCGGTCGAAGTAGCTGCGGAGCATGGCCACGACCTCGGGCTTCGCCTTGGCGCCGTCCTTGCCGAGGGCGGCGCGCAGTTCGGGCACCTTGCCGAGGGTGACGACATCGCCGGCGTCCACGAGGGCGGGGATGAGGTTCGCCGAGGCGAGCACGATGCCGGCGGCGCCGGAGGTCCCGCTGCGGGTCCCGAGGCGGAAGGGCACCTTGGTGCGGATGTTCGCCTGGGCGGGAAGGCTGTTGGCGTCGACGAGGGTCTTCTGCGGTTCGCCTTCGATGAAGAACTTGATGCCCTCGGGCTTGCCCGAACCATCGTAGGTGGCGATGACCTCCACTTCCTTGTTGAGCGGGATCGCGCCGGCGGTGCGGACCTTGAGGGCTTGGTTCGGCCACCGCTGGATGATGTGCACGACCGGGTTGCCGTTCTCGATCCAGAGATCCCAGCCGCGGAAGGCATCACCCTCGTCCATGCGGGCGAGGATCGCGCCGTTGGCGCCCTTGGTCATCTTGAGGCGCACCTGCACCGTCCAAGCCTGCGTGGACTCGAAGTCACCCAAGGTCGGGTATTCGTAGGCGGAGGCCCCATCGAGCACGAAGCCCCCTTGGCGCTTGTTGACGACCGGGGTGCCGGCGAGCTTGGAGGTCAGGGCCGGGCCGGTCGGCGCCTTCAGCGAGGTGGGGCGATCGGCGTCGAACATCCAGCCCGCGGGCAGGGGCTTGGCGACGATATCCGTCGGGGCGGCCTTCTGGCGCCAGGCGGCGAATTCCTTGTCGGCCTTGGCCTTGCGGGCGGCGTCTTCCTTCGTCAGGACGGCGAGCTGGGCCTCCAGTTCGAGCCGGCGGGCGGTGTCCTCGGGGCGGGTCACCAGCATGGACGGCGGGTGGTTGGCGTTGTTGCCGTCGAGGGCCGACATCGGGGTGTTCCGGAAGAAGGCCGCCAGGGCGTAGAACTCCTTCTGGCTGATCGGGTCGAACTTGTGGTCGTGGCAGGCCGCGCAACCGCTGGTCAGGCCCATCCAGACCGCGCCGAGCGTCTCGACCTGGTCCTTGGCGTAGTTCGCCATGACCTCCTCGGCGATGGCGCCGCCCTCGCCGGTGGTCGGGAGGCAGCGGCAGTAGCCCGTGGCCACGATCTGCTCGAGGGTGGCGTTCGGGAGGAGGTCGCCGCCGATCTGTTCGATCGTGAACTGGTCGAAGGGCTGGTTCGCCTTGAACGCGCGCAGCACCCAATCGCGGTAGGGGTAGATGTTGCGCGCGTTGTCGATGTGGATGCCGTGGGTGTCGGCGTAACGCACCGCGTCGAGCCAGTGGCGGGCCATCTGCTCGGCATGCTCATCGGTCTTGAGCAGGCGTTCGACGGCCTGCGCGAAGGCGTCGGGCGAGCGGTCGGCGAGGAAAGCCTGGGTCTCCTCCGGCGTCGGCGGCAAGCCGGTCAGGTCGAGGTTGAGGCGGCGGAACAGGCGGGCCTTGTCCTCCGCAGGGTTCGGCTTGAGGCCCTCCTTGGCGAGCTTGGCGACGATGAACGCATCGAGGGGAGACTTGGCCCAGCCGGAGGCGTCCGCGGGTGGGGCGGGGCGGACCGGGGCGATGAAGGACCAGTGCTCCTCGTACTTCGCGCCCTCCGTGATCCAGCGACGCAGCACCGCGAGTTCGGCGGGCTTCACCGACTTGTGCGACTCGGGCGGCGGCATGACTTCGTCGGGATCCTTCTGCAGGATGCGCGCGATGAGGGGCGACTTGTCCGGGTCGCCCTTGATGATGACGACGTCGCCGCTCTTGGCGGGCGCGAAGGCGAATTCCGGTCGGTCGAGGCGCAGCCCCGACTTGCGGGTACTCGAGTCCGGGCCGTGGCAGTGGTAGCAATACTCCGACAGGATCGGCTGGACGTCCCGGTTGAAGGAGACGCCGTCGGCGGCCACGAGGGCGAGCGGCGCCAAGGCGAACAGGAGGGGGCGGGGCGACATGAGGATCAAGGGGTCCGACCAATCTGGGGGTACCCCGGTTCCATGCAACCCTACGGATGGCAAAGGGTAGGGTGGCCCGGGGGCGAATAAGCCTTGGAGGCGTCCGCGGAAGCCCTAAAGTTTGCAGGCCATGAGCACCCCGCTTCCTCGCCGTCAGTTCGTGTCCACCCTGGCCGTCGGCGGCCTCGCCTTGGCCGCCGCCCCCGCGCTCCTCCGCGCCGAACCCATTCCCGCCAAGGTCAAGGTCGCCTTGATCGGCTGCGGCGGCCGAGGGACCGGCGCCCTCGCCCAGTTCCTGGCCGCCTGCAAGGTGCTCGGTGTCGAGGGCGAGGTCGTCGCCCTCGCCGATGCCTTCGAGGATCGCGCCAAGCGCCTCAACGAGACCTATAAGCTGCCCGCCGCCCGCGTGTTCGTCGGCTACGACGCCTACCAGAAGGTCATGGCGACCGACTGCGCGTTCGTCCTCATGGCGACCCCGCCGGCCTTCCGTCCCGTGCACTTCGCCGCCGCCGTCGCCGCCGGCAAGCACTGCTTCGTCGAGAAGCCCGTCGCCGTCGACCCGGTCGGCGCCCGCGCCATCATCGCCTCCGGCGAGGTCGCCCGCGCCAAGGGCCTGGCCGTCGTCGCCGGCACCCAGCGCCGCCACGACGCCTCCTACCTGCGCAACAAGGCCCTCATCGACGCCGGCGTCATCGGCGCGCTCCGCGGGGGCGTGGTGCAGTGGAACGGCACCGTGCCGTGGGTCCGTCGCCGCGCCCAGGGCGAATCCGACGCCGATTACATGAACCGCAACTGGCTCAACTTCACCGAGCTCTCCGGCGACCATATCGTCGAGCAGCACATCCATAACGTCGACGTCGCGATCTGGTTCCTCGGCCGTCCGCCGGTGAGCGCCCTCGGTTTCGGCGGTCGCGCCCGGCGCGAGACCGGCAACATGTTCGACTTCTTCAGCGTCGACTACGATTTCGGCGATGGCGTGCGCATCCACAGCCAGTGCCGCCAGATCACCGGCACGGCCGGCCGCGTGGGCGAGTTCTTCACCGGGGCCGAAGGCTCCTGCTACGGCGCCGGCAAGGTCTTCGCCAAGAAGAAGTACGAGACCCCGGTCATCAAGCTCGATACCGATGACTCCATGGTGCAGGAGCACGTGGACCTCATCCGCGGCGCCTACAACGGCAAGCCGCTGAACGACGCCCGCCAGATCGCCGAGACCAACCTCGCCGTGATCATGGGTCGCATCTCCGCCTACACCGGCGACCTGGTGAAGTTCGACGACCTGCTCAAGCACGAGAAGTCGCCCTACTTCAACCTGACCGCCGGCGTCAGTCCGCTCGATTTCGAGAAGGGTACCGTCAAGCTGCCCGCCGAGGTGCCGCAGGTGCCGGGGAAGGCTTAACAAGGTCGGAGCCCTCAAGGGGTGGGGCAGCAGTGGAGGTAGGCTGCGTCACGGCTTGGCGTGGCCCCGCACCCTTACCGTGTTCGCCATTCGGCAAACGAAAAGTCACCCCCGTCGCACCTTGGGGAGGAGCGCGGCGGCTTCGGACCAGCTTACTTCGTGCGGGGCGCGCTTGGAGGCTGCGGCGATGGCGCTGGTGACGCCCGCGGCTTCGCCCATCGCGACGGCATTGCCGGTTACGCGGTAGCTCGCATGGGCGATGAAGTCACCGCTGATGCAACGGCCCGCCATCATCAGTCCGTCGACGTCACGGGCGATCAGGGCGCGAAGGGGGATGTCGTAAGGCCTCACTTTCACGCCGGCGTTGGAATAGGCCGACTTCTTGTTCTCCTCGGCCGTAAGGGCATGGATGTCGACGGGGAAGGTGGCACGCGCGACGGAGTCCTCCTGGCGTCGTCCTTCGATGAGGTCTTCCTTGGTCATCAGGTAGCGTCCCTTGATGCGTCGGCCATCGCGGACCCCGATCTGCGCGGGCGTCGCGACGATCTGGGCACCGGCCCAGGCGCCGCCGGACTTGCGCAGCTTACGCACGATGTCGTTCACCTCGGAGCGGGCACGCATCGTCGCTTCGGTCACCTGGGCGGCGTCAGTGGCATTGATGCCGTATTCATGGTTCGCCATCAGCAGGACGAGGTTGTCCTTGATGGGGAAGAGCGAGGCCTTGCCGTAGCTCGGCGTGACGCCGGCAGCGGCCAGCGCTGCCTTGAACTTGCCAGGTCCGACGTGCTGGCCGTTGCCGCCGACCGGATGCAGCTGGTCGGCCAGGGCCTTGGCGTTCTCGACCGTCACCAAGGCGTAGAGCGTCATCGGCTGGCACGGGCAGGATTGTTCGCGGCCCAGCTCAAATCCGCAGCCGGCACGGGCTCCCAGATCGCCGTCGCCGGTCGCGTCGATGAAGACCGGGGCGGCCCAGGCCTGGCGTCCCGATTTGGACTCCGTGACGACCGCCTTGAGCGTGCGGCCCTCGCGATGAGCGGCGACGATGCGCGTATGCAGCTGGACCTTGACGCCCGCGGCGACGCAGAGTTCCTCAAGGATCAGCTTCATCTCTTCCGGATGGTAGGTCACACCGTTGACGCCGTCGCCCTCGATGGCATCGCGTTCGCGGAGGCGCCGCACCAGTTCTTGGTTGAAGCCAGGCTTGTCGAAGTCGAGCAGGTAGCCGAGGAGCGAGGACGTCCACACGCCGCCGAGGGAACCATGAGTTTCGAAGAGACGAACTTTCGCGCCGGCTCGGGCGGCGGCGATGGCGGCGGTCACGCCGGCGGGGCCTGCGCCGCAGACGATGATGTCGCAGTCGGCGATCAGGGGGACGTCCCGCTCGGCCTCCGTGAGCCAGCCCGGCTTGGGTGAGGCGGCGTGCACCTTGGTCAGGGCGCCCAAGGCGCCGAGTCCGAGCAGCGAGGCGGATAGGAAACGACGACGGGAGGAGGTCTGGTCCATTGCGAAAGGATGATACGGTTATGTACTGTGCCAACAAAAAGCCCCTCCTGAGAGGGGCTTGGTGGACGGCTGAAAATCAGCGCTTACTTGACCGGCGAGTAGTCGGTCGGCACCAGGAACTCGGACTTCACCCCGTCCTTGATGGTCAGCGAACCGCCGGCCTTCTTCTCGGAGGCTTCCTTGGCGGCGATCCAGGCGGGGTCGGCGCGGAAGGCGTCGAAGCTGGCCTTGGCGGCGTCGGCCGACTTGTGGGTGAGGAGGTAGATCAGCGTGTTGCCGGCCACGAGCGGGGACTTGGCGCCCTTCTGGTCGGCGGCGAGGTTCCAGTAGGTGACGTTCGTCATGCCGTGCTTCTCGAAGAGCTTGAGGGTGTGCTCGCGGAAACGGGCGTTCAGGTTGTCGAGGCGACCGGCCTCGGTGGTGTAGGTGCGCAGCTCGAAGACGCCCTGGCCGTAGGCCTTGGGGGCCGCGAGCGCGGAGTAGTCGGTCGCGGTCAGGAAGGCGGCTTCCACCTTGGTGATGAGCTTGCCGTTGGCTTCGGAGGCTTTCTGGGCGGCCTTCCAATCCGGGTCGGCCTGGAAAGCCTTCCAGGCCGCGTCGCGGGCGGCGCGATCGGCGTAGGCGAGGAAGTAGACGAGCTTGTTCTCGGTGTTCTTCACCGGGACGAAGTAGCCGAGGCTCGTCATGCCGTGCTTGGCGAAGAGCTTCAGGGTGTGGTCGCGGAAACGGGCGTTGAGCGCGTCGAGCTTGCCGTCGGCGGCGTAGTAGACGCGCATCTCGAAGAGACGGGTGTCGGGCTCGGCGGCGGCCGCCGCGGAGGCGAACAGGCCGAACGTGAGGAGGGAGAGCAGGGTTTTCATGGGAAGTTATTTCTTGAGGAAGGTGTCGACGTTCTCGCGGGTCACGACCTGGAAGGGGATCATGACTTCCTTCTCGAAGGGCTGCTTGGAGGCCAGCAGGATGGCCGTATCGATCGCGCCGCGGCCTTGGCCGACCGCGTCCTGGAAGACCGTCGCGTCCAGGCGGCCCGCCTTCACGGCGTCGAGGGCCTGCGCGATGGCGTCCACGCCGATGACGTACACGTCCTGCTTGAGGCCGGCGCGCTCGAGGGCGAGGAGGGCGCCCATCGCCATCTCGTCGTTATGGGCGAAGATGGCCTGGAACTTGCCCTTGTGGGCCTGGATCCAGTTCTCGGTGAGGGCGAGGGCCTTGGCGCGGTCCCACGAGGCCGTCTGGTGATCCAGCAGCTTGAGGCCGGGGTATTTGGCGAGCACCTTGCGGGCCCCGGCGTCGCGGTGCAGCTGGGCCGACTGGCCCATGATGCCATGGATCATCAGCACGTTGCCTTGGCCCCCGAGCTTCTTGGCGATGGCTTCCATCGCGAGGATGCCGGCCTGTTCGTCGTCCGAGCCGACGTAGCAATCGGGGGCCGCCTTGGTCAGGGAGTTGACGTTGACCACGGGAATCTTGGCCGCGCGGGCGCGCTCGACGGCCGGCGAGCTGGCCTCGACCTCGCAGGGGTTGAGGATGATGACGTCGACCTTCTGCGCGATGAAGTTCTCGGCCTGGCTGATCTGCTTCTGGGCGTCGGCCTGGGCATCGACGAAGACCAGCTTCACGCCCCGTTCCTTCGCGCGGGCCTGCACGGCGTCGCCGAGCCGCGCGGTGTACTCGGCGGACTGGTCGCGGGAGGAATAGCCGACGAGCCATTCGCCGGGTTTGCGGGGTTCGGCCTTCCTGCAGCCGGAGACGAGGGCGACGAGCAGACCGAGGG
>Ga0209358_10003584_pt1 | contig 11413 bp, 10 predicted proteins | sample LauGreFa1BDMLBSN_2_FD_187574 | JGI IMG/M metagenome (GOLD analysis project Ga0209358, IMG submission 187574) | Freshwater lake microbial communities from Lake Michigan, USA - Fa13.BD.MLB.SN (SPAdes) (version 2) | ecosystem: Environmental > Aquatic > Freshwater > Lake | place: Lake Michigan, USA...
AGTTTTTACATAATATAAATTATAAAATACCTTAAATTTTTCAGATCAAACAACTCTGCTCGCCCTTGTAATTTCGGTATTTCACGGTACAGAATTTCACAGTAATAGCCACACCAAGTTATACTCACTTTGGGCTTACTTAACTTCGCTACTCGTCGGTATGACCTTTTATAAACATTAAGAAAATATCAAAAAAAAACAATTACGACCTGCTTGATTTTAGACTCACTTTGCTAAATGCCAATCGTGACCGTTTCCATGAGCAGCATCGTAGTAAAAACAGATTTCTGTCACATAGACGCTATCTGTGTGTTCAAGAGCCCTTAGCCAACAATCGTAATCTGGGCCACGGCCATTTATAATACAATTCATATTGTTTATTTTATCTAATATTTCCTTTTCTAATACAACTGAGCTACAAATCATACAATTGTGTACTTTCAAAAACTCTAAACTCCATATTTCTGGGAAACCCTTATTTAGTAGAGTGTTGCCTTTTTTTTTGTAAATCTGTTTTAAATCATTGAAAAACCGTTCAGCGTTATACTTTTTATATTTTTTATTGCTATTATATATACCTTGTCCAAATAAGCCGTCTGTTGATGACATTTTACATCCCGTTTTTTTCATTGCCTCCAGCTGTAGCTCTATTTTTGATGGAAACCATATATCGTCATCGTCGCAAAATGCTACATATTTTCCAGAGGCTCTTTCTATGCCTTTATTTCTAACATGTGCTGAGCACGCAGCTCCGAACATTTTTTTGCTGTTTTCTTCTAAATGAACAATAATTACATTGTTTTCCTCCCACTTATATTCATAATAGTCCTTTTCAGTAGAACAATCGTTCACAACAATAATCTCTATGTGTGTGTACGTTTGTTCTTTTACGGATTTTATTGTATTTAATAAAAACTTAAATCTATTATATGTCGGTATTACAACGCTTACGATTTCCATTATATACGCTTATTTATATTTTAATATAGGGAAATAACCGGGAGCCAAGGTTTTTTATTATAAAAAAAGTTAAGCTCACTAAAATGTTCATAAGTTTACCGGCCAATAGTTGTAAAGTACCGTAAAGTTAAGTACATTACCTCTAAAAGGATGCCTACTTAACTTTGGCACTTCACGGTATAAGTCAAACTGTTAGATTGATATCCTGCCACGTGGAATATAAATTACTTTGAACTCCATAGAAAAGAGCTGGAAAGGCTAATCCTGATAAAGTGCGTTGGAAGTGGTCTGTGAAAAAAGGTGAAACATATACATACATTAGGGCTAAAACTAATCCGGAAAGACCGATTTGTAAGACGGAAAATAATAGCCTGTTGCGTCTTTGTTTTTTGGTAAGACGTATAAATATTTTATCAATTAAAGTGCCAATAAAAATCCCCGCTATTCCAAAAATTATCGATTCTAAAGTTATTGTTAAAACGCCGGCAGGGTCAATGTCTGCGGGCGTTGTGAATGGCAAAATCATGTATCTATAAAGTGTATTGAAAAAAATTGAATACTGTAGTGTTTTTTTGACGTGATTCAAAAATGTCTACGCTACGGTTATTTAATCGGAATATTAATATTGATGGTCGCACCAATCACGAAACGCTACGATTGCTCTGTGCCGTTGAAAACTACCAGCGGATTTTGTCTGATATTACAAGGGATATTCAAGATAAAATTGTATCAAATTATGACCCCGCTTTGGATTTCAGCGTTATGAAAGGAAAACAGATGGGTGTGAAAATGGACAAAGGTCAGGCTGAGTCGCTTATGAAAGCTACAAACTCTGTTGCCGATGCTCTTATATTTCGGTCAATTGATTTTGGGCTAAAAATAGTGGTTGACATATTTAGTAACACACTTGTCGATATTCTTGTACAATCTGTATTTGACAACACAATTCTCACAAATGACCCATTTATGCTAAAGGCATTAATCTACTGGGAGCGACGTGTCATTTGTCCGGTGATTAACCATCTTGTCGCTACGGGGCGTCTTGATATTCTGAATAACAAGACTCTTATAGGAGAGGCAAAAGTCATGGAAAGTTGGGTTAAATATGACGGTGATATTAAACGTGGTATGTATCATACAATTGGGGCTATGATGAGCAAGGGGTTCTTCTTCGCCTTACGTATTCCTTGTAGCACCCCTTTTGTGCCTGTCCCGTTTATTGGAAACCTTGTGTGTTGGGCTCTTTTGACAACAGACCTAGAGACGCGAGCTCATATATTTGATTGTTTCGTGGCATTGATGGATAATCCTACATACAAGCCTTCTTCTGGGGAGTTTAAAAAAATCATGAGCTACGATCCTGGAAACATTAAGAAAGTGCCACTTGACGTAATAACGGATAATAAAATTGGTATGTTGGATTTACGCGATGCGTTGGTTCCCAACGACATTGCGTATCAACATGGCCTGCTTGATTTTGTAAAACCGATTGTTATGGCTAAAATGACAGTTTAGAATATTGTATTGGCACCGGCTCTTCACATTAATCTATAGGTTGAAAAACTCTTATCACCGTTTTTTTTGCCTTGTCTTTATCACAGGGATTTTTAGATGATTCTATATAATCGTATAACTCTTTGATACGCATTTCTTTATACGAATTGTCCACCGTATTTTTTTCATCATCTATGTAATCTAATACTGAGTCTAATGGAGCGTACCCGAGGTTTTTGACGTAACGATTAAACCCTTTTCCTGAATGAGATACTAACGACGGAATATTTAAAAATATGTCGTACGGAAGTTTTGTTGAAAACTCAGTAGAGTAGATTTTTGCGTACGGATCCGACGAAAAATACATGTTTGGGACAGCCGGTTTTTCGCTTTTACAAAAGGATATATTATTTCGCAGTTTACGCAAGCCTAATCCTAATAGTATGTGGAAGATTAATACTATTGGCTGTATTATAACAATTGTTTGTAGTTCATTCAAACCAAATGATATTAATATGCCGTCCGATACAGATTCACTATGATAAGATGAAAATAATATCAAATAGTTTAAGCACCAGGCAAACCAGCCAATTGCTGATAAAAATACAAACCCGCCTAAGGGTGTGTGAAAGGGTATATATTTCATATATTGCGGTTTGTTTTCTGGATTCTTAATAATTTGATTGGCGTAGTGAATGGCCCTTTTTATTGAGCCTTTGGTTAATATTTTTGTCTTGGATTTTTTATGACAAGTTATTAGAGTCATGAAGTCTGAAAAATAGGTTTGAGTTGTACTGTAAATCCCATGACATATTTGTATAAATATATTTGATTTTCTTTCTTTTTCTAAGAAAGGGTTTTTCTTGAACTCTTCAAAATCTATATTTTCTAGTTTAAGCTCTTCTTCTGAAAATCCTATGACTTCGTTTTCAAAATCATGTCTACGCTTAATTTCTTCCATCACTACTGGATATCTCCAACTGAACTCGGCATATCCAGCTAGATTTACTATGTAATTAAATATAATTTGACTTGGGTAATTCAGGCAGGCTGTTATTAGAGAAAGTATAACGGAGTCTACTAATGTCATTGCTGGAACGGTTTCATTTTCTAAACCATATGTATAACTATACATAAACCCGGTCAAAAATAAGGAATTAAATAAGGCTATAAATACTATAAAAAGGCGAAATAAACGGGGTTGTCTAGGGTCGAAACGAAGAAAGGCACCAATTTGAGAGTGTTGAAATAATATGCGATTCCATATTACAGAATATAAAGACGGATGTAGATCTATATTTGTTTTCGATTCAGTACTTGCTTGTGGGTTTGATTGTTTTTGTGGTTGTTTTTGTGGTTGTTTTTGTGGTTGTTTTTGTGGTTGTTTTTGTGGTTGTTTTTGTGGTTGTTTTTGTGGTTGTTCCTTTTCAAACACATCTATTTTATAATTTTTACTGAGTTTTTGTATTACTGTGTCGGTAAATAAAAGCTGGAAATATTTTTTAGAATCTTCAATATCAAGGTACTGACCTAAACCAAATGCTAATACGGCGATTCCAGCTATTGTGCCAAATATTATGAAAAATCGCTGATATTTTTGGAATCCCGCCAACGAATATACTATTGTAAACGATTCAAATATATCTTTATTACTATCATAAACGGCATGAATACGTGTTGAGAAACTTGTTAAGTGTGAACAATTACAAACAGAGTATGTTGCGTTTGCGTAAATAGGTATACAGCCGTAAGAATCCCATTTTTTATTTGTTGTATTCCAATATAGACATTCGGCATTATAACTTGCGGTCTTTTGACATACTGCTTTTAATGTTTCTGTATTTGAACAATTATAGGTTCTGTTTCCGCTTGGGCAAGATATGCTGATGATTTGTCCTGAATGACCACATTTTGCCGTTCGTATTTGTTGCTTAATGCGTGGGTCGGTTGGTGATAAATTCAGCGACCATTTTAGCTGTATAGGAGTAGCTAGTGCTTGTGTTGGTATTTGTGTACCTGTAAATTCGGATAGTACAACACTCACTACATTACTGTCGATGTGTATATCTGTCATGTTCATGTATGGATTTGACTGCCACTGTATAACAGAAATCGCTGAATCCGGTATATTAATTTGGGGTAAATCTAATCTAAAATCATTTATCTCTAATGATAAGGGCTTGTTTTGTGTAAAATTTACGGGCATTGCGTAAAAATGAAAATTGTCAGTTGCTTTTTCGTAACGACTATTTAGTGGTAATGAATTTAATACAAGTACTCCAGCATGGTGAACAACGTCTTCTATTTGCGTTTGTTGTTGTTGATACTGTCTTATCTGATTAAGTGAATTAAACAGATCTTCTGCTTGGGTTGTGTTTAAATAGTCTAATAAGGATAAATAATCTTTGTAATCGCTCATGTTAAAATTGTCACAGTCATTACAATTGTCAAATATAGGTCGGAGCGGTTGTGGTTGAGGATTAAGAAACGGAGGACTTGAGGGTTGTTCTGATTGTTGAGGATTAAATAATGGAAGACTATATGGTTGTTCTGATTGTTGAGGATTAAATATTGTAGGACTAGATGGTTGTTCTGATTGTTGAGGATTAAATACTGGAGTACTAGATGGTTGTAGTGACGGAAAAGGTGTCCTTGTTGGGCTACAACAAAAATAATTATTGACCCGCAAATCTAACGGAAAAAGATTACAACCTAATGATTTACCATGTAATGTACAATTTGTTCCGGATAATATCATATTATAATTCATCGAATAATTACATAAATAGTCTTTATTTGAAATTATATAATCACAATCCGGTATTATATAATTATTTGGACATCCCCATAATGTATTTAAAGGTATAGAACCGCATTTTTCAGTGCGAGCAAAATCAAATAGCAATAACATTATAAACGCAAATAACATGTTTATCTATTATTATGGCAATGTTATCTTTTTTATATACAAGGGTTTAGGGATGTTTGAGATATTTTATAATTTATATTATGTGATAAATACAAAATATAAATTAAATATTCGGTATCTTCTGCTCATCCGGATAGTTCTTAAAATTATACTTCGAAACAGTATTTTACTGAAATTTTTCTCCGATCCTCCTGGGAAAATCTATCGTACTGATGTACAATATATGAAACTTCATCCTTGCTATTCAAAATTTGAAATTCGCTATTTAGTTTACAATGTCTAGAACACCCTACAGTATTAACTAAATTATCGTCGTTAGATAAGAATTTTATATTAATATTTAGCTTATTTAGATATAATATATAATTGTGTATGCCTTGGTCTATATTGTATTTTTTATCGTCATTCATATCCATAACTTTACACATTAAATCTACATAACGTTTAACAACTGATGTTTTGAATATTGTTGTTCCTGCACAAAGAACCAGGTTGTTTTTAATTAGATTGTAAATTTGTTCGTTTACTACCTGTTCCACCTTTCGGATCCATGGTTTATTGAATTTTGTTTCTTCGAAATGTTTAATAGTTTCCTGAAACCCATAAATATCGACTTCGGGGTCGTAATTATAATTTTCAATATTTTTCTGAAATAAAACATCTCTTAAATCCGTTATAAGCACATATTTGCTCGTCAGGTTGTGTTTGTTCAAATAATCAGAATAAACATAATAACGGTGACAGTTTATATGTGTAGTCCGCACTAATTCATCAAGATAAAACTTGACGTTTTTATGGACTTTTTCAATTCTATCTTTTACATCCACATCATTTTTACGTATCATTATGTGAATTGTACCACCGAATCCCGTGTCATTTAAGCTACAAATAAATCTGTTATATACGTGAAACGGGTAACCTGATGCGAATGATAATATATCTATTGATGCCATTATAATATGAATAAGATATATATTTAAAATTAACTGTTTAAACTATTTATCCTGTAAACACCAAAGGCGTATTTGTTTTATTTACCCGAGCGACATAGGTGTTTGTTTAGATAACAATTACCGGTGATAAGAAGTCGTACACCCAAAGGGTGTACGACTTCGTTGGGCTGTAGCTGTTAAGTACTATAAAATCAAGTACACCCCTCTGAAAGGGGTTTACATAACTTAGGCACTTCACGGTATCCGGGTGAGCACAGCTGTTTTATTTAAAGGCATTAAATCAAATAGCTGTGCTCACCCGTAATATATAAATTATCAAATACGACAAAAATTCATATCCAATAACTCAACATGCCCTTGTATACACTATTTCCTTATTCTTCCGGACATTTTGTTTATCCGGTAACATATATATGTCTACTATGGCAATTATTGTAATTTATCAGAAAAAATTATCCGGGCGAGCTGAGTTGTATGATTTAATACCATTTATTCAACTTATACTTTGTAGTTTTTTACATAATATAAATTATAAAATACCTTAAATTTTTCAGATCAAACAACCCAGCTCACCCTTGTAGAGTACCGTGAAGTGCCGAAGTTAAGTACTCCACCTTTTGGAGGGGAGTACTTAACTTTATGGCACTTTCACGGCGACGGCCAGTGTCGAAGTTGTACCCCCTTTGGAGGTACTTAACTTCGGCATTGGCCGGTATCTTATAATTTATATTTTGTAAAACTACGTTATATAAGTTGATTAAATAGTATTATTACAATGGTTATATGGGTTGTTTGATCTGAGAAAAATTTAAGATATTTTATAATTTATATTATGCAAAAAAAAAACTACAAAATATAAGTTGAATAAATGGTATTAAATCAAACAACCATGCTCACCCGGATACCGTTAAATACAGAAGTCAAGTACACCCTTTCATAGAGGTGTACTTAACTTTACGACACTTCACAACTGGCCGGTACTTAACTTCGGTTCTTCGCGGTACTTATGGTGCGTTTTTTTATTTTTAAAATGTGTTTAATCTTTAAAAATGCTAATGATTGTGAGTTGTAAAAAATATCAAAACCGGGTAAATCATATCAAAAATAAATGGTTAAATAGCTGTCCTATTAATTATGTTATTCTAACAGCAGATCCAAACTTAGATAAAAATTATATTTATACAGAAAGCAACAAATCGTTGGTTGTGAAATCAGCAGATGAATATGAATATCTTCCTCATAAAGTGAAATACGGTGTATCCGCATTAATTGACCTTTTTAATCCAGAATATATATTGAAATGTGATGATGACGTCCTTATAAATAATAACATGTTGATGGATTATGTTAAATTAATGATAGAGGAACATCACGATTACCATGGCAAATATTGGAGTTACAAAGAAGGTGAATTTACGAATTACGCTAAAAAGAAATTTAATGAAAATCAAGAAAGATTTTATTTCTATACCTTCACGGATTATTTCATGGGGCCGCTATATTTTTTATCAAATAAATCTTGTAAAATTATCAAAGACAAAATGGATCCTGGTCTTTGTAAATATGAAGATATAAATGTTGGATTAACTCTTAAAAATAACGGCATTAAAATAAACCGCGTTCGGCAAAATTTGTATGTATTCGATTTTGATATAGTTAAATTTAAAAAAATCGAAAAAATGGCATGGACACCTGAACAAACATGATAACCTATATCTACCGTAAAGTACCGAACTTATCCGGGCGAGCACAGTTGTTTGATTTAATACCATTTATTCAACTGATATTTTGTAGTTTTTTACATAATATAATTTGAATAAATGGTATTAAATCAAACAACTGTGCTCGCCCGGATAAGTTTACGGCACTTCACAGCTAAGGCCTTACGAAGTACCCCATTTGGGGCACTTGACTTCTGTACTGGCTGGTAGTTGTAAATTTTTTTTTCTTTTATAAGGGCAATAAAAGTAGGCTTTAAATCACCAATAATGTAGCGGATCATAATGACGACTGTGGCATGCTTTATGGAACTCCTTTTGTCCTATATTTAATGTGGCCACATGACCCTCTTCAACACCCATCATTGGATAAACAATTGCTCTTCTACCGTTTTTGGTCAATGTCCAGTCTGGGCTAAAATGGGGTGACGACTGGTTTATTAATGTTTTGCATGAATATTCTACTGTATATATTAGTAAGAATTTTTTGGCCGTTTCTCTATCTAACATATACATATGGGATCCCCATAAATTATCATTATAAGTCATATATATTAAATTGATATCGTATGAATTATGGCCTTGATATGTCAATATACCTACTGGGGGTTGCCTTGATAAATAACCTAATAACAGAATTTCTAGATTTCGACGTTTATATGCGGCTACTAATTCGGGAATATATTCTGAAAGACCCTTTCTAATATGTACATCATCTTCGCAAAAAATGCCATGTGTATTATTAGATTCAAGAAAGGCTTTTAACATGTCAAGATGATTCCACATAATTGCCCAGTTTCTTTTACAAATTTGCGGTGCCCCTATTAGGCGACTATCTGACATTTCGACAATAGGTACAAATTCAGGAATTATATTCTCCTTTTCAAAACGTTCTTTCATCCGTTTCTTGCGTTCAGGATTATTAAAAGAAAATAAATAAAATCCTACTTTTGTCATCTTAAAATAATAAAGTTAAGGTTTGCTTAAATAGACATAAAGCCCGTCCTTAGAGTTTAAAACAATGCATTTGGATTCTGTACTTGGACAAGAACATATAATTGAATATTTAAAAGACCATTTAAAGGAACCCTTTCATCTTATGTTTCTTGGACCAGCAGGAACTGGGAAAACATTTATATCGCGTCTGTTTTTAAAAGATTATTTAGAAAACATGGGTGTGGCTGAAAAAGATCGCGATATATATGTTTTACAGTTAAAATCTACTGATGATAGGGGAATTGCTATGGTTCGCAATCGGCTAGGGGAGTTTGTGAAGCGAGTTCGCCCTAATAAAGATGCAAAGGCATGGGTTTGGCTAGACGATGCGGATTCGCTACCAATAGTATCACAACAGGCTTTGCGACGGATTTTAGAACGTTACGAGGGACACGCCAGATTCCTTTTCTGTGCTAATGGGCCAGAACCGTTTATTGAACCACTTCAAAGCCGGTGTACAATTCTACAATTTTTACCAGTTAATTTAAATACACATGGAAGTGAAATATTACGTAGACAAAACCCCTCACTTAAAGTTACTCCTGAAGCCTTGAATTGGTTAATAACTATGTCACTTGGTAACGCTAGGCTTTATCAACACTATTTACAGACATTATGTGTTTCCGTGGGTACGGCTAATGTAATTGAGGCTTCTGAGGCACAAAGTATTGTTAATGCTCCGCCTGTTGTTTTATTGAAAAACCTTGGGTTTGCCACTCTTTGTGGAGATAGAGCCGAAGTTGTTCGTTGTTTTCTTAAATTATGGTCAGCGGGCTATAGTTTTGAAGATATTATAGCCTTTCTGGAAACAATATGCAAAACATATTCATATTATAAACCTGAAGAATCACAAAAAATTTACACAATTTGTGGAGAGGGACATATTGCTATGATATTAAACCGCGTCAGCTTTTTAGACGCAATTGCTGTATTATGCGGAGACTCGGTAACTAATTTGTAAATACGGTATAAAGAAAATATTTAAATATATATATAACTATATTCAATTTTGATGACTACATCTAAAATTAATTTTATTCATATACCGAAAAATGCAGGTACTTCATTTAGAGAATTATGTAAATCCTATCCTAATCTTTTTGTATATAACTACCATAATGTAGATGTATTTGATGAAAACATACAAAATCAACTAATCATTTTACAGAATCCTGTAGCCAGATTTAAATCAGCCGTTAGATTTTGTTTTCTTCCGCCGTGGTCAAAGGAGCCTCAAATAAAATATTTAAATAGCATAAATCTTAATACACCGGAAAAATGGGTTAATATATTAAAAAACAGCCGTCACTCTCAATATAAAAACATAATGAAAGAAATTCTAAACAGAACTGATACAAATATTCACTATATTGGAGATAAAAAATTATTATATAAATATACATATACACCACAAATATATTATGTCAATAAACCTAAATATGTTATATTAATGGAAAACTTGGAATCAGAAGTTGCCTTGTTAATAAAAAAGTTAGGTATAAATTATAATCTGAAGAAAATCAATATAACACTTAAAAATGCCGATAACGATTATCTTTCGGAAGAAAATATCCGTTGGGTTGAAAATGAATTTTATAAGGAGGATTATGATTTGTACAATGGATTCAAAGATATGCCCGTAGAAGTTAGATTAGATTTGTAATTTTTCGTGGCATGTTATATGCCATATATTCACTGTTTAGACCAAAGAATATTTGAAAGGGACACTTGTAGAAATTTTTGCTTCTGAATTCTTTTTCAGGAGTGCCGGTTTGAAATGTTCGGCGGTTTAATATTTATTAATAATAATTTCATATAGTATCATATAGGTTACATATAAAATCATTAATACCATGAAGTACAGAAGTTAAGTACACTCCCTTTCAGAGGGGTGTACCGTGAAGTACCGAAGTTAAGTACTCCCCTTTTGGAGAGGAGTACTTAACTTTATGGCACTTTCACGGCGGTAGCCGTGCGAAGTTGTACCCCCTTTGGGGGTACAATTTCGGCACTGGCCGGTACTAAACTTTACGGTACTGTACAACTACGACCATACGAAGTTGTACACCCTTTAGGTGTACTTAACTTCGGTACTGGCTGGCAATTTAATTGTGATAGATCAAACAACCTTGCCAGCCCTTATAATTATCGCATGCTAAATAAATTATATATTTATAAGGTGATAGTCACGCGCGCTATAGTTTTAAAGGCCTATAACTACCCTACGTAGATCGTCACAAAGCCGTGGTAACAATGTTTCGTATAGGGCACGACAATAGCGTTGTTAATTTTACCGTGAAGTACCGAAGTTAAGTACTCCCCCTTTTGGAGGGGAGTACTTAACTTTATGGCACTTTCACGGT
>Ga0209358_10003588_pt1 | contig 11407 bp, 8 predicted proteins | sample LauGreFa1BDMLBSN_2_FD_187574 | JGI IMG/M metagenome (GOLD analysis project Ga0209358, IMG submission 187574) | Freshwater lake microbial communities from Lake Michigan, USA - Fa13.BD.MLB.SN (SPAdes) (version 2) | ecosystem: Environmental > Aquatic > Freshwater > Lake | place: Lake Michigan, USA...
CGATCCGCGCGTCGACATCGCCGTTCGCCCTGCGCGGCACGCGCACGCCGAACCGCTCGAGCCAGGCGCCGTTGCGGTTCGACTGGATCTGGTGGCTCGACGCGGGGCTGTCGTCGCCGGATGCGTTCTTGATCGGCGCGAACTCCTCGATGCGCGCGGTCTCCATCACCAGGCTCTTCGCGGCCAGCGCGAGCGCGTCGAACACGAATGCCTCGAACTTGATGGCGTTCGGCTCGGTGGGCTCGACGGTCTTCGCCTGCGTGTCGCACCAGTACGGCACCTTCTTCTTCGCGCGGTGGAACGGCAGCGCGAAATCGCCCGCCGTCAACCGGTCGAGGAACTCCACCGAGATCACGTGGATCGCGATCGAGCCCGCGTTGAAGCGGAGCCTGCCCGACGCATCGGTCGAGCCCGTGAGCTCGGCGGGCATGTCGCTGTACTCGACCACGCCCGTCTTGCCGCCGATGTCGCAGAAGACGCCGACCTTCTCGGCGGCGTCGCGCTTGGCGACCATCTTGCTCGACATCTCTCCCGACGAGTCCGCCGAGCGCGCGTGCAGCCCGAGGAACACGGGGTCGACGATGCGCACCAGCGGGTTGTCGACCTGGAAGTACGAGAGTTGCGCGATGCCGCGCGCCTTCATGTCCTCGAGCGCGCCGCTGTGGTGGAGCGCGCGGATCGCGCCGCCGTGGCCGTCGGGGTTGACCGCGAGCGCGCCGCGCGTCTCGAGCATGAGCTTGCCGTCGAAGGTGATCGACGGCATCGTGCCCTGGGGGAACAGGAAGGTGTCGGCGGGGTTGCGGCCGAACCAGTTGTTGTCGCGGAAGAACGCGCGCGTGTCGGCATCGTTGAGCGGGCTGGTCATGATGTACCAGGGCACCGCGCAGCCGTAGCGCTTCTCGGCGGCCGCGATCTGCTCGGCGAACACGCGGAAGAGCGGCTTGCCCGTCACGCAGGTCGCGGGGTAGGTGCCCTTCGGCCCGCGCCAGCCGAGGCGCGTGCCCTGGCCGCCCGCGACGGTGAACGCAGCCACCTTGCCCGCGCGCAGGAGTGCCTCGCCGTGGGCGCGCGCGTCGGCGCTGGGCGACCCGAGCGCGACATACGGTGCGGGGGCGAGCCTTGAGAGATCGGTCTTCGCGTCGCCGCCGCTGGCGACGAGCTTCGCCATCAGCGCGAGGTCGACCTCTGCGAGCTGCTCGAGGAACGCGGCGCGCTCGCGCGGCGCCAGCGCGTCGAGATGGCGGAGGACATGGCCCTGACCATGGGCGCGGAAGGCATCGGTGATCCGAGGCTCAATGTCGGCGGAAAGCAACGGAAATCCTCGGCGTCAGGACTGGGTGGGCGGCAGGGGCTTCGACCAGCCCTCGGGACGGTGGCGCACGATCAGGCCCGCGTGCAGGTAGATCACCTGCTCGCAGATGTTGGTGCAGTGGTCGGCGATGCGCTCGATCGACTTGGTGATGGTGAGCAGGCGGAACGCGTACTCGACCGGCAGCGTGCCCGCGGCGACCTGCTCCTGGGCGGTCTTCATGAGCTGGGCCTTGAAGCTGGCCACGGTGTCGTCGAACAGGAGCACCTGTTGCGCGAGGCTCGGGTTGCCAGCCGCGAGCGCCCGGTTCGAGTCGCGGAGCATGCCGATGACGGAGTTCGCCATCACGCGGAAGACATCGGGGATGCGCGCCGGCAGCGGCACATCGCCGCCCACGGCCTCGGCGATGTCGACGGCGCAGTCCGCGATGCGCTCGAGCTCGTTGTTGACCTTGACGATGGTGAGCACGGAGCGGATCGACTTCTCGTCGGTCATGCCCATGGCCAGCAGGGGGATCGAGGCGCGCTCGATCTCGACATCGACGCGGTCGACCTCCTCGTCGGCGGCGATCACCGCCTTCGCCTTGGCGCGGTCGCCGTCGAAGTAGCACTCGACCGCCTTCAGGGTGATGTCGAGGACGCGGTCGCCCTGGCCGACGATGTCGTTGCGGAGATGCGCGAGGCGGTCATGGAAGGTCTGCACGGCGCGCGAGTATACAACTCGCGCGTATGCTGACGCGCTCGGAGGATTCCGCTGCCGATGCCCGATCTCTGCGTGAACATCGACCATGTCGCCACCGTCCGCCAGGCGCGCCGCACCTACGAGCCCGATCCGGTGCTCGCCGCCGTGGAGGCCGAGGCGGGGGGTGCCGACGGCATCACCGTGCACCTGCGCGAGGACCGGCGCCACATCCAGGACGCCGACCTACCCAGGCTGAAGGAGGTCGTACGCACGCGGCTGAACCTGGAGATGGCCGCGACCGACGAGATGATCGGCATCGCGCTCCGTCTCCAGCCCCAGCTCGCCATGTTCGTCCCCGAGAAGCGGCAGGAAGTGACCACCGAGGGGGGGCTCGACGTGGCGTCGCAGGCGGGGCGCATCGGCGAGGCGGTGCGGCGGCTCAAGGACGGCGGCATCGCGGTGAGCGCGTTCATCGATGCCGACCCGCGGCAGATCGAGGCGGCGGCCGCGGCGGGGTTCGACTACTGCGAGATCCACACGGGACCGTACGCGCATGCGTTCCACGACCACCCGAGTGGGCTGGGGCACCCCGCGGTGGCGGCGGAGCTCGAGAAGGTGCGGGTGGCGGCGCGCGCCATCGCCGGCGCCGGCATGCGCGCCAACGCGGGGCATGCGCTGCACACCACGAACGTGGGTCCGGTCGCCGCCATCGCCGGCCTGCACGAGCTGCACATCGGGCACGCGATCGTGTCGCGGGCGGTGTTCGTGGGTTTGCGCGCGGCGGTGGCGGAGATGAAGGCAGCGATGCGCGGCGCGCGCTAACATCGCCGCCCATGATCCAGTTCAGAGGTTGCTACACCGCGATCGTCACGCCCTTCACGGCCGACGGCATCGCGGTCGACGAGGCGCGGCTGGCCGAGCAGATCGCCTTCCAGGCCGAGGGCGGCGTGCGCGGCATCGTCGCCTGCGGCACCACCGGCGAGTCGCCCACGCTCGAGGACGACGAGCATCGCCTGGTCGTCGAGACCGCGGTGGAGATCGGGCACAAGCGCGGGCTGCAGGTGATCGCGGGCGCGGGTTCGAACTGCACGCGGCATGCGGTCGAGCTGCAGAAGCTCGCGTTCGATCTCGGTGCCGACGCCGGCCTCCAGGTGTCGCCCTACTACAACAAGCCCTCGCAGGAGGGCCTCTACCGCCACTTCATGACCGTGGCCGACAGCTGCCCGCTGCCGGTGATGCTCTACAACATCCCGGGCCGCTGCGGCGTGGCGATCAACCCCGACACCGTCGCGCGCCTCGCCAAGCACCCCAACATCGTGGCCATCAAGGAGGCCACGGGCTCGATGGATTCGGCGAGTGAGATCCGCCAGCGCTGCGGGATCACGATCCTGTCGGGCGACGATTCGCTCACGCTGCCATTCGCGGCCTGCGGAAGCTCGGGCGTGGTGAGCGTGGTCTCGAACCTCTGGCCGGCGCGCGTGCAGGCGCTGTGCGACGCGTTCCTCGCCAACGACTTCGCGCGGGCGCAGGAGATCCACCGCGAGCTCTTCCCCGTGGCCAAGGGACTGCTGTCCCTCGACGTGAACCCGGTGCCGCTCAAGGCGGCGATGAAGCTCCTCGGCCGCGATTCGGGCGCGGTGCGGCTGCCGCTCGCCGCGGCGTCCAAGGAGACGGCCGATCGGATCGCGGAGATCCTCGCGCAGTCGAGCCTGACCCGCCTCGAGACGGTCGTGCGGGCGTGAGCGGGGGCGGAACCACGCCTGCACCGTCGAATCCGCACGATGTGCGGGGGATGCCCTACAAGATCGCGGTGCTCTGCTACCTCTACGACGAGGCGGGGCGGTTGCTGCTGCTCCATCGGCGCAAGCCGCCGAACCGCGACATGTACTCGCCCATCGGCGGCAAGCTCGAGGTGACGCTCGGCGAGGGGCCGCACGATTGCGCGCTGCGGGAGATCCGCGAGGAGGCGTCGGTCGCGCTCCGGCCCGACGAGATCCGGCTCATCTCCATCGTGAGCGAAACGGCGTACCAGGGCGAGGATCACTGGCTGATCTTCCTGTTCGAGGCCACGCGGCCGATCCGCGAGGGTGAGATCCCGCACTCGGAGTTCGACGAGGGGCGGCTCGAGTGGCACGCGGTGGAGGATGTGGCAAAGCTGCCTATTCCGCAGACTGACCGTGAGGTCATGTGGCCGAATGTGTGTCGGCACCGCGGGGGGTTCTTCATGGTGCACATCGACTGCTCGAAGGAGCCGATGGAGCCGCGGATGTGCGAGTCGTGGCGAGTCGAACCGGGCCGCTGAGGACGCGCGCTGGGGATGCACGCCGACGCGATGCCTGGTAGGTGCGCGCAGCACTCGGTGTTCCCTCGTGATCCCCCTGATCCCCCGTGTTCAAACCAGTCGGCACTGGTGCTGAGAAAAAGTCGCGCGCCTAAATCCCCGATCTGCTCGGGGTTACAGGGAATCGCCGCAAAGTGGTTCCGCGCCGCTTTTCTGCGGTTCTTTCGGGACTATGTTTGCATTGGGTAACTAGGGAGTGGGCGGCGCTGTCGCCCCTTTGGGAGGGTTTTGGGATGGCTCACAATTCGTCGAAAAGGACGGCTATCGCCGTCCGCTCTGTCGCCATGCTCGTGGCGACGGCCTCGCTGTCCGCTGCCGCACAGGCCTCGGTCACTGCCACGCTCACCGGCTATCCGGCGGGTCTCTTCGAGAACGTCGGATTCTCTTCCGCTCTCTCGTGGGATTCGAGTGCGTCGGTCACGCTCTACTCGATCCGCGCCATGCAGCACTCGTTTGCCGAGCCGAGTGGCAACCAGTGGGTCAGCTGGTGCGCCGAGGTGTACCAGGGCGTCTCCCAGGGATCGACGTACGAGTTCAATGTCGTCAACGCCGAGGATGCGCCGGGTGGCGCCGTCGCTCCGGGTCCGATGGGCGCGATGAAGGCGACCGTTGTCCGCGACCTGTTCGCGCGTTGGATCAATGCCGGAAACGGCATGGTGCACGGATCAATGGCCGACCGCGATGCGAAGAGTGCCGCGTTCCAGATCGCGCTGTGGGAGATCACCCACGAGAACTTCACTGCGATGACGGCCTCCGGCATGGTGGGGCAGATGTCGCTCGGCACCGGTGCCTTGCGTGCCTCGATCAGCGGGGCGACCGCTGCGTGGTACGCCGAGATCGTGGCTTCGCTCGGTGCGGGTGGCTTCCAGGCCGCCTCCATCGAGGGACTGACGAGCGCGACGGCCCAGGATCAGATCCGGCTGGTCCCGGCTCCGGGCGCGGTTGCGCTTCTGGCCTTCGCCGGCCTCGCGGGTCGCTGCCGCCGCCGTCGCTGACGGCTGGTGCCTCCTTGGAGTCGGGCATGCTTCCTGACCGTCCCGAAGGCGTCTTGGCGCTGCTGTCCTTCATCCGCTACGTGCGGTTGTCGCCAAGGATCCCTCGGGCATCCGTGGCGCGTTCATGGCGCGGGGATCCGCTCCGCGGGTCGTTCCTCTATTCTTGAGGGCGATGTCGGTCGACCTTTCACCCTCGGATCTGCCCCAGTACCCGATCGAGCGCTCTCCTGCGGAGATCGCCCGCTCGTGGACCATCGATCCGCGCATTCCCGCGACGGTGCCGGGGTTCGACGCGCCGTTCTTTCAGGCGGGACTCGCCGGCTACAGCGATGGCGCCATGCGGCTCATCGCGCGACGACATGGCTCGCCGTTCTGCGTGACCGAGGCGCTGCTCGACCGCACGCTCATCAACGGTGGGAAGGGGCGCCGCAAGGAGGACCCCGATCTCCTCGCCACCGAGTGCGGCATGGGCGAGATCGAGGACAACGTCGCGGCAGGGCTCGACGACCATCCGATCGCGGGGCAGGTGATGGGCACCTTTCCCGATGAGATGGCGCGCGCGAGCGAACTGCTCGTGCAGATGAAGTACGACGTGATCGATGTGAACCTGGCCTGTCCAGTCAAGAAGATCAAGAAGTCGAACCGCGGCGGGCACTTCCTGGCGTATCCCGACGACGCGATCGAGATCCTCAAGGCCGTGCGCGCGGTGGTGCCCCCATCGATCCCGTGCACGGTCAAGCTGCGACGGGCGTTCGACGACACGCCCGAGATGGCGGAGCGCTTCGAGCAGATCTTCGCCGCCTGCTACGAGATCGGCTACGCATGGGCCGTGGTCCACTGCCGGACCGTCCAGCAGAAGTACCTCGGCCCCGGGAAGTGGGAGTTCCTGCGCGATCTCTGCGCGCGCTATCCCGACCGCGTGATCTTCGGTTCGGGCGACATCTGGACGGTCGACGACATCTTTCGCATGCACGCATACACCGGCGTACACGGTGTGAGCGTGGCGCGCGGCTGCATCGGCAATCCGTGGATCTTCTCGCAGGCGCGGGCCATGATGCGCGGCGAGCCCGCGCGCGAGCCGACCTTGGCCGAGCAGCGGCACGCGCTCGAGTCGCACTTCGCGCTCGCCATGCAGCTGCACGGCGAGGCGGCGGGGGGGCGACGCATGCGCAAGTTCGGGATCAAGTTCGCGGCGCACCATCCTCGCGGCGAGGAGGTCAAGCGCGAGTTCATCGACTGCGAGCGTGTCGACGACTGGCAGCGGACCCTGGCCAAGTGGTACGGGGAATAGGGACGGAGGCATCGGGCTGCGCGGCCGCGGTTGGGTCGTCGGTGGTGATGGCGAAAAGCGCCACGCCCGGGCTCGGCGCTGGTGACTCCTCCTCGGTGTAGAGATGTCCGAGCGCCGCGATGTGCGTGCGACCGAGGTCGAGGATCGCGGCCGTTGGTGCGAAGAGCGCGCTCGGATGCGACGCGGCGGTCTCGAGGACGCGGAGTGGTTCGCCCGAGGTCGAGAAGACGAAGGCACGGCCGTTGTCTTCGATGGGCTCACCGGACTCCTCGTTCCATCGGTCGAAGCCCGGTGCACCGACCACCACCCTTCCATGTGACATCACCACCGACTGGCCGAAGCCTGCGCCGTCCTGCGCCGGCCACGCAGCGAGTGCGACCGCCGGCGCATCGGGTGCGTCGAGCTCGAAGATCCATGCGGCGCCGGCACGAGGAGCGGGTTCGGACGCGGCCGGGTGGCCGCGCGGTTCCCCCACGGCGATGCGCCCGGCTTCGATGGCGAGGGATGTGCCGAACCAGGCGAAGCGGCGTGGTCGCGGCGAGACGAGGGTGCGCACGAAGTCGTAGGCGCCGGAGGCGGTCCTGCGGTAGAGCAGTACTGCGCCTCCACCTCGCAACTCGGGCGACAGGTCGCGTCCCGGCGCGCCGATGGCCAGCCAGTCGCCGGTTCGGGACACGCCCATCGACACCGAGGCGCCGAATCAGTCGCTCATCTGCGGTGAGGCGGCGTGGATCTCCTGCGCGGGCTTCCATCGGGAGTCGTCGGCGTGCCCAGACTGGGTGAAGACCGTCACGCTTCCGGCGTCTGGAATCGCCTTGTAATCATGTCGGTGTGCGCCTACGGCGAAAGCGTCCGCGGATGGATGCCATGCGACCGCACGGCCGAACTCCGCGCCTGGTTCGGGGGTGGCGGCGTGCACCGTCGCACGGCGAATGAAGGCTGGCTGCTCCGGCCGCGACTCGTAGAGATGGACGGCGCCCTCGAAGCCTCCGGATCCGTTCGGATCGAAACTGGCCCCATCGGCACCGACGAGCAGCAGTCGTCGTGCGGCAACCGGATGTGCGGTGAGCGCGAGGCTTGATCCGAAGTGGTCGCCGCCGCCATTTCCAACGAGGACATCGAAGGGCACGGCGTGCGGGTCACCCCGTTCATCGAGTGCGATGGTCAGGACATCGATCCGTCCAGCTTGGTTACCCAGGTCGCCCTCTGTCGGCGAAGCGATGGCCAGCGTGTTTTCGTGCGCTGCCACGCAGGCTCCGAACCGGAGTATCTCGAGGTGCGGTGGCGAGATCACCAGATCCGGGCTGTCGGCGGGTGGCGAGCACGAGTGCACGGTTGTTACGACGCTGCGCGTCGCTGCAGCTCCCGCGGACATCGCGGCTGCGAAGAAGCACGCCAGCACAACCAGAGCTTTCCGAGGATCGCGCGGGCGCATCCGCGTGCCCGCCGACGACGGCCGGGCCCGCTGCAGAGTCTGTTCCCTTTGCATACTGCCTCCTTGTTGAGGGCACGGAGCCTAACGCGGCAGGGAGTCGAAGCGCGATTTCCTGCTTTTCTGCAGGGAGATTTCCGACAGCTGTGATGACTGGGACAGGCAAGCAATCGACTCGGTTCGGCGAATCTGGCGAATCCGGGACAGGCAAGTCGCGGCCTGTGTCGGCTTGCTACCGACTTGCCTGTCCCGGTTCCGCCCAAGTCCGGACCCTCGTAAGCGAGCAGCTGAACTTGCCTGTCCTCGTTTGCCTTTCGCATTTCGTACACTCGCGTCATGCGCATTGCTGCCCACACTGGCGTCTTCTCGTACATGGATGCGTCACAGGAGCTCGAGGGCTACCTTGCCTGTCCCAGTTCGCCTGCGGAGGGGCTGCGGCCGGTCGTGTTGGTCGCCCATGCGTGGGGTGGGCAGGACGAGTTTGCCCGTTCCAAGGCGCGAATGTTGGCCGATCTCGGATACATCGGATTGGCCATCGATGTCTACGGCAAGGGTCGGCGCGGCACGTCGCCGGAGGAGAACGGCAAGCTGATGACGCCCTGGGTCGAGGACCGCGCGGCGCTTCGCAAGCGGCTTCTCGCCGCCGTGCAGGCAGCACGCGCCGTCGAGGGAGGAGATCCCGATCGGCTCGGCGCGATCGGTTTTTGCTTCGGTGGCTTGTGTGTCCTCGATCTCGCGCGCGCGAATGCGCCGGGGCTCCGCGCGTCCATCGCGTTCCACGCGCTGTTCATGCCGCCCGACCTCGGCGTGCAGCTCCCGATCAAGGCGAAGGTGCTCGCCCTGCACGGATACGACGATCCGATGGCCAAGCCCGACGCCATGGTCGGTTTCGCCAACGAGATGACCGCCGCCCACGCCGACTGGCAGGTCGTCGCCTACGGGGCCACTGGCCACGCGTTCACCAATCCGCACGCGCACGACCATGCCGGCGGCATGTTCTATCGCGAGGTCATCGCAACCCGCGCGTTCAAGGCCATGGAGAATCTTCTCGCGGAAGCCCTCTGACGGCTTCCTCCATCGGGGTGCGGGCGCCATACTGCGGTGATGCGGCACTCGCTGTCGATCGCCATCCTCTCGCTCGCGTCGAATGGTGCGATGGCAGCCGACTTCGATCGCGAGGTCCGCCCGGTGCTCGCGGCGCGCTGCTACTCCTGCCACGGTCCGGATGCGGAGTCGCGCAAGGCAGGACTTCGACTCGACACCTTCGAGGGCGCGACCGTCGTGCTGCGCTCTGGTCGCGCAGCCGTGGTGCCCGGTCGCCCCGAGGCGAGCACGCTCCTGGCGCGCGTCACATCGCGCGACCCCGATGAGCACATGCCGCCCGAGGGGCACGAGCCGCTGACGCCCGCCGAGGTCGAGTCCATCCGCTCCTGGATCGCGAGTGGCGCGGAGTACACCGCTCCCTGGGCGTTCCGCGCGATGGCGGAGGCGGCGGTCCCGGGCGTCGCAGATTCCTCATGGCCCCGCGGCGACATCGATCGATTCGTCCTCGCCACCCGCGAGGCTGCGGGACTCGCCGCGCCGGCGCACGACGCGGACGCAGCCTCGCTGCTCCGCCGGGCCTCGTTCGACCTGACCGGACTCCCGCCCGCAGAGACTGATCTCCGCGCATTCATCGCCGACCCGTCCGACGCCGCCTTCGCGGCATTCGTCGACCGTGCGCTGGCGAGTCCGGCCTTCGGCGAGCGCTGGGGCAGGCATTGGCTCGACCTCGCGCGATACGCCGAGACCCTCGCACACGAGTTCGACTACGAGATCCCCGAGGCCTGGCGCTACCGCGACTATGTGATCGACGCGTTCAACCGCGATCTGCCCCCGGCGCGTTTCGTGGCCGAGCAGATCGCGGGCGATCGCCTCGATCCGCGTCCCGCGCTCGGGCTCGCGAACGCCGCTCCGCTCGGGACGGCGTTCTGGTTCCTCGGACCGGCGACCCACTCGCCCGTCGATGTGCGTGTCGATGAGGCGGACCGCATCGCCGGATCGATCGATGTCGCAGGCCGTTCGCTCCTCGGGCTCACCGTTGCCTGTGCGCGCTGCCACGACCACAAGTTCGATCCGATTCCTGCGCGCGACTACTTCGCGCTTGCCGGGGCGCTGCGGAACACGCGGCGTGTGCTGGGATTCCTCGACACCGATGGAAGCGCGGCCATCCGCGCCCGTGAAGCCCAGGTAGCGCTGGATGCCGCCGCGTTCGTGGCTGGGGCTGTCGCGAAGGGCGCGCGCCCGGACGTCACGACCGCGGTCGCGTGCATCGACGACGCCTCCGGCGGCGGCGTGTCGTGGAGGCGCTCGGGTCACGCGTTTGCTGCAGGGTATCTGTCGACCGGGCCATCGCCCTCCCCCGTGTTCGCGCTTGCCGCCGACGGATCGCTGCGTGCTGCTGAGACCGGGACGATCGACAGCGCGCGCATCGACACGCGGCTCGTCGGCAGCGCGCGTTCGCGGGCATTCACGATCGAGACCCGCTTCGTCCATCTGCGCGTGCGTGGTGCCTCGAGCTGGATGCGCCTCATGATCGACAACTACTGGCTCGACGACCAGAACGGCCTGCTCTTCGAAGGCATGCGCCGGCGGCTCGCCGACGTCGACCCCGCCCAGCAGCCCCCGCGCGATCCGCGCGACTTCGAGTGGCGGTTCGAGACCTTCGACCTCGCGCGGTTCCAGGGCGAGCGCGCGTACATCGAGCTCATCGACGACGGCGCGGGATGGATCGAGGTCGACGCGATCCTCGCAAGCGACGATGCGACCCCGCCCGCGCCCGAGTCGTGGGACACGGATGGTGCGACCGAGGGTCTCGCCGACGGCACTCCGGCATTGCCCGCAGCCGCGGCCGCAATGGAGGCCCAGCGCGCCAAGGCCGTCGCCGAGCGCGATGCGCTGGTCGCCTGCACGCCACCAGTCCGCGCGCTCGTCGCGGAGGACTCCGGTTCGTTCGACGAGCCCGTGCATCTGCGCGGTTCGCCGCGGAGCTACGGCGAACTCGTCCCCCGCGCCACGCTCTCGTTCCTCGACAACCGCTCGCGATCGGGCGTCGTCGGAAGCGGCCGACTCCACCTCGCCGAGTCGATCACGAGCCCCTCGAATCCGCAACTCTGGCGCACGCTCGCAAACCGCGTCTGGCTCAAGCTGTTCGGTCGCGGCATCGTCGAGACCCCCGACGACTTCGGTCAGCTGGGGGCCGCCCCGTGGAGCGTCGAACTCCTCGACCATCTCGCGCTCAAGCTCGCGCGCGGCGCCACCTTCAAGCAGCTCGTGCGCGAGATCGTGCTCTCTCGCGCCTACCGCGCGGCCGCCGACG
>Ga0209358_10003589_pt1 | contig 11404 bp, 3 predicted proteins | sample LauGreFa1BDMLBSN_2_FD_187574 | JGI IMG/M metagenome (GOLD analysis project Ga0209358, IMG submission 187574) | Freshwater lake microbial communities from Lake Michigan, USA - Fa13.BD.MLB.SN (SPAdes) (version 2) | ecosystem: Environmental > Aquatic > Freshwater > Lake | place: Lake Michigan, USA...
CTTTAGAGTATCCGGTTTTTGGTAATACATCATAATTATACGGTCCGCGTAGTTGCGGATAAAATAAAAGGTCGAGCGTTTGAAGGATTTGCTGCTGTCCATTAGGAGGAATTTTACTGGGAAATAGCTCGGTTTCAAATACCTGTCGCCACATGTTATTAGAATATAATTTACGGCCGGTATAATAATCGGGAGTTGTAGCCTGTTCTCTAGTAAACATTGGATCAACATTATACCAACACAACTTAGCGCGATTAAGCCCGGGAATTGTAGTATTAGACTCTGCTGCCTCCGGAAACAATTGCGCCTGACCCTGAGGTATACTGGATAAATTCCATGCTGTGGCACCTTTAACATCAATTAAACTAATTGAACCTTCAAAATCATCTATATAAGAATTTCCTCCATTAGTACTAATTGCTTTGGCATTTCCGGCAAATAATTTGGCTATTTCGCCCCTCGAGGTAATACTGCTCATTTCTTTGGTACTAAAAAAAGGTAATTTGTCTAACCACCGAGTTATAAAAGGAGCATCTGCCTTGTAGTTATAATCAAGCCCTAAAATAAAATTACTGGCGGGCTCTTCTCCAAATGCTACCTTTTGAGTTAATGGCCTTTCGGTAAATTTTAAAAATGTACCACCTAAATTTAAATATCGGGAGGCTTTATAATCAAAACGCGAACCCAATAAGGATTTTTGCTGCACACTAAACAAGGAATTACTTTCCAGTGAAATTTTAATTGTAGCTCCTGAATTAAGGATGCCCTCGTTAATAATTTTAACGCGCCCTAAGGTATAATCGATGGTATAATCGGTGTTTTCGGTTAAGTTAACACCATTGGCACTAACTACCACTGCCCCTTGTGGTATGTTCATGGCATTTAATGAAATTTCAGAACCCGATGAAGTTCTAAATTGACCTTTTAATTTAAAGCGGTTTTTATTTTGTATAAATGATGCTGCGGTTCGGGTGGAATCGTACAGTTCATAAAAAATATATTTATTTACATCTGGAAAATCGGCTGCTTCAAATGCAGCGGCCAGGCTTTTCCCAAAAGGTTCAGCGGTTGGAAAATAAATGCGACCCGTATTTTGCTGTACGGTATAGCCGTTAATAAAATCATATACGCCATCGGGCAATTTATCGCCGTTTACACTCAATCGATCCGCCTGCAACACCCGAATTAACTGTTTACCATTTACCTTTCCTGAAACCGAACCGGCGGGAAGATAGGGTACATCTACACCCGTTTCAATATTATTATAAAATACATCCAGTTTAAAATCCTGCGGATTTAAATTGTAAGCACCTATTGCATACACATTTTTCATCATCAAATCCCATACCGGCTGTTTAACATTTACTACCGTGCTTTTTAATAGTTTACATACCAATAGCTTAGTATTATCGGGTACTTGTTCACTAAATTCGCCAACCTGAAACGTTCGGCCACCATACGTAAATTGAAATGAAATACCCAAGGCCTGATCGTTGTTAAGTTGTTGATTAAGTGAAATGCAGCCGGTACGGGGATTAAATACAAATTCATTGGCGGTAAGTCGTCTGGCATTTCTAATAATATTATAATCACGACTGGCATCCATGTAAATACCACCAGCATTATTTGGGTTTGAAACCCATTTAGACGTTGATAACTGTTCGGAAACATCATCTATTTTTCGGTCTCGTAAAAGGCCGTTGGTTGGATTTGTTAAAATCTGGTACAAACTGTTTGAAGTGTTTGAAGGCAGACTGTCGGGACGGGCATCTGAAATTATGTAAGCACCGTCGGATAAACCGCGTTTTAATCCCGGCCATACAAAACTGGTATCTTCACCTAAATCTTCAAAGGCAACAATGTTTCGAGTTTGTTCGGCACTGCCGTTTATGCCAAGTACATATACCTCCATTTTTGTTATGACAATTGGCGTATTAACAACCGGCAGCGATTGCATCCATATATCGTAATAGCTTCTAAAATAATGTGAAATAAAAAAATGTTTATTTTGCTCATACTGATCAGCACTGATATTAAAATTTTGTACCTGTGCCCCGCCCTGAATGGTTATTTCCTGTTTTTTTCCTTTTTGCTGACTCAGCACCGTAGTGGCCCGGAGTTTACCAAATTGTAAATCTGTTTTAATTCCAAACAGGGTTTGGCTACCAGAAATAAGTGAACTGTTTAATGGCAAGGTAACATTACCTGCTTCAATTTTTTTGATGATATCATCTTCAAGGCCCGCAAAATCAATTTTAACTTGATTTTCCCATTCAAAGGTTGCATCCGTATTGTAATTGGCGTTTATTTTTAATTTTTCACCAATTTTACCAGCTAAATTCATTTGAATGCGCATGTTAAAATCGAAATTGGTAAGCTTTTGCTGGTTTTGAGGTACTGATGGATTTCGGTTTACATTGCGATTAAGTCCAAAAATTATTTCTGCTACTCCATTTGGTTTAATTTCAACCACATTACTTCCAAAAATACGTTCAAACAGTTCACTGTTAACCTGCAATTTAGGTATCATACCGGGCCTGGGCTGTTGACTTAATTCATCTGCAGAAACCTTAGATTTCCAGTATTCAAGCATAAGTTTACGGTACTGGTAATTTTGATATTCGGGCTTTGTTAAATAGTCGGGCGCACTAAGATGTAAACTACCTGCAGTGGTACCAAACTGATAGCGCTGCAATGCGGGCACGTACAAAATAGTGGTACTGAAATTGGAAGGTGCATTTAAATACCATTTAGATTCTTTAAATGGTAATGAAAATGGAGCGCTTATTTTAGGTATGGGATACGGTAAATTCACTTTAGGAGTATCCGAAGGCTGAAAACATTGAACCCGATGGCGGTAAACCATGCGTGTAGTGCCCTTAAAAACCGACTTGGGGGTTTTGGTTAATAAACTCCACCCCATCAATACAAAGGATAAGCCTATAAACACATATCGAACTGCTTTAAATGGCACAATTTTAAAGGAATTTTAGAGCAGATTTGATAATTACATCAGGTTTGGTTTCGTGCGATAATCCTTCGCGTAATGCACGTTCTATAGCTTTTTCAGCAGCAGATTTATTAAATCCAAGAGTCATTAATGCTAGTAACGCTTCATCGGGTGTTTTAGTATGGCCCGAAGTTAAAATTGTACTTATGCCACCTTCGTGTTTTCCAAGTTTTCCTTTTAAATCTACCACAATTCGTTGGGCGGTTTTTTCGCCAATCCCTTTAATGGTTTTAAGTAAGCTAACATTTGCAGTATTTATGGCTGTTTCTATATCTTGCGGTGCTAAACTAGACAACAACAGTAAAGCACTGTTTCCACCCACTCCACTTACAGATACAAGTTTTCTAAACAATTCACGCTCCTGTTCTTCGTAAAAAGCATACGATTTAGGCAAATCATCTCTGCTGTATAGCGATTCAACGAAAAGTTTTACAGTTTGCTTATCAGAAAGTTGCGAATACGTACGTAGGGAAATGCTAAACCCATAACCAAGTCCACCGCATTCAATAACAACATACGTTGGTTTTAGCGCATACAGGGTTCCGCTTACATGATGAATCATATTAGTTTTTTTTCTGTGCGTCTATTACAGCAATAATTATCATGTTTACAATTTCACGCACACTGCTGCCCAATTGTAAAATATGTACCGGTTTTTTTAAACCCATTAATACCGGTCCTATTGCTTCTGCACCGCTTAATTCTTGCATCATTTTATACGCAATATTGCCGGCTGCCAGGTTAGGAAAAATAAAGGTATTTACATTTTGATCAACAAGTTTACTAAATGGAAATTGCTCTTTTAAAAGATTGTTATTTAAAGCAAAGTTTGCCTGTATATCTCCATCCACTATCAAATCGGGATGATGTTTATGTAAAATTTCAACAGCTTTTGACACTTTATTAGGAATAGCCCCCGGCGTTGAACCAAAATTGGTGTAGGATAACAGGGCCATGCGGGGTTTAACATTAAACTGCTGAACCTTGGATGCAGTTAAGAGGGCAATATCTGCTAATTCCTCAGCTGTAGGATCGGCATTCATGGTGGTATCAGCAAAAAAATAAGGGCCTTTTTTTGTGACCATGATATACAACCCTGCAACCTTTTTTACACCTATTTCTAAATCGATAATGTGTAGTGCGGGCCGGATGGGCTGTGCGTATTTGCGGGTTAATCCGCTAATCATAGCATCGGCCATACCCTGCTCAACCATCATACATCCAAAATAATTACGATCACGCATTTGCTTGCGTGCGTCATATTGCGTAAGTCCACGACGTTGGCGTTTATTCCACAGTAAATCCCCAAAGTCATTTCGGTGCTGTTCTTGTGTATCAGCAACAGGATCGATAATGGGCATGTCGGTTAAATCTAGATTATGCTGTTGCGCCAATAATTGAATTTTTTGCTGATTTCCCAGTAATATGGGATGTGCTATCCCCTCATCACGAACCACCTGCGCCGCTTTTAAAATTTTATACGTGTCGGCTTCTGCAAAAACTATACGTTTGGGATTTCGTTTGGCTTTATCGGCCAAGCTTCGCATTAATTTATTATCCTTTCCCAAACGGTTTTCAAGTTCATTGCGGTAAGCATTCCAGTCGGTAATTGTACGACGGGCCACACCACTGTCACATGCTGCTTTTGCTACAGCAGAAGAAACTTCTACAATTAACCGGTTATCTATAGGTTTGGGAATTATATAATCTTTTCCGAAAGCCAAATTTGCTGAGCCATATGCCAAATTCACATAATCGGGAACCGTTTCTTTGGCAAGCTGTGCAATTGCATACGTGGCTGCTAATTTCATGGCTTCGTTAATTGTTGAAGCACGTACATCCATGGCGCCTCTAAAAATAAATGGGAAACCCAAAACATTGTTTACCTGATTTGGATTATCGCTACGACCCGTTGCCACAATAATATCCGTACGTGCCGAAAGGGCATCTTCGTAGGAAATTTCAGGTGTTGGATTGGCCAAAGCAAAAACGATACAATTGGCATTCATGCGTTTTACCATTTCCCGTGTAAGGATATTGCCTTTTGATAATCCCACAAAAACGTCTGCATTTGTAATGGCATCGTCTAAGGTTTTTAAATCATCTGTTTTACGTGCAAAAAAACGTTTGTAAACATCCAGATCGTTGCGACCTTCGTGAATTACGCCTTTACTGTCAAGCATTATAATGTTTTCTTTTTTAACACCAACTGCTATATACATTTTGGCACAAGAATTGGCTGATGCGCCGGCACCATTAATTACAACGCGAATCGCATGCATCTGTTTACCCGAAAGCTCAACGGCATTTATTAAACCCGCCGCAGAAATTATAGCAGTACCATGCTGATCATCGTGCATCAGCGGAATGTTTAATTCTTCTTTTAAACGACGTTCAATTTCAAAGCACTCTGGAGCTTTTATATCTTCTAAATTAATTCCCCCGAATGTGGGTGCAATATGTTTAACGGTGGATACAAATTCATCTATATTTTTAGTGTCAATTTCAATATCAAAGACATCGATATCGGCAAATATTTTAAATAAAAGCCCTTTACCTTCCATAACCGGTTTTGATGCTAAGGCTCCTATATCCCCCAAACCTAATACGGCTGTACCATTTGATATTACTGCAACCAAATTACCTTTAGCAGTATACTTGTAGGCATCTTCAGGATTTTTTTCAATTTCAAGACAAGGCTCTGCTACACCAGGTGAATATGCTAAGGTTAAATCGCGTTGTGTACTGTAGGGTTTTGTTGGAATTACCTCGATTTTACCTGGACGCCCCTGCGCATGATATTCGAGTGCATCTTCTTTTCTAAATTTTGCCATAATTGAACGCTGCGAAGGTACTAAAAATAATAGATCTAATAAAATGCTAAATAATTGAAAAACAGTATTTTAAACTTTAAATAAAAGCCTAAAACCGGTACGTAGTGTAGGGGGTTTAAAATATTCCAAATCCCCTCCCATTGAAACCATAAGTTCTTTAGAAACCATTAGCCCCAAACCTGAACCGGATGTTTTTGAACTGAATCGAAATTTAAATAGCTGTTGTTGTTGTTCGATGGAAAGACCTTTTCCGTTATCATTTAACTCCAGCGCCAAATTGTTTTGGGGAGTTATGTACATAACTATTTCAAGCATGGGCTCATTAACTGCATCCATGGCAGCAATGGCATTATGCAACACGTTATTTAATACCCTAAGCACACTTTGCGGTTCAGCTTGAACCGGTAATTTAAGTTGCTTTGTCCATATCACTTTTACATGGTTAGGCACTATTGCCAGTGCTGTAGTAATTAATTCAACCAGCGGTACCGGTTGCAGTTTCAGTGGCTCTGCATTTGAAAAATCTGAAAAGCGTTGCACCATGGCATTAATATGATCTAATTGCTGAACCAATTGCTGGGCTTGCGCTTTAAAATACAGTGTAAAATTTTGGGCATCGCGTTCTTGCAATTGAATAAGGTATTGTAAATTTAATTTTAAGGGCGTTAAGGGATTTCTAATGTCATGGGCAACCTGTAGTGCCAATTCTTTCCAGGCCTTTGATTGTTCTTTTAATTTTAATACTTCAATATTATTTTCCAAACGGTCAATTAACAAATTATAGGCCCCAATCAGCTGGGCTAAATCACCACTACCCCGAATGTGTATTTTTGAATTTGTATGTTCAACTGAAAGTAAGGGCAACTGCTGCCGCAATTGTCGTAAAGGTTTTGTTAATTGATAATTTATTAGCGATGAAAGCAATATACATAACAGTAAGGTAACAATAAAAATATGGATGCAACGGTTGCCAATATGAGCCTTAATTTGCTTTTGGTATGCAAAGTCTTTTACATTTAACGTTGCTATATAAATATGCGAACCGTCAGGTATAAAACGGCAATTGCTTATAAAAACCGGATACAGCTGCGTGTTTAAAACAAAACCTGCATCTACATTGGTTAAGAGATTGGGATTTATTTTACCAGGGAAAAAACTATTTTTTACATGTGATGACAAGGTTTGCATTTTAATATATTTTCCGCTGGAGTCATACAACAAAATGGGTGTGCTGTAACGCAGCTGCAAATCGCTGCAAACCTGATTCCACAATGGCACCTGCGCTTTGTCAAAAACCGATGCTTGTGAAAACTCAGATTTAAATTCTTGCACAATTGCGTTGTTTAACTGTATTCCTTGACGCTCTTGTGAGGTTTCAAATGAAATTTGTATTTGATAGTATACCAATAATAAAAGCACTGCAGAAAATAATGTGATGAGTACTGTTGCTACCCAAACATTTTGATGCCATAAACTAGCCTTTATAGCATTATATAGTGTTTTACCTCGATACAGCAACTGCAAAACAAAAAACACACCAACGGCACACAACAATATAGATAGCACCAAAAAAAATACATTTTCAAAATTTGAATACAATTCATAAAATACCCATTTTGATCCGGACTGTAAGGTGCAGGTATATTTAGTTTTAAATGCTTGCGGTAAAAGATTTTCAGTACCAAGTAAATATCCCGAAGAATTATAGTAGGCCGATTTAATAATTGCGGTATTAAACAAAAGATTTTCAATGGAATCCTTGGATGTTAGTGCCGTATAAGTATCTCTTAAACTATTAAATTGCTCAGGATTATAATACAATTTAAACTTGTACTGCGCGTTAACATAAAATTCAATAAAATAAAAACAGCTGTCATTAGCAGATTTATAAAAGTGACTTTGGCCGGAGCCTTTAGGAGCCATTTGATGCTGTATTAAATCTGTATGTTGAAGCCTATTTAACCATGGATGATTAGCCTTAACCAATACTTGGCCATCCTTTGAAAAAATGGCATATTGAACGTACGGAACAGCACGTGTAAGTTGTAAATGACTTCGAATACGGTTTTGTAAGGTAGCATCCGATTGTGGCAAAAAAGCAATAAGATTCGCCAGGGTAGAATCGTTTTTTATACGATTAACCCAGCTTTCAAAGGTTTTATCCATTGTATAATTTTCGTGATTTGCCCAAATTTTAACAGCATTACGCATACTTTGCCGTTGATTTTGGTTATGCACATTAATTACAGAAACGGCTGCTGTAAAAACCCAACACATACTTATTAGTACATGGGTTGCCCTTTTTAATCTTGCAGATTGTATAGTAATACTAATACAATACAATAACAAACAACAAGCAATCCAAACAGGCTTTTGAAAATTTAAATAAAATAACCAAAATAAACTTCCTACATACAATGTTAAAAGTATTGTAAAATTGGATTTTTGTTTTACGGCACGATACCATAAACTAAATCTTGAAAATACCTGATATAATAAAATACTCAATAAGGCCACATGGCAGGTGTAAAACAAATTGCTTTGATTTGAAAAATACTCTAAAACACTGAGTGCTTTAATTTTTCCCAAAGGCATTTGATCCATATTTGTAAATACCACATAAAGTGTGAAACATTCAAAAATGGGCCAATTACGATTTAAAACTTTAAACTTTGGATTTAAGCGTATCATACCAAAAAGCAAGGTTAATAACGCAAGCCCCTTAAATGAAAATGAAAAAAAGGACACCAAGCACAATAACAGAAAATGAAAAGTCAAATAAATTACATTTTTACGATTTGGTTGGGTTTTTAAAAATATAAACCCAAAAAGTAAAAGATATAAAAGATACATTTTTATGTTGAATATAGTAATTCTAGATTAAATTATTTTAGAAACTTACTTTAAAACAAATGCAATAAAGTGATTTAATATTTGACTTGGCATAGCAGACATTATCCGAGCGTAGCGAGCCCAAATCTGGTATTTAATATAATCTACCTGCCAAATAGAAATGTATTAATTGCTTTTTGTATCTTTATAGATTCAAAATTATATGGCAACTAACGATCGTAAAACAAGTAAAAATCCAGTATCTTTTTCTGTTTCATTACCACAATTAGAAACACGGTTTAAGTACTTTCCGTTTTTAAATGAAAAAATAGCCATGGTATTAATTGGTATTATTGGCTTTACCTTTTACATTACTTCAATAAATGGTGAATACGCACTTGATGATGGTATTATTATTCATCAGAACGATCACGTTATCAAAGGCCTTAGAGGTATTAAGGATATTTTAACAAAGGATGCCTATGAGAGCTTTTACCGCCGTATGTGTGCAACCGATCAACTTGCCGGTGGTCGATACCGTCCGCTTTCCGTAGTTAGTTTTGCCTTAGAACAAGAATTTATTGGACCGTACCGTACCGGTTTATACATGAAAGTTGAAGACTCTAACCGCAACGGTGTGCTCGACAAAGAGCCCGTAAATTATATCACGCCTTGTGGACGTCCTGAAACAAATTATGAGTACAATGATTTTGTAGATAAAAACGGTAATGGTATTGCAGAGGGCAATGAGTGTTATCCATGCTGGGATTTAAACAAAAACTTTCAAAATGATTTTAATGAAGATTTAAATGTAGACGGCATTTTTAACGAGGTTGATTGCCAAGTATATGGCGCCAAAGTACGACACTTTAATAATATTTGGACCTATGCTTTAGGATGCATGTTTTTATATTTAGTATTTGCACGTTATATATTTAGAACCAACCCGGATTTGGCATTTATATCTGCACTTTTATTTACCATGCATCCAATTCACTCGGAAGCTATCGCTAACGTAAAAAGCCGAGATGAAATATTTTCTTTAATTTTTATTTCGCTAACCCTGTTGTATACCTTTAAATACCTAGAGTTTAAAAAAATAAGTTACTTATTTTGGGCTTGTATTTTATTTTTACTAGCACTTTTATCAAAAGAATATGCCGTAATGCTTTTAATTTTAATTCCAATTGCTGTATATATTTTTACAATTAATGATTTTGACGTAAAAGGTTTTTTCAATTATTTAAAAACACCTTCTGCTTGGTTAAAAAACAAATTGTTTAGTCCAATACTTTTTGTGGGAATGGCATTTGCCTTATCGGCATTTTTTATGCTGTATTTAAAACGAAATTATGACGTGCACGCCCTTCCTGGTGCACCACCAATTAAATCGTTTTGGATTTTTCCGTTTTTATATATCGGTGTTGGCCTCCTGATGCTGGGAGGCAATAAAACACATGGCTTTCATCGCTTAATGAGCTGGTTTTACCTTGTTATGTTGGTATATTTAGGGATGCGCCTTGTTGCCGTTAAACTTAAACCGGGTGTACCCGATACAGAAATTTTAAATAATCCATATTTATTAGCAAATGGCGAAGAGCGTTTTGCTACCAAAGGTTATGTGTTATTAAAGTATTTAACATTGCAGTTATTTCCGCATCCTCTTTCATCCGATTATTCTTACAATACTATTCATTACCGTCATTTTTTAAGTTGGGATTTTCTGCTTTCTATGGGCTTACACCTGGCTATGGTATATTATGCTGTGAAACTAACCATCAAAAAACATATTTTGGGCTTTGCACTTATGACCTATATTTTGTTTGCCTTAATGATAGGCAACGTATTAATGGATATTGGTGCAACTATGGGTGAACGTTTGATTTTTCATTCAAACATTGGCTTTTGTATTGCAATTGCTTATGTATTGCTATATGTATACGAGCGTCTATTTTCAAAATCACAAACTTTTGAAGTTGCCAGTTTGGGCAGCAGAACCAGTTTATATGGTATGTTAATTGGAATTGGTTTGTTATTTGGTATGAAAACTTGGGAGCGCAATTGGGATTGGAAAAATGATGTTACCTTGTTTTTAAAGGATGTTAAAACCATGCCGCATTCTGTATTAGTATTAGGAAATGCGGGTGCTCGCTGGGTAGATTTAGCCGATACCAAAGAGGTAACCGGCAAACAGGTTGTTGGACAGGACTCTACGCGTTTTAACGATTATAACGGCACACTTAAAATTACAGATGAAGATATTGTGGAATTTAATTCCAAAGACAGGTTTGTTAGTACCGTTGAAATCCATTCTAAACCCCGAACTATTACAAATCTAACCGAAATGTATAAGGCTATTGAAGATGCAAAACAAGCATTGTCAAACGCCGGAGCTCCTAAAACAGAAGCTTACAAAACAGCACAAAAAACACTTACGGCTTTAAAAGATAAACTTGGTGATTTAAAACGTACAGCCGCTTTAAGTAAAGGCATTAAGTTTTTAAAACATGCTATAGAATTACACCCCCGTTACGTAAACGGATATTTAAATTTAGGATTGGCAAGCTTTAAACTCAAAAACGATTACGATGCATTATTTTATTGGAAGTATAACGCTGAGCGCCTATATCCCAACAACCCGTATCTGAGAAGTTATTATCAGGTATATGAAATTGAGCTCCGTAATCGTGGTGCACTTGCAGCACAACGTGGGCGTTGGGACTCTGCT
>Ga0209358_10003590_pt1 | contig 11404 bp, 7 predicted proteins | sample LauGreFa1BDMLBSN_2_FD_187574 | JGI IMG/M metagenome (GOLD analysis project Ga0209358, IMG submission 187574) | Freshwater lake microbial communities from Lake Michigan, USA - Fa13.BD.MLB.SN (SPAdes) (version 2) | ecosystem: Environmental > Aquatic > Freshwater > Lake | place: Lake Michigan, USA...
CACCCACAGTGCGCTCGAGGTCCCCACCGAAGAGCGCGAGCGGCTGCTCGAAGCGGCTTGGCAGCGGGGCGGCACCGGACTTGGACGCACGTTCAACGACACCATGATCCGCCCGGAATCGAATCAGCTGATCGCTGACTTCGTTCGACGAAAGATTCGCGAAAAAATTGCCGACCCGGCCCTCGCCGACAAGGTGTTGCCCTGGAATCACCCCATCGGAACCAAGCGGATCTGTCTGGACAACGGCTATTTCGAGGCGCTCGGGCAGTCCCATGTCACGGTGGTCGATGCGCGCACTGAACCCATCGTGGCGATTGATGCTGCAGGGGTTCAAACCGCCTCCTCGCACTACCCGCTGGATGCGCTGGTGTTTGCGACCGGTTTTGATGCCATGACGGGCGCACTGCTTGCGATCGATATTCGAACCGATGACGGCACCACACTGCGCGAGCGCTGGTCGGGTGGGCCCGCCAGCTACCTGGGGCTCGCAGTATCGGGCTTACCCAATCTGTTCATGGTGACCGGACCCGGCAGCCCGTCGGTGCTCAGCAATGTGGTCGTATCCATCGAGCAGCATGTCGACTGGATCAGCGACTGCATCAGCTGGATGCGTCACCAAAACCTGAGCTGCATCGAGGCTACCGAGGGCGCCCAGCAGCGCTGGGTCGAGCATGTGAATGCGCTCGCTGACGCTACGCTGTTTCCGCAGGCACGCTCTTGGTACACTGGGGCGAACATTCCCGGCAAGCCCCGTGTCTTCATGCCCTATGTGGGCGGCGTGGCGGTCTATCGCGACAAATGCGATGCGATCGCTGCTGCCGGATATGACGGGTTTGCGTGCTCGTGAAAGCTCAATCTGTTCGCCGCCTGCCACGGCTCATGATCCGTTAGCCCCTGCCTGCGCTCCCCCTGCCATGACCCACTACAACATCGTCACCATCGACGGCGACGGCATCGGTCCTGAAGTGTGTCGCGCCGCGGTGCGCGTTCTGACCGAGGCCTGTGGCACCGACCGTTTGCGCTTTGTCCCGCACGAGGGCGGCGCCACGCACTATGTGCGAAGCGGTCAGGTGCTGCCGCCCGACACCTTCGAAGCCTGTCAGGGTGCGCATGCCATCCTGCACGGTGCAGCGGGCCTGCCTGGCATCACCTATCCGGACGGTACCGAGGTGGGCAATGATCTGCACCTGCAACTCCGCTTCAAGCTCGATCTCTATGCCAACGTCCGACCGATCCGGCTGGTCCGAGGCGTGAAATCAACGCTTGCAGACTGGCAGCCCGGGCAGATTGACTACGTGATCATTCGCGAAAATACCGAGGGGCTCTATGCGAGCCGCGGCGCAGGAGTGAACCTGCGGGGCGAGGTGGTGACTGACACCCTGGTGATGACGCGCACCGGCGTGGAGCGCGTGGCGCGGTTTGCGTTTCAGCTGGCCCGCAGGCGCTCCGGCGCACCACGCGATCAGCGCCGTCGTGTCACGGTCTGCGACAAGGCCAACATCCTGCGAAGCTACGCGTTCTTTCGAGCGGTCTGCACGGAAGTGGCGGAGCAGTTTCCGGACGTGGAGCTTGACTACGCCTACGCCGATGCCATCACCGTTCACATGCTCAAACGCCCCGATTTTTATGACGTGATCGTGGCCGAGAACATGTTCGGCGACATCCTGTCGGATCTGGGCGCGGGCACCGTGGGCGGGCTGGGCATGGCGCCGTCGGCCGAACTGGGTGACAAGCGGGGCCTGTTTCAGGGGGCGCATGGCTCGGCGCCTGACATCGCCGGAAGGGATGCCGCGAGTCCGTTGGCAACCATTCTCTCCGGCGCCATGATGCTGCGGTGGCTGGACGACCAGCATGGTGATGCTGCGCTGTCCGAGGCGGCTGCCCGCATCGAGCGTGCGGTGGAAACGGTGCTCGCCGCTGGAGAGGTTGTGCCCGCCGATCAGGGCGGGAATGCGCGATGCTCTGAAGTGACCGAGGCCGTGTGCCGAGCGCTTGGCTGATGCGATGAAGGAGTTGGGGCGGTTCGCGTAGCGATTACAGCGCGTCTCCGGGAACCCGCACAAACCCCTCCATCAGCACCCGTGCGCTGCGGCTCATGATGGCTTTCTTTACCACCCATTCACCGTTCTCGCGGCTGGCCTCGGCACCCACCCTGAGTGTGCCGGACGGATGTCCAAAGCGCACCGACTGACGCGGGCCACCGCCCGCTGCGAGGTTGACCAGCGTGCCGGGGATGGCTGCTGCAGTACCGATCGCCACAGCGGCTGTGCCCATCATGGCGTGGTGAAGCTTTCCCATGGACAGGGCGCGCACCAGCAGGTCGACGCTCTGCGCGTCGACCGCCTTGCCGCTCGACGCTGTGTAGTGTTTCGGGGGGGCGACGAACGCCACCTTGGGGGTGTGTTGACGGCGCGCCGCTTCGCTCAGTTCGCGGATCAGGCCCATCCGAATGGCGCCGTGCGAGCGGATGGTTTCGAACATGGCGAGCATGTTGGCGTTGCCGTTGATGGGGTCCTGAAGTTCAGTGCCCGACAGGCCCACTGCGTCGGCATTGATGAAGATGGTGGGAATGCCGGCATTGATCATGGTGGCTTTCAGCGTGCCCACGCCGGGCACCACCAGATCGTCCACCAGATTGCCGGTGGGGAACATGGCGCCGCCAGCGCCTTCCTCTTCAGCCGCCGGATCCATGAACTCGAGTTGCACCTCTGCCGCCGGAAAGGTGACGCCATCGAGTTCGAAGTCGCCAGTTTCCTGAACTTGGCCATCGGTGATGGGCACGTGGGCGATGATGGTTTTCCCGATGTTCACCTGCCAGACCCGTACCACCGCCACGCCATTGCGGGGCACGCGGGCAGGGTCCACCAACCCGTTGGCGATGGAGAAGGGCCCCACCGCTGCAGAGAGGTTGCCGCAGTTGCCCGACCAGTCAACAAACGCGGCGTCGATCGACACCTGGCCAAACAGGTAGTCGATGTCATGGTCGGGGCGGCTGCTTTTCGACAGGATCACGGTTTTGCTGGTGCTGGAGGTGGCCCCGCCCATGCCGTCGATCTGCTTGCCGTAGGGGTCGGGACTGCCGATCACCCGCATCAACAGGCGGTCACGTGCCGCGCCGGGTGACTGCGCCGCGACGGGGAGATCAGTGAGGCGAAAGAACACGCCCTTGCTGGTGCCGCCACGCATGTAGGTGGCCGGGATGCGGATCTGCGGTGCGTGGGGCATGTTGGCGTGTCCTGTCAGAAGACCCGGCAAGGGTCAGGCGGCCTGGCCGGCCTCGAGAAAATCTTGTGCGAAGCGCTGCAGCACACCGCCCGCGTCGTAAATGGAAACCTCTTCGGCAGTATCGAGACGACAGGTGACGGGGACCTGAACCGTATCGCCACTGCGGCGGCGAATGACCAGGGTGAGGGTGGCGCGTGGGGTGCGCTCGCCGATCACGTCGAAGGTTTCAGTGCCATCGATACCCAGCGTAAGGCGCGTGGTGCCAGGCTGGAATTCAAGTGGCAGTACGCCCATGCCGATGAGGTTTGTGCGGTGAATGCGCTCGAAGCCCTCGGCCACGATTGCCTCGACACCGGCAAGCCGCACGCCCTTGGCAGCCCAGTCGCGGGAGGAACCCTGGCCGTAGTCGGCGCCCGCAATGATGATGAGCGGCTGGCTGCGGTTCATGTAGGTTTCGATCGCCTCCCACATGCGCATCACCTTGCCCTCGGGTTCAACGCGCGCGAGCGACCCCTTCTTCACCTTGCCATCGAGCACGGCCATCTCGTTGATGAGCGTGGGATTGGCGAAGGTGGCACGGAGCGCGGTGAGATGGTCGCCGCGGTGCGTGGCGTAGGAGTTGTAGTCTTCCTCTGGGAGACCCATTTTCTTGAGGTATTCGCCCGCCGCGCTATCGGCAAGAATGGCGTTCGACGGTGACAGATGGTCGGTGGTGATGTTGTCGCCCAGCACTGCCAGCGGGCGAAGGCCCTTCAGCGTGCGCTCTCCCGCCAGTGCGCCTTCCCAGTATGGCGGCCTGCGAATGTAGGTGGACTGCGGCCGCCAGTTGTACAGCGGCGAGACCTTCTGGCTGTCGTCGCGGCGAATATCGAACATTTGGGTGTAGACACGCCGGAACTGCTCGGGCTTGACCGCTGCGCGCATGACCGCGTCGATTTCCTCGTCGGACGGCCAGAGATCCTTCAGACGGATATCGCGGCCGTTGTGAACGGTGAAGACGTCTTTTTCAATATCGAAGCGGATCGTGCCGGCGATGGCGTAGGCCACCACCAGAGGCGGCGAGGCGAGAAACGCCTGCTTGGCATACGGGTGAATGCGGCCGTCAAAGTTGCGGTTGCCCGACAGCACGGCGGTGGCATAGAGATCGCGGTCGATGATCTCTTGCTGAATCCTGGGATCGAGCGCGCCCGACATGCCGTTACAGGTGGTGCAGGCAAAGGCCACGATCCCAAAGCCCAGCTTCTCGAGTTCGGGCAGCAGCCCTGATTCACGCAGATATTCGGCACCGACCCGCGAGCCCGGCGCGAGCGAGGTCTTGACCCAGGGCTTTCGCTTGAGCCCCAGCCGATTGGCGTTGCGGGCGAGCAGCGCGGCTGCGATGACATTGCGCGGATTGCTGGTGTTGGTGCAGCTGGTGATGGCCGCAATGATCACTGCCCCATCAGGCATCTGGTCGGGGGTTTCCTGCCAGGGGGCAGCGATGCCCTTGGCAGCCAGATCGGTCGTGGCGACGCGTGCGTGGGGGTTGGAGGGCCCCGCCATATTGCGCACCACAGAGGAGAGGTCGAACTGGAGCATACGTTCGTAGCGGGCGTTCGCCAGACTGTCTGACCAGAGGCCGGCGGTCTTGGCGTAGGTTTCAACCAGCGCCACCTGCGCATCGTCACGGCCGGTGAGCTTCAGGTAATCGATGGTCTGACCATCGATGAAAAACATGGCTGCTGTGGCGCCATATTCGGGCGCCATGTTGGAGATGGTGGCTCGATCACCGAGCGAGAGCGCTGCCGCGCCTTCACCGCGGAACTCGAGATACGCGCCCACCACCTTCTGTTTGCGCAGGAACTCGGTGAGGGCCAGCACCACGTCGGTGGCCAGGATGCCCGGGCCGGGCTTGCCCGTGAGTTCGACGCCGATGATGTCGGGCAGCCGCATCCAGGATGCGCGGCCCAGCATGACGTTTTCCGCTTCCAGCCCACCCACGCCGATGGCGATCACACCCAGCGCATCAACATGGGGCGTGTGGCTGTCGGTGCCCACGCAGGTGTCGGGGAAGGCGACCCCATCGCGCACCTGAATCACTGGCGACATTTTCTCCAGGTTGATCTGGTGCATGATGCCGTTGCCAGGGGGAATCACGTCTACGTTCTTGAACGCGAGGCGGGTCCAGTCGATGAAATGAAAGCGGTCTTCGTTTCGCCGGTCTTCGATGGCGCGATTTTTCTCGAACGCCTGCGGATCAAACCCGCCGCACTCCACCGCGAGCGAATGGTCGACGATGAGCTGCACCGGCACCACCGGGTTGACCTGGGCCGGGTCGCCCCCCTGGTCGGCGATGGCATCGCGCAGACCTGCGAGGTCGACGAGCGCGGTTTGTCCGAGGATGTCGTGACAGACCACCCGCGCCGGATACCAGGGGAAGTCGAGATCGCGTTTACGCTCGATCAGCTGCCTGAGCGAATCGGTGAGCGTGGCGGGATCACAGCGGCGTACCAGGTTTTCGGCCAGCACACGCGAGGTGTAGGGCAGGCTGTCCCAGGCGCCGGGGGCGATGTCGTTGACGGCGGCACGGGCATCGAAGTAATCGAGCGAGGTGCCGGGCAGGCGGGTGCGGTATGGGGTATTCATAACTTGCTAGTTTAGCGAACGACCCTGACGCGAAGCTTATCGGCCCGGTCGGCGGTGGACCCGACGATGGCGCCGGGTGTCAGCCCGCTCTCGCGGTGGCGACCCGCCTCAACGCCACTCCTCGCGCAGCAACTCCAGGCGCTCGAACACGACCCGATCACTCACCACGAACAGATCGGCTTCGCCACCCCGGGCCTCATGGCTCACCCAGTGCCAGGACGGGATGGTGAACACGTCGTTCGGACCCCACTCGAACTCGGCATCACCGATTCGCGACCGACCGTGCCCGGACACTACCAGGCACATGGAGGTGTAGGCGCCTCGGCGGGTTCGTGTGGGCGAATCGGCATTGAGCCGCACCGCATAGCAGTCGAGCGTGGGCATGACCGCGCCGCCCGTGGCCGGGTTCACATAGCGCACGGTGCGTGCGCCGTCTGCGCCTGGAGTGGCGGCTGCGAGTGTGTCTCGTGTGGCCGCGCCAGGGTAGTGGAATTTGGGTGAGCAGCCCGGCACCGTGGCCGCTTCCGGCGAGGCAAGCCCAGCTGCCTGCCAGATGCGTTCTTCGCCGGCATCCACCTTCCAGAAATCATCGTTGGTCGGATCGCCAGCCTCGAAAAAATGGGCGTTCAGTGCGCAGAGGAGCGGCATGTTGGCGGCATCAAACCAGATGATCCGGCGGTTGCTCTGATTGATATGTCCGTGCCAGGCCATGGGTGGGGTGAGGATCAGGTCGCCCGAGTGCATCTCGCACCAGCGGCCGTTCACGATGGTGGCGGCGCCTTCGGCCTTCACGGCAAAGCGCAATGCAGCGCCCGTGTGCCGGTGCGGCCGCGCCTGTTCACCCGGATCGAGCACGGTGAAGGCACCGAGCATGTTGGCACTGGTGGCGGTATCGCCGCCGAAATTCGGATGGGTCATGATGAGCGCACGTCGCTCGATCTCTTCAATCGGCACCTCCGATACCGCTCGGTGCAGCAGCGGCTCGACGTCCCGCCAGTGCCAGATGAACGGTGTATCGCGAGGTTTTGGCTCGCGCGGCGTGATCCGCTTGTATCGATCCCAGAGCGGATGGAGGTTCGCCCGATACAGATCGGCGAGATAGGGCGGCAGGTCGTTGCCCGTGCCCGTGACGGCGTCATTCATGACCCGGTTCTCCGGATTGAGGCCCTTGGGCGATTACTTCGGAAGCTTCTGATCGATGTTGCCGCTGTCGATCAACACATGCTTGATAAAGACCCGCGCCTCGACCTTGCTTCCCTTGAGGTATTCGGAAAGAACATCAACGCCCATCCTGCCCCAGAGCACGGGGTTCAGCTCCACTGTCATGGCGAGGTTGCCCTCCTTCAGCGACCGCAGTGCGGGCGGCACGCCGTTCATGCCGGTGACCAGGGTCTTTCCTTTGCGGTTGGCAGCCAGCACCGCCTGGGTGGCGCCGAGCGCGACATCATCATTGGCGGTGTAGATGGCCGCCAGATCGGGGTTGGCCACCAGCACATCTTCGGTGTTCTTGAGACCCCGCTCGCGGGTGAGCGGCCCGTCATTGCGGAACACCACCCGGATATCGGGATACTTGGCCATGATTTCGGTGTAGCCCTCGGCGAGATTGCGGAAAGTGGGCGCGCCCGAGGGCCCGAGCAGCATCGCCACCTTGCCCTTGCCGCCAATGCTCTTGGCAGTCCATTCGGCAATATCGCGGCCGATCTGCTTTTCATCCATGGCGACATGCAGGGTCTGGTTGGGCGAGGTGGAACCACGCGCCACCGAGACGATTGGCACTTTGCCCGCAGCGGCCGCATCGTAGGCCGCGTTGACGCCGGTGGCATCAATGGGCGAGATGAGCACCCCTTTGACGCCACGGGCCACCAGATCTTGTACGCCGTTGATCTGCTTGAGCTTGTCTTCGTTGGACGAGACCGACACTACCTCCCAGCCGAGTTCGCCAGCGCGGGCCCGAATGCCTCGCATCATCGCAATATAGAAAGGATTGTCATCTTGCGGGAGGGACACGCCGATCGTGATTTTTCCCTGAGCCTGAGCGACGGTGAGCGGGGCTGAAAGCGTTGTGCAGGCGGCCAGAGCGGCCATCAGTAGGGTGCGACGCATGGGGTGTCTCCTGGGTAGTGTGAGAGTGACTGGGAATGGTCTGAATGCTAACGCTTGGAGCGCAGGCTGTCTGCTGCGGCGGCAGCGATGATCACCACGCCAATCGCGACCCGCTGCCAGTAGGAATCAACATTGAGCAGATTCAGACTGTTGCCGAGCACGATCATGATGAACACACCGATTACGCTTTTGTAGAGCGTGCCTTCGCCACCGTGCAGGGCGGCGCCGCCCAGCACGACCGCGGCAATCGCGGTCAGTTCATAAAACTCGCCTGCAGTGGGCTGACCCGACTGGAGGCGCGCGGCGAGCATCACGCCGGCAACGCCCGCCAGTGCGCCGCAGATGACATAGGTGGATGCGGTGATTCGGGCAACCGGAACCCCCGACAGATAGGCGGCTTCGCGGCCACCGCCCGTGGCGTAGATATGCCGACCAAAGGGTGTGGCATGCATGACCCACGACAGCACAACGAGCAGCACGATGGGCACCCAGACCAGCGCGTGTAGCCCCAGGATTCGCGCGGAGCCAAAGCCCACGAAGGCGGAGGGCAGGCCATCGTCACCCTCGACCGGTGCGCCGCCGGTAATCAGGAACACCACGCCCCGAACCAGCACCATGGTGCCAAGTGTGGTGATGAAGGGGTTCACCCGAAGATAGGCGATGACCAGGCCGTTCACCAGGCCTACCAGTGCGCCCACGAGCACACCTGCCACGACGCCCGCACCGATACCCGCCTCAAGCATGACCATGGCCGACACGCAGCCCGCCAGCGCTGCGGTCGACCCCACCGACAGGTCGAACCCTCCGCCGATGATGACGAAGGTCATGCCGATTGCGATCACCGCCATGATCGACGACTGAACCAGGATGTTGTTGAGATTGACGGGTGACAGAAAGCGATCGGTCATCAGTGCGGTGGCGGCGCACAGCACAAGGAGTGTGACCAGCGGAATCTGGCCAAGCAGCCGCGACGAAACAGAACTGGAAGCCATCAGCGTGTCCTCTCGAGCGCAGCGCGAAGCCGCGCTTCGTTCATGCCATCGGCGCGTTCAACGCGACCCACTATTTGTCGCTCGCGCATGGCAAGCACCGAATCACACAAGCGGGCGAGCTCGCCCAGGTCGCTGGAACTCACCAGCACGCCACCGCCCTGGTGCGTGAAGCGCCTGATCAGCGCATGCACATGCATCTTGGCGGCGATATCGATGCCGTGGGTGGGCTCATCGAGCAGCAGGATGGAGACACGGCGCGCCAGCCATTTGGCAAGAATGACCTTCTGCTGATTACCGCCCGAGAGTGATCCCACCCGGACCTCCGGACGGCGAGGTCGGATGTCCATCAGATCCATCATTTCATCGACCAGCGCGTCGGCACGCGACCGGTCGATTCTGAAAACGGATCCGATCTGAAACAGATTCGGAAGCAGGATGTTGTCGCGGACCGACTGGTTCATGACCAGCCCGAGCGAACGCGTGCCGGGGACCAGGCCGATTCCCTGTGCGATCGCATCACCCGGTTGCCCCAGGCGCACGGTCACGCCGTCGGCCCGCCGAACGGTAGCCGGCTCAGGCCCTGCGCCGAACAGTCCACGTACCTTCAGGTCTGCGCCGCTACCCAGCAGCCCGGCGATGCCAAGGGTCTGCCCGGCGCGAAGCGAAATGGGCGTCTGCGCGGTCTGCTCGGCGAGCAACTCTGGCCCATGGGGGCGGGCAGCGCTGTCTTCGTGCGTGGCCGCGCGGCCGGTCATGGCTTCGATCAGGTCACCGATCGAAAATTGGCCTCGCTCGCTGACGGTGACCACGCGGCCGTCGCGGAGCACGGTGCAGCGATCTGCGAGCGAGACGATTTCATCAAGCCGGTGAGAAATGTAGATGATGGCGGTTCCGGCCGCCTTCATGCGCGCCAGCACCGAAAAGAGTCGGTCGATCTCGCGTGACTCGAGCGCGGCTGTTGGCTCATCAAGGATGAAGACGCTGCACTGCCGGCGAAGCGCCTTGGCGATTGCCACAAGTTGCTGCTCGGCAAAGCTGAGCGCGCGGATTGGCTTCCGCACGTCCACGTCAAGATTGAGATGTGCGAGCTGCTCGCGTGCCTCGGCGTTCATGCGTGAGCGATCGATGCCGGGCACCATGCCAAACCGTCGCCGCATGGGGAGGCTGCCCAGCATCAGGTTCTCGGCAATCGACAGTGCGGGCACCATCCGCAGCTCCTGCGGGATCGTGACAATGCCGCTCGCAATCGCCGCCCTCGGACTGCTGAATTGAACGGTCTGGCCTGCAACCTCGATTGAACCGGAGTCGGCCTGATGGATGCCGCTCAGAATGCGAATGAGGGTCGATTTCCCCGCTCCGTTCTCGCCCACCACCGCATGGATCTCGCCCACGGCGACGGTGAAGTCGACCTGATCGAGCGCCTGCGTGGCGCCAAAAGACTTGGAAAGCGCACGGATCCGAACGGCCTCGCGCACGCCCGCGGTGGGGCTCGAGATGTTGCGGGGTTCGGGCCCGACCGACAGCGACACCTGCTGGATCCTCAGGTGATGCTGACGCGTCGGACCTGCATGGCGGGGTCGACGATCCGGCCTTTGTCGATGATGACCTGACCGTCCAGCATCACCGTGCAATCGCGCATCGGCACGTCGTAGTGCCCGCGCGTGGTCCGCTTGCCCCCGCCCTGCGAATTGGGCCCGGTGGAAAACAGGAAATTGCCCGCGAAAACGCGAGCGCCCGCGCGGTGACGCTCGGGCTCCTCACCGTGGAGCGCCATGGCATACCACCGGGCCTGCGGGTTAAGCCCCCAGCCCAGATGCGACACCGCATACGGATCTCGATCAGCGTCATGCGACTTGCCGTCGTCCAGCCAGTCGCGCATCAGCTTGGCATCGAGTCCCCCGCTGACACGGGTGACGAAACCGTCCTGAATCTCCAGGCGAATCGCGTCCTGCACATAGCGGCAGTAGGGCAGGATGACGATGTCTCCGGGTTGAATGACGACCGTACCGTTCGCCGAGCCTTCATTGGGGAAGGTGTGCAGATGACCGCCGCCCCAGTGATCGAAGTGCCCGGGCTCGTCTGAAAACCCCCACTGCGCCATCACCGGATACTCGCCCCGCGTGTAGCGCAAATCGGTGCCCGCATCCGACACCACCCGCACCTCGCGGGTACGGCTGTACAGCGCCTCGGCATATTTCACTGCGTCTTTCAGACCCGGTGGCGATATGAGCTGCTCAAGATCATCGGGCCCGTCGATGATCATGAGAACACGGGTGCCGCCGTCCATCACCTCCTTCAACCAGCGGGTGAAGAGGGGCACATGAAAAATGACGAGCAGATCGGCCGCCTTGACCGCATCCAGGGTGCCCTTGCACTTGCCGATGGTGGGCACGCCCACCTTGGTCCAGGAAGGCACCGAGTTGACGCGCATTTCGTAGACATCTGCCCCAAGTTCGTCG
>Ga0209358_10003597_pt1 | contig 11391 bp, 7 predicted proteins | sample LauGreFa1BDMLBSN_2_FD_187574 | JGI IMG/M metagenome (GOLD analysis project Ga0209358, IMG submission 187574) | Freshwater lake microbial communities from Lake Michigan, USA - Fa13.BD.MLB.SN (SPAdes) (version 2) | ecosystem: Environmental > Aquatic > Freshwater > Lake | place: Lake Michigan, USA...
AGCATTGAGCCAGAAACAATTGAATCTGTAGTAGAACTTGAGCCAGAACCTGAATCAATTAACCATCAAATAGAAACTAATGAGTCCACTGACATTGACTGGTTCTGATGAACTAGAATTATTTTATAAGAAACCATTTTGGTTTAGCTACAGTAGCATTAATAAGTTATTGTTTTCACCAAGAATGTTTTACAGTCATTATGTGCTCAACCAAAGAGAGGACAGTACGGACGCGCACCTGGTAGCAGGGCGTGTCCTACACTGCCTTTTATTTGAGCCAGAGCATTATGACAAGGAATTTATCAGCATGCCTGGTAAATTTCCTACAGACAGCCAAAGAAAAATTATTGATAATATCTTTAAGTATCATTGTACAATTGGAAATGATACATTATCTTTGGACTTCTACTCACAAGAGATACTTACAGAGCTACTTACAGCTAATCTTTACCAATCACTTAAAACAGATCAGCAAAGACTTGACAAAGTCTTAACTGAAGAAAACAAATCCTACTTTAATTTTCTTAAACAAAGTCTTGATAAGACAGTAGTTGATGCAGTTACTCTTGCAAATTGTAAAGAGTCTCTTATTGAACTAAAATCTAATCAAGCAGTAAGAGCCCTCTTACAATTGGATAAAACTCCAGATGATGTTCACATAAAAACATTTAGTGAGCATATGATTAGTATTAATCAGGATCATTTACCATTTGGTTATAAGGGTATCTTAGATAATGTTGTGATGGATTATGACACTAAGACATTGTTTATCAATGACTTAAAGACAACAGGTAAGGACATTGCTTCTTTCCCGGAGTCTGTGAGTTATTATAAATATTGGATTCAGGCTGCTATCTATCATAAGCTTGCCTGGACTAATTTTATTAAAGGATTAGATGATGCGGCTGAGTGGAACATAGTAATTACATTCATTGTAATTGACAAGTACAACCAAGTGTATCCTTACCAGGTAAGCAAAGAAACTTTAGAGATATGGTTAGCTGACTTTGAAGACATAGAAGATAAAATAAAGTATCACTATGAAAACAAAGAGTATAAGTTACCATATGAATTAGCTTTAGGTAATGTAACACTTTAGATTATGGCAATAAATGCGCTTTATAGGAAATACTTCCAGAAGTCCAAGATATTTTTATATCCGCTCTTGGATATTAAAAGGGGAACAAGTACTATCCCAGATGAAACTTATTTAGGTTGGGGTACATCTTATTCTCCTGAGGATATGAAATTAGTTTGTGTCTACAAAGTAAGACAAGATCTAGAGTATAAGCAGTTTGAGAAAAATGTATTGCTTAAACACACTAGACTTTGTGATTATGTTATTGTAGATGAGGAGACAGCTGTATTTACTTTTGACTTTTCTGACTTAGAACAGGATTGGTTTCATTTAATTAATGGTAGATACAGTAAAATGAATTTAGAAAGAAGGCGCAAAATCTTAGCATACTTTGCAAAGAACAGTGGTAACTATGCATATATAGAAAGTTATCTTTTTCCAGATAATCATTTTAAAAAGTATGCTGAATTACTAGATGTTCCTGTAGACATGCTTAAATCTGTTGGTGAACTGTGCAGTAAACCAGATATGGAGAAAGAGATTTTACTAATTGAAGTAGCTGATTTGGAAAACTTAAAGATTATAAGTTAATTTGTATAAAAATAACCAACATGGAAAAAAATATGATGCTTGTTGCTTCAGAATGGAACAGCAAACCAAGTTTTAGAACAATCCCAATGACGGCAGATTGTCCTTATGTAGAATGTATCTTTGACCCAGAGAGCAAAGTGTTTGTAGTAATCTCTAAGACTAAGAGAAATACATTACAGATGCTTCCTAAGCTTGATGAATATGGTCAGCCTATAACAGGTACAAAAGGTGTTAAACAAGAGAGACACAAGCTTGAAGTATTTCAAGAGTACTACATTGCTGATGTAGAGTCTATTAAAAGTTTTATTAATCTAATTGCAGTTAATGCAGATTTTGATTATCTTAGCTTTATAAATGCATAGACATTTGTTTTAGAGAGAGCAAGGAAAGGTAGCAACGGCTGCCTTTTTTTGTGGATAAAAGGGGGGACAGCTTAACTGAACATGAATATTATGAGAACACACTGGGTAATGGACTATGAAACTTTGTCCAACTGTTTTATAGCTTGCTTTGAGGCAGTAAATTCTGAAGAGCAAAGAATCTTTGTTATACATGAAAGCCAGAATGATATCCTAGAATTAGTAGAGTTTCTCCAAGAGAACATTAGTTCTGACGAATGGCATGTAAGTTTTAATGGTCTTGGATTTGACAGTCAGATAACTGAGTATATCTTAAGAAACAGAGACTCCATCATTCATAACAAAGGAGAAGTAATTGCTAAGTGGATTTATGGTAAAGCACAGAATGTAATTAGTAGACAGAATGCGGGAGAGTTCCTAGAATTTAGTCCAAGAGATCTGCAGATTAATCAGGTAGATGTATTTAAACTAAACCACTGGGATAACAATGCCAAGAGAAGTTCATTAAAGTGGATTCAGTATACAATGGATTGGCCTAACATTATTGATATGCCTATTCATCACACTGAGACTATTGTAGCTGAACAGATCCCGGAGATTATCAGATACTGTATTAATGATGTGAAGTCTACTAAACAGATTATGAAGCTTAGTAAAGAGCAGATTGGTTTGAGAAAGACTCTTACTGATGAGTATGGTATTAACTTATTCTCTGCATCTGAGCCACGGATTTCTAAAGAGTTGTTCCTACATTTCTTGAGTCAGAAGCTTGAGATGAAGAAGTGGGATCTTAGACAAGCAAGAACTCATAGAGCCCGGATTACAGTAAAGAATATTATTCTACCTTATATTGAATTCAAGACAGCTACATTTCAGAATTTACTAAAGAAGTTTGAAGAAGTAGTTATCTATCCTGGAGAAACTAAAGGAGGTTTTAAATATTCTGTGCAGTACAAGGGAGTCAAGACTGATTATGGTCTTGGTGGTATTCATGGTGCTAGATCTACAAAGGTCTATGAGTCTAATGAGGATATGGTAATAATGACGTCTGACGTTACTAGTTTCTATCCTAACTTGGCTATTAGAAACAAGTGGGCACCAGCACATTTGCCACAAGATGAATTCTGTGATCTGTATGAGTGGTTCTTTGAAGAAAGAAAGAAGATACCAAAGAAGGATCCCAAGAACTATGTATACAAGATTATCTTAAACTCAACCTATGGGTTAAGTAATGATGAGAATAGTTTCTTGTATGATCCTGAGTTTACTATGAGGATTACTATCAATGGTCAGCTTAGTCTGACTATGCTATATGAGATGATCTGTGAGGAGATTCCCAATGCCATACCACTAATGCAGAATACAGATGGTCTTGAGACATTGATCCCAAGAGAGTATGTAGATAAGTATATGGATATCTGCAAGAGATGGGAAGATATAACACAGCTTCAGCTAGAGCATGATACTTATAGTAAGATTATTCTAGGTGATGTAAATAATTACATTGCTATTACAGAAGATGGTAAATCTAAATGCAAGGGTAGATTTGAGTATGATAACCTGGCCCTACATAAGAATAAGAGTTTTCTTATTATTCCTAAAGCAATACATGCATATTTTGTAGATGGTATCCAGCCTGAAGATTTTCTAGCTCAGAACCAAAACATATTTGATTATTGTGGTGGTGTAAAGATAAAAGGTGATTGGAATTTCTATGAACATAAGATTGTTAATGGGGAACATTCAATAGAACCTGTACAACATACTATAAGATATTTTGTATCTAATTCCGGGTCAAAGATTATTAAGAAAAATAATACTGACGGAAGAGAAATCCAGGTTGAGGCCGGGAAGTGGATGCAAACTGTTATGATTGATTATACTGAGAAAGAGTTCTCTGAGTATGATATCAACTTTAAGTATTATCTAGATAATATTTATAAAGAAATCAGATCTCTAGAACCAATTAATAACCAACTAAGTTTATTTTAAGATGCCAAAGAAAATTAAAGAGTGCACTAAAGCACAATTGATTGCTGTTGAATTACCAACTCATGGAGATAGCTATACTGTTATTAGCCATGAGTCTGTAATTAATTATGTATATACAGAGCTTGCAGCAGCAGGCTTTGGAGTTGTATCTGAAACATTCAGAGCAACTGCAGATGGACAAATTGCACATGGTATTCATGTACTACAATATCAATCTGATCCTGAATTATCTATGATGTTTGCATGGACTAATAGCTACAACAAACAAGTAAGGTTTAAGTGTGGTGTTGGTGCATATGTGAACAATGCTGGTACATTCATGGTACACGGAGACATGGGTAGCTGGGCTAGAAAACATACTGGTACTGCAGATGAGGAGACTGTTGAAACTATCAAGGGTCAGATTAAAGATGCACAGATGTATTATGATCAGCTTAAATCTGATAAAGATGCAATGAAAGAAATCAAGATGAACAAGAGAAAACAGGCTCAACTTCTTGGTATCTTGTTTGCAGAGTATCAGATACTAACTACTGAGCAAGCAAGTATGGTTAGATCAGAGATGATAAAACCAACACATGTATTTGAAGATACAAGTAGTCTATGGGCTTTCTATAATTATGTAACTACTGCACTACAGTCTTCACATCCTAAGACATGGATGGAAGATCAACGTGTTTTACATTATTTTATATCAAGTGTTAATAACTTTTCTAAGTCTTCAGTGCCTCAACCAGTTGTAGAAGCTGAGGTAGATCCATTAACTACAAATTATGGTCAACCAGAGAATCAGCTCAATATTTTGACTGAAATTGAGAAAACAGAAGCTGAGGAACCTTCATTAGAATTAGAAGCTAAAGAAGATTTAAAAGCTTTTAAAGAAGATTTAGTTATTGAAGATTCTAATGTAGAAGAAATAGCTAATGAAGTTATAGAAGAAACAGTAATGTATACTGATCCTATGGGTAATACTTTTGAGGCACCAGTTTTTGACACTATAGAACTCAATAGAGATACTAAAATGGCTGTAATGATCAGTCCATGTGCAGCACATGATTTAGAAGCTGATGCATTTATGGATGCTATTGATGAAACAGTAGAAGAGGTTATATCTTTAGAACCTACTCCTGAAGACCATCAGCAGTTTGAAAAAGAACAATTAGAAACTGAAGATGATTTTGCATTTGATTTCTCAGATGATGAGGATGATAATGAAGCATTCTTCTAAGAGCCTGTTTACAGGGTTTATTAATTATCAATTAAAAAGGGGGTAGCTTAGGCTATCCCTTTTTTTTTAACTTTGGATTATGAAAAAACAGATAGAAGAAGTAGAGAAGTTCCATAATGCATTTGGACAAGAGAATGGTAAATACCCAAGACCATTAGATGAGCATGAGTTTAATCTTAGACACTCTCTTATGAAAGAAGAGAATGATGAATATCTAGAAGCATGTTATAAAAACTCATTAGTAGAAATAGCTGATGCACTTGGTGACCAGTTATATATTTTATGTGGTACAATTCTTAAGCATGGTATGCAAAATATTATAGAAGATGTATTTGATGAAATACAAGCAAGTAATATGAGTAAGCTTGGAAATGATGGTAAACCTGTTCTCCGTGAAGATGGTAAAATTTTAAAAGGTCCTGGGTACTTCAGACCAGACTTGTCTAAATTTATTGAAGTTAAGAATGGAAACTCTTAAGTGCTTTGAATGTAAAATAGAAAAGCCTCTTGAAAAGTTTGCACCAAACAGAAGAAAGTATCAGATTAAATCTAACAAAGGTCGGTGTATTATATGTAAAAAGTGTGTATTACATAATGCAATTACTAAATTATATGTAGTTAGATATAATTTTGATGAAAATAAGTTTGAGATCATACGGTTCAAAGATGCTAATGAAGCTGTAGAATTTATTAATAAAGAAGAAGGGGAGTATTAACTCCCCTTTTTTTTATCTGATTATAGAAGATTTCTCAATGTTCTTAATAAGTGTTTCAGTATCTCCTGTTACACCTGAGTAACCTACAACTTTGAAAAGGTTTCTCCAGAGTTTTAATTCTCCTTCTTGTTCAAACCAATATGGTCCGGTATCTCTTTTATAATATGCAGCTGCATCTCCTGTTAAATAATCTGCTAAGTTCTGAATAATCTGAGCATATGTTTTACCTGTACTATTAAAGATAGAACCTGTACTAGTTATAAATTTAACATAATCATCAAGACCAAACTGTACACCATACATTTTAGGGATTGGTAAGAATGTAGAAGTTTCATTCATTACACCCATAGTAAGAGCAAGTATATGATTTTGTAAGAAACCATAAGTATTAAATTCATCACTATTTATGTAACCACCAGATCTTTCACTGATTTTGTCCCATCTATCTTCATCATCTTCATCATAACCAAAGACCATGGCTGCAACTAATGCTAAAGCAATGATCGTCATCATTTGTGTACCTATCTTTTTAAATGCTGCTTTTTCTTTAGCTGTCATCCAATTATAATACTGGCCTTTTGTTTTCAGAAGTTTAGCAAGAGTACTAAAGGCAGTGATATAGTAACCAAGTTCTGTTGTACCCATAGCCCAGTCATATCTGGCTTTACCAATATTACCTGCTGATGTATCCATACCAAAGTGATTAACAAACATAGGAGTAAACCACTTTCTCATAAAGAAGAACATGCGGTAGATCATATATTTATTACCTTCTGGTTGACCAAAGGCATCATAAGCACCATATAATTTTCTAGATAGACCATGAAATCTATTTTTAATTTCATTGAATTTGTTTGCTCTAGTAATAACTAACTCAGTTCCATCTTCTAGATCTTTAGTACTATCTATTTTATTTCTTTCTTTAAGTTTTTCTACAGTAGTACTATACATTTTAGCAATTTCTTCAAGTGTCTCACCTTTAGTGTACACGTGATCAATAGCTTTTGTACCATAGTCTGGATCAACACCATCCTTAAGTTTGATAACACCATTGGCATCAGTTTCCCAAGCATCTAAATAGTCTAAGTAGATAACTTTACCATCTGTAGTTCTTTGTTCTACTTTCTGATGTTTCATGTATCCACCAAATAACTGTAAGGCAGCTTCCATTTCTGCAGACTTTCTAAAGTCAGTTGCCCAAGAACCATTCATCAGATCTCTATAAAGTGATCTACTTACAGATTGACCTAGTTGATCTTCTGTTTTAAATACAGCATCAAAGTTTTCAATGATTTGTGCAGTAAGTGAAGGAACGCCTTTTGCATAGATATCTGTTGCAGCCCATTTAATCATGGTTGTGAATGCCCAGGCCCTTGCATTTGCTAAATCTTTAAGATTAACAAATTCACCTCCTGAAGCTTCAATAACATTCTGAGCTAACTGTCCATATCTGTTTTTTAAATCTGATGGGATGTTTAATGCAAGAGAAGAGAATGAAGCTAGCTTAGAGAAGTTGCTCATTAACTTAGTCAAGAATACATACTGATTAGCATTTTGTGATAACTGCACACCATAGTATTCTCTATCAATTAGAGATCTAACTTGTTCTAATCTATTATTTCTAGCATTACGTTTACTTGCAGCTTTACCAGTTTGTTTACTAAACTTACCACTCTTAGTATTATTTCTTGGATCTTCAAGTTGTTTAAGAATAGATTGTACTCTAGGTAAACTATCAATAAGAACTTTCTGATTTTCAATTGACATAAGGTACTCACCTGTAATTTTAAGTAAGTCCATATCTACCTGGTCCATTTTCAGTTTATATAAACCAGTTACAGGGACATATGCTATCTCTCTATTTAAAGGATCTGTATTTACATAAACATTTTTATCTGGGTCATAGTTAGCATAACCACGGTTGAAGTCATCTTGAGCTCTACCCCATGTAGACTTTAACCATTCTTTTGTAGTACCTGCAAATCTTTTTGCTTGATCTACATACTGACCACTCTGGAATTTTTGTACAACATCACTTACACCATATCTTGGCATATCAAGATATAGTTTAGCATTCATTGCCGCACCTTCTTGGAAGTATAGATGATACTGTTTCATGTACTCAAGAAGTTCATATCTAGCACCACCTTGTTTCTTTAAATCCATGTAGTCTTTATTGATGAATCTATCATCTTTGGCACTATTTGGATTGTTAGGATTAAATGGTCTTGGTAAGAATTCACCACGGTTATTAATTACTTTACCAATATAATCTTTTCTTTCTGCACCAATTGGAATACTGCGGTACTCACTTTTTACTCTGTAGGTAGAGTGCCTTGCATTAGGCATACCTTTAATAGTAATAATCTTTCCTGTACTTCTATCTGTAATTTCAGTTTTTAGTATCTGGTTATCATCAGATGGTAAAGAAACTGAGTATGCTACGTTTCTTTCAAACACTGTATATCTTCTCCCAAATGAATTGTATTTTACTTTGATTACATGGCTACTACCAAACCATTGGGCAAACTCATCATCAGCTTTAAGATAGTCTTTAAACTCTACAGTATTAATAAAGTCATCAACCTTGTTTGCTTCTACTGCAGGAATGTTTTGTTTTTCTAAATAGAAGTTTAATGCTTCCATGTAGTATTCAGTAGGAAGTTTAGAGTTTAATTCAGCTAGTTCTGCATATGCTCCTTCAAGTTGTGCTTGTTCTAATGTAGATAAACCATCTGACTTACGCATGTTGGTTAGTTCTACATATCTTTGCATCTGCTCAGTTGTTAAACTTTGAGAATTATTTTTTAATGCAATTACATAAGATTTTAATTCTTCTCTTTGATCTGAAGTAAGATTATCACTTCTTTCTTGATTGGCTCTAATGTCATTAATTCTTTGGTTTAAATCATTAATTTTTAACAATCTATCTGCACCTAAAGAACCTGGTATAGGCTGACCTTGTTCATCTCTATAACCATATAGTAATTCCATCATTTCTTGAAACAAAGGTGCAGTTGAATCTTCTTTACCTTTTTTCTCTTCTAGAGTTCTAATAGTATCTAATGCATTTTTTTTAGCCTCATAATATTCAGGAGCATAGATTACTTTAACATTTTGTTTAAGCCACTCATCATATGCTTCTTTGAATTCTTCTGAATCTCTTTTAAGACCTTTTGCTTCTTGTTCTAGTATAAACTCATTATATGCAGTTTCTAGTGAGCCTTCTCTTGGTACAAATTCATAGTACTTTCTTTTAGCTTCTCTATACTGTCTTAGTACAAGAGCTTTACTTAAGTCATAGATACCTTTATCTGGATCATCTACTTTAGGTGAACCATCAAAATAGTTAAGGTCAAAGAGTCTTTGGTATGCATCCCACTTAGCTTGTAAGATTGAGTATTTTTCAAATCTTTCTAGCTCATTATCAATACTGTTATTGAATGCTTGGTATTCATCCAAAGCAGTTCTCATATCTAACCATGCCTCTTTACCAACAGGAGATTCATTAAATACTTCATCTACTTTATATACTTCAGGAAGATATTCTTGCCAGAAATAGTCATTGATAAAGTCATTAAGTTCTTTTTTGGCTGCAGCTATTTCTTGTCTATCTCCTTTTTTCTCAGCTTCAGTTACATTATACTTAAGTTTGTCTAGCTCATATCTGTAGCCATTGCCAAACTCATTCATATAACTATATACTTCAAACTCTATAGGGTTACCTTTCTCATCAAAGTCTAAGATTTTATCTTTAGACATAAGCATATCTGTAAGAGCAGTAACATTAAATTTACTAAATCCTGCAGCATCAAGTAGCTCAGGCAGTTTAGTTCTAAACTCTCTAGATTTCTGAAGAGCATTCTGTTGTGCCTTTGTTCTCTGGTTCTGAATAAAGATAGCTAATCCACCTACTATAGGGTCATTAGAAGATGAGTATGATTCTAAGAATCTATTACCCCATCTTACATCAGGAGCAACTCCGGTAAGTGAGGCCTTGATTCTATTCTCATCTAGTTTAAAGAAGTTGTAGTCATCTAAGAACTTGCTTACAATTTCTATAGGAACATTCTTAGATGCCAATGCATTGATCTCATCACTAGTAAGCTCTCTCTTTATAGCAGTGTCATAGAATTCTTCAAACTCCTGGTCATTTAAATACTGTTTGATTGGCTGTATGTTTTGCTTAAGTTCATTTTCTAGGAACTCTTGCATATACTTAGTAAGGTCTAAGTAAAAATCTACATTACTGTTTTCATAGATATCAGAAATTTTCTTTTCTGCTCTTTCTATTTCTGCAGCAATGTCATTTACCAAGTTGGTCAATGCTGATCCAGTTGTGATACCTTCATTTTCAAACACCTCATTAATCTCACGGACCATTAGGTCATAAGCTTCAAGCTGTTGTTGGTACACGTTAATGAGTGCAATTCTTGATCTTGTATCATATCTTCCTTCAGATAGAATGCTAGCAAGATCACTTTTAATATTCTTTACAATCTCTAATGTAGTTTCTAAAGATGTAATATAACTTAGTGAACGGTTTTTTTCATTTTGAAGTCTTCTCTCTTCTGCAGCTATTGCATCAAGAATGATTTCTTCTTCTGTAAGATCTTTTCTTTGCTCAGCAGTAGCAGTCTGGTACGGTTTGAGTGATCTTGCTATGGTAGGCAAGAGCTCACGGGTACCTTTCTGAAAGAGTGCTTCCTGAAGAGCTTTGTATTCTTTTGATTTAGATTTGAATTTTCTTGCTCGTCTTAATAAGTCTAGCTGTGTAGAATAACTAGAGTTAATAAGTTGTTGTAAAGAAGATTCAGATATATCTTTAGAGAGTTCATCTGCTCTCTCAATAGAGAATTTACCAAACATGACCACATCTTCATTTGTAATAAGCTGGGTCTGGTAATTAAAGTCTTTAGTTAAGAGCATATCAGCCAGCTCCCCTAAAGTAGTATCTACATCCAGTTTAGATACCTCTACTTTGTTAGGAAAGATTGAGCGCAGGAGTTTTTTAAAATGATATAATAGTTCTTGTATAAAGCCTAAGAATCCTTTGCTTGATATTTCTTGGTTTACTTTGTCTACTGCAGCTTTCTGTAAGGCATGTGCTATTACTTCTTCTTTAAATAGATCTGAACCATTCTGAAGTTCTGGATATAAGGCTTGAATTCTTGCTACTAAGGCTTGTCCTTCTTCTGTTAGAGTTAATTGCTCATATAACTTTTGGAAAAGTTCTGGATTCTCTCTTCTAATTGCACCAAGTAATGGGTGTGAGAATTCATGGAGTACAGTCTCTAGATTGAAGTTATCACCTACAAAGTATGCGGTACCACCAAAAAAGAATGCAGCCTCACCATTGTAACCGATTACTCTGTTAGCAAGAATATTCTTTGCTTCTTCAGGAGTAATAAGTTGATAGTTTACTTT
>Ga0209358_10003598_pt1 | contig 11390 bp, 13 predicted proteins | sample LauGreFa1BDMLBSN_2_FD_187574 | JGI IMG/M metagenome (GOLD analysis project Ga0209358, IMG submission 187574) | Freshwater lake microbial communities from Lake Michigan, USA - Fa13.BD.MLB.SN (SPAdes) (version 2) | ecosystem: Environmental > Aquatic > Freshwater > Lake | place: Lake Michigan, USA...
TGTATGCCAATCCACTTGTGTGGGCCACTGTGTTGGGCGTTGCCAGTTCTCAGTGGCAGGTCAGTTTGCCAGAATGGGTTCAAACTTCTTGCACCATGATTGGGAGTGTTTTGGTCCCAATGATGTTGATGTCGCTGGGCGCAAGACTTGCAAGTAGCCAAGTTGCAGATGCTTGGGTAGGTGTTCGCTCAGGTTTCCTCATCATGGCCATCAGGCTAACTGCTGTACTGATTGCGTTATGGATTGCACCACTGCAAGGCATAGAACGAGGCGCTTTAATTCTGTTTGCTTGTTTGCCTTCAGCAGTTTTTAATTATTTGCTAGCAGACAAATTTCAAGTGGAGCCCAACAAAGTGGCATCCACAGTCATCGTCGGTCACTTATTGAGTTTGGTGTTTTTACCGCTCGGTATTTGGCTCGCATTCATTTAGATTTTTCATTTCAATCATCCCCAACAAGGAGCTTTCCATGATCAAATTTTATTTTCATCCATCTCCCAATCCTTTGAAGATAGCACTGTATCTTGAGGAGACAGGCGAGCCTTATGAACTGATTCCTGTTGACACTCGCAAAGGTGAGCAGCACTCAGACACTTTCAAGGCCATCAATCCCAACGCTAAAACACCGGCCATGCAAGACGGCGACATTCGCGTTTTTGACAGCAATGCCATGCTCATTTATTTGGCTGAGAAGACAGGCAAATTTTTGCCTGCCAATACGCCCCAGAATAAGGCTGAGATGTATTCATGGTTGATGTTTGTTGCAACGGGCATTGGCCCATATTGTGGTCAGGCCGTTCACTTCAAACACTTTGCACCACAGCCACAAGAATATGCCGTCAATCGTTACGACTTCGAAGCTTGGCGCCATTGGCACATCATCAATGATGTGTTGGCTGCTCAACCCTACATGATGGGCAATGATTACTCCATCGTCGACATGTCCGTCTGGGGTTGGGCTCGTTTAGCGCCCTTTGTGCTGGGTGCGCAAGCCTGGGAAAAACTGCCCCATGTTAAACGTTTACTCGACGAAATTAATGCGCGTCCTGCGGCGCAGCGTGCAGAAGCTTTGAAGACGCAATTCACTTTCAAAACCGAAGTGGATGCAGAGGCGCGAAAGATGCTTTTCCCGTCTAACGAACGTCTCAAGGTTTAAGAGGTAGACCCAACTCATATGCACAGTGGGGTACCTTGCTCTCATCAAGGATAAATTCATGAAAATTAAAGCGGTTGTTTTTGATGCCTATGGCACCTTGTTTGACGTCTACTCAATTCAGGTGTTGGCAGACGCTCTTTATCCTGGGCAGGGTGCTGATATTGCTGTGAAGTGGCGGGACAAGCAAATTGAATATACGCGTTTAATAACTCAGTCTGATCCGCACAATTCAGCGGGCAGTCAATACTTCAGGCCCTTTTGGGAGCTTACTCAGTTGTCTTTGACGTACACGCTTGACCGACTTCATCTCAGTCATCAAGAAGGGCAAGTTGAGCAGCTCATGGACCAATACGCAAAGCTCAAAGCTTTTCCTGAAAATTTGGCAGTGCTAGAAAAGATCAAAGCGCAAGGTTTGACTACGGCAATTCTTTCTAACGGCAGCATGGACATGTTGACCTCTGCTGTAAAGAGTGCAGGCATGCAAAATGTTTTAGACCATGTCATTTCTGTTGATCCCATTCGCTTGTTCAAAACTTCGCCAGAAAGTTATGGCTTGGTACAAAAAACCATACCTGTTGAAAAAGACGAAGTCCTGTTTGTTTCTAGCAATGCTTGGGACGCGTTGGGTGCTACTTGGTTTGGATTTCAAACTCACTGGGTCAATCGGCAAGGTCTTCCGTTTGAGGCGCTAACGCCGCAGCCCACATTTACGGGCTCTGATCTCAACTCTGTATTGGTGTCTTTGGATCATTTTAAATTCCAAAAAATTTGAATGATCTACATCAATTTAAATTCGAGCAGGACCTGGCAACACTAAGTAATTGATGGCATTCATAAGTGATGCGATTCTTTTTTCCTCAGCTCTAGGAATTTTTGCAGAGTACCTACTTCCGCTAGGTAGTAAATGCATTTTGACGCCAAGAAGCTCCAGCTTTTCCTGGGCTTCAATTTGATCGTAATTTGAAATCATTTCTCTGCCATCCAAAATAGTGACAGCGCCGGCACCAATCACCTCAATGGACTCATTGACCGTAATTACCAGTCCTGTGTTTTCGTCAATGCCTACCCCAAGCAAGTCAGGTCTTTGAGCCAATGCAGATAACAATCTAGTAAGGCGCCTTCGCTGAGAAAAATGCTGATCAATGATGGCCATGCTGACTAAGCCTAAGCCAATATCAAAAGAAACAACATCCTTTTCTGTGATGATCGGCGCCTGACCTTGAGCGATCATTTGACGTGACATGACTGCAGCGCCTGCGCTTGTCCCAGCAATACAAATACCCTTGATGTGGAAAACTTGGTGAATTGCGCGAAATGCTGGTGTCTCCCAAATCTCGGCCATTAATCTATTTTGGTCACCCCCCGTCATGAAGATGCCGTCAGCTGCAAGAATATTCGACACCACATCGGGGTTGTGAGCGTCTTCCCGAGATAACAGGGCGATAGGTTCAATGTCAGTTGCACCAAGTTGTTTAAATGCATTTGAATAACTTGCCCAAACTGACGCTGGCTCACTGCTTGCCGCAAGAATAAATTTCAGCTTTGCATGGATGCCACCAGATAATTCGATGAAGTTTTTTAAGATCTCCTTCTCATTTTGACGATCTTCAGCTCCCCCAATGATGAGTAACTTTCCGTTGACTCGGTTGTTGCCTTCAACGTGAGGCAGCATAGAAAATAAGCCCGCTGCTGCAGAAAATTGAACAAGCGATCGTCTGCTAATTCTCTTTGAAATCATTGGTGCTTAGCTGTCTGGATTAAGAATGAACTGTAGTTGCTTTGAATGATGACTCTCTATGTGGCGAATTGCAAGTAGACAACAGATTCAAATCAATGCAGCTTAACTTCGTCAATGGTTTGGCTACTTTGTGTCTTTGCCCCATCCCCATTGCTCCATTGCGCGCCTGTCCTTGGCAATTTCGGCATCAATCGAGTCTTTGGGCAGTTGACGTAAGCATTCTTCCATTTCTTTTGGATCCAACTTAGTCGCGACGGGTGGCTCCTCTCGCGTTTGTGGCGATGTGCCATCCCAAACAAATGGATTTCTAAATGCAGGGGGATCTGGCAAACAGTCATCTCTGTAGCTTGGCACGTCGTTGAATGCGAAGGGCGAGAACGCAATCGTTTTTTCAAAGATGAGGGTTTTGCCTGTGGGCGTGCCTGGCAGCTTTGGCAAGCTTGCGATAGCCTTTCGTGCAAGCTTCTCAGCGACAGGGGAGGTCGACCAAAGTGTTTCCAATTTGGTTAGGGTTCCATCTGGTGCAATTTCAATTCTGAATCGTACCAAGCCCTGGTCGGGTCCTTCCACCGCTGTACCCATCATGCTGCGCACTTGCTGGCCCCAACTGTGTCGGTAGCCTTTGCTATTTCTGTTGGTGTATTGGGCTGCAAAGGCCCAGTCATCTGCTGTGGGTGGCGGAGGGGCAGCCATGCTGGCAGATTTTTTGGCCGATTCGGTTGCCGTGGCTAACGATTTTGGTCTAGCCAATTCATCGCCAGCGGGCAATGTAATTAGCCGCGCTAAGACAATCTGTTCTTTGAGTGGAGGTCTTGTCTTGGTAAGGTTGGTAAATTGAACATGGCCTAGCAGAGCAAATGCCAAAACGTGCAATGCCGAACTCAGCGCAAAAGCCTTGGCATTCAGGTTACTGAGTGAAAGCATTTCTAACTAGGTTGCAGCAGCACTTGACTGCTAATTCAATGTCGAGGCAAGGTGCTTGCAGCTTTGGCGTTGGCGTCTAGACCTCCCTTCGATTTCCATTCAGAAATACCGCCTTGGAGAATGCGAACATTGTCCCAACCAGACACTCGCAAAGCAAAACCAGCTTGAGCTGAAAGGGTGCCAGTGTTGCAATAAACGAGCACTAGCTTATTTTTAGGAATTTTTTCACTTTGAGCCATGATCTGACGCCATTCAATGTTGACAGCTCCAGGAATGTGCTCTTTGGCAAATTGAGCCCCTTCGCGAACGTCAATAACAATCATCTTGGAATATTCACTTTTTGGAATCTGTTCAGCAAAGATGGTGCCGCCACCATAATCTACAAACTCTAAGTAAGCTGAGATTTCATCGATGATTTTGGCCTTCTCGTTGGCTGATGCAGGTGCTATTGCCAGAAAAAAGGCCAAAACGAAGTAAAGATGTTGTTTCATACCGCACTTTAAATAAGTAATGACTGATATTATTACCCAATCATCTTTGGAAGTGTTGGGAATCAACTTCTGAGGTTCACTTTCATCCCTCGTGTTTATATTTGAACCAAGATTACAGGCGCACCAAGCATTTGAATCGTTTGCTACGCTTTCAACCGGTAGCCACCTATTCGTTTGACATAAGCCAGCAAGTCAGAAAAAAAGGGATTGCTGCACAGTGTGGACGCGTCTCCTACCAAAAGCAATTTGCGCCGAGCACGGGTCATGCCTACGTTCATACGGCGAATATCAGACAGAAAACCAATCTCGCTAAATGGGTTGCTGCGGGTTAATGAAATGGCAATGATGTCTCTTTCTTGGCCCTGAAAAGAATCGACGGTACCCACGCTCAGATGGCGTTGCAATAGCAAATCGCTAAGCGCTGCGTTGTCTTCGATGCAATCTCTTAAACAATTAATTTGAGCACGGTATGGTGCAATCACACCCACCGTGAGCGGTTTGTTGTGTGACTCGTCATACGCATAAGGCGCCAACAATTCTCTTAAGCGACTGATCAGCAAATTGGCTTCATCGGGATTGGCTGTCGATCGGGTTTCAGGCATGGCGACCTCTAAAAACCCCCAGCCCGCTGTGTCTAGAAATTCAACTGGTAAATCATTTACGAAACACGGATCGTAAGTCGCTAATCCAGCATGACGCACGTTGGCATGCGCAGTCAATTGGCTGCCGTAAAACCTGCTTGAGCTAAACGCCATGATGTACTCGTGCATGCGGTATTGCACATTCAACATGCGGGCTGTGTTCGGCTGTCGCTGGATGCATTTCTCAAAAAGGGTTTCGCGCAGGCCTTCTTGCGCCGCTTTTTCAGACTTGACCGTAGGCGAAAGCTGATGGTGATCGCCTGCTAAAACAACGCGCTGTGCCTTGGCAATCGCAATCCAGCAACCTGGCTCCAAGGCCTGCGCGGCCTCGTCAATGAAAACCGTCTCAAAGCTCAATTGTCGGATGTTGCGGTTACTTGCGCCTACCAGCGTACAAGTAATGACCTGCACTGTTTCTAGAACATCCTCAGTGATAAAGCGCTCCAAATCGTCGGCAGTTTGACGTAACGTCCGCGCTTCCTCCCTTAACCATTGACGATGTTGTCGCCCTTCAAAGCCAAAGTCGCGAACATACTCATTGGCTGTCTCACGATGCTGTTCGGCTGTTTGGCGCATCGCATGCAATTTGCTGTAGCTGGGGTGGGCCATCACACCCGCATCGAGGGTGTGTTTAAGCAGCAGTTCGGAGACACGGCTGGGATTGCCCAAGCGAATGACGTTGACACCTCGCTCGGTTAACTTTTCTGTCAGCAGGTCAACCGCCGTGTTGGACGGTGCACACACCAACACACGCCGCTCACGTCGGGTTGTTTCTAAAATTGCCTGCACCAGCGTAGTGGTTTTGCCGGTACCGGGTGGGCCGTGAATGATGGCAACGTCTTGTGCCGTGATCACATGGCGTACAGCAGCCAGCTGGGAGTCGTTGAGAGCGCTGGGATAAAAAATATCGTCGCTTTTGCGTTCTCGAAAGCTGGCCTGCTTGGCGCCCATCAGCACGTCGCGCAGGTGGGCCAAGCGGCTGTCGTGTGCGCCAATGACTTCTGTCAGGGCTTGGTTCATCTCGCGGTAGCTCACTTCGTCGAAGGTGAGATCAATCCCCAGCGTACCTCCATCCTTTACCCAGTTAGGAAGGTTCTCTTTGGTGGTTGTCAGCGTGAGCTTATTGCGCCGCATACTTGTAATAACGCCACTAAGCGAGGGGTGATCATTGGCCGAATGGCCAGAGGCATCGCCAAAAAGACAAGCGTTCTTGCCCACTTGAAACAAGTGAAGTTCTTGTCGGTGCGCAGGTCGCTCTAGTTCCAACAACACCTTGCCGCCAAATCCAATGTCCTCTTGCGTGATGGTGACGGGATACCAAGTTAAGCCACGCTTTCGTCGCTCTTTGATGCTGGCATCGGCATTTTTAAGTTTGAATTGGGCTTGATCTTCCTTTTGCTCAAGCTGCATGAGCGCACGCACATGGCGCAATTCTTGTTGAACAGCGCTAGGGGAGGTGAAAGTGGGGTCTTGGTCAGTCAAAGTACTTTGGCTGAGCCAACAGGGTGTTGTATGCAGCCCCAGTAAAGCTTCATAGGGTTGGCCCACAAAACGTGCTCAAAGATGTTTGCCGGAATCCAAGCATGGGCTTGCTCGATGAGAGCGTCAAACTCAGCAAATGTTTCATGGTTGGTGCACGGCCAGTCACTTCCCCATAGCAGTGCATCAGGTCCTAATTCATTTAGCAGCAGCGTCGCTAGCTTCGTTGAAGCTACTTGGCCAAGTCGATAGGCACCACTTAATTTGACGTAAACAGGGGCTAGGTTTCCCCGTTGTTTGATAGACAGAATTGTTGGGTCATCCGATTTGGCATCTGAAGGTTTTCCCATGTGGTCTATCACAAGGGCTATGTCAGTTGGCAGTTGCTGAAGCACGCTAGGCAGTTTTCCCTGATCGGTATGGATCTCAAGGTGCCATCCCATCGAGTTGATTGCTTGCCATAGGCGATCGTTTTGAGTCCATTCAGAAACATCGTGGGGGGTGCCTGCCAAATTCAGACGAATGCCGCGAACGCCAGCATCGTGAAACACGGTTAACGTCTCTAAACTGACATCCGGACTGACTACAGCAATGCCGCGCAACATGTCTGGGTGGGCTTTAAGCGCCTCGACCATGAGATGGTTGTCAGTGCCTAAAAAACTGGGTTGCACCCAAACGCCTCGCGTTAAACCGACCTGTTGGGATTGTTGTGTCCAGTCAGCCAGCAGAGCGTTGTATTGAGGCACATACCTGGCACCTTCGGTGGCTACACCCGCGTTAAAGACGTGGAAATGGGTATCAACCCCATTTTTCAACATTGAGAAATTCATACAATGCATTCTAGTTGGGTGGCTTGGACATCTGCGCCATACCGCACCTATTCTCTGGAGACTTTCAATGATCAACTTTGCACATCGTCAAGCCTTGCGCCTGATGACCTTGGCCGCTATCACCGCTTGTGTGGGCGCTCCGTCTGTTATGGCGCAAGCAACATACCCAACCAAGCCAATCACACTCGTTGTGACCTATCCGCCAGGTGGTGGTGCAGATGCCATGGCCAGGCTCATTGGCCCCAAAATGGGCGAAGCACTGGGTCAAACCGTCGTCATCGAAAACAAACCTGGCGCGGGTGGACAAATTGGTGCTGCCGCGGTGGCAAAGGCTGCGCCTGATGGCTACACCCTGATGCTTGATGCCTCTTCTTTTTCTGTCAATCCTTCGCTTTACCCCAAACTGCCCTACGACAGTGCTAAGGCCTTTCAGCCGGTGGGCGTCATTGCTTTGTTTCCTAATGTGGTTTTGGTCAACGCAAATTTCCCGGCTAAAAACATTGCCGAATTGATGGGGGCCGCTGGCAAGTCAAAGAACGCAGTGTCGTTTGCATCTTCTGGCAATGGCTCAGCCCAACATTTGGCCGGTGCCTTGTTTGAGTCTGCAGCCAAAGTCGACATGGTTCACGTGCCCTACAAAGGCGGTGGTCCTGCGCTTAACGATGTCATTGGCGGCCAAGTGCCTTTGTTTTTTGGCAACCTGGCTTCTACGTTGCAGCATGTTCAATCTGGCAAGCTCAGAGCGCTGGCCGTGACATCCGGCACACGTTCACCCATCCTGCCAGATGTGCCTACCTTGAGCGAATCAGGATTGAAGGGCACTGAAATTTACGAATGGAATGCGGTCTTTTCACCGGCCAACACGCCAGAGCCTGTGATGAAAAAACTGGCGGCTGCATTTCAACAAGCGCTCGAGTCACCTGAAGTCAAAGCGCGAATTGCACAACTGGGTGGCGAAATTCAAAAAGGCAACCCCGAGCAAGCCAAGAAATTCATTGATCAGCAAACCAGCCTTTGGCAGCGCGTGATCAAAGAGAGAAACATCACGACAGAGTAATTTGCAATTTAAGTCGGTTGGTCAAACACTTGAACATGCGGACTTGTCTATAAATGATCGATCTATTTCCGCAATTTGATTCCACCTTGTTGGCGGTGAATGGCGTTCAGATCAAAGTACGCATAGGTGGTTCAGGTCCCCCATTGCTGTTGCTGCACGGCCATCCGCAGACGCATGTCATTTGGCATCGTGTAGCCCCGATACTGGCAAAGACACACACCGTGGTGATGACCGATTTGCGGGGATATGGCGATTCCTCAAAACCGCAAGGCGACCCTGATCACGGCAATTACGCTAAACGGACAATGGCCCTTGATCAATTAGCTGTGATGCAGCACTTGGGCTTCAATGCATTTGATGTTTTGGCCCACGATCGTGGCGCAAGGGTTGCGCATCGGTTGGCACTAGACCATCCTCAGGCAGTCCATCGCATGGTGCTTTTGGACATTGCACCCACCTTGGCCATGTATGGCCAAACTTCAGAAGCATTTGCCCGAGCTTACTGGCACTGGTTTTTTCTGATTCAACCTGCACCCATGCCTGAGCGTTTGATACAAGCCGATCCTGCAGCTTATGTGCGAGAAGTGATGGGCAGACGCAGTGCAGGTTTGACACCATTTGATCCGCGAGCAATCGAAGAATATGCACGTTGTCTGGCGCTCCCTGGGGCGGCGCATGGCTTGTGCGAAGACTACCGAGCTTCTGCGGGTATTGATTTAATTCATGACCGAATAGACATCGAAAATCAGAATAATTTAAAAATACCACTTTTAATTTTGTGGGGCAGGGACGGGGTGGTCAACCAATGTTTTAAGCCACTTGAAGAATGGCAAAAAGTGGCGATCAACGTGCAAGGACAAGCTTTGCCCTGTGGACATTACATTGCCGAAGAGGCGCCAGAATTGTTACTCACGCATGTACAAGACTTCTTAGCGCGCAGTCACTGATGAAATAACTTTTTCGTCTACGCCTAAAGTTGTTCTTGCATTGCTGCTGAGGCGGGAAGACCAAACACACGATCAAAGCACCATGTGAAAGCAAAGGTGTAGGCTAAGAAGAATATGTTCAAGCCAAGGTTGAGTGTGAATGAGTGCAAATAACTGATCTCAAGCCACCATGCCGCCACTGGTAGTAGCACCACCAAAAAGCCAATCTCAAAACCTACCGCGTGTAGCACGCGACGCCCGAAGCCGCGACCTCGCTTCAGTCTGTTGGCTTCCCAACGCTCAAACATGGCGTTGTACGCAAAGTTCCAGCTGACTGAAAAGAGTGATCCAAAAATAGCAAGTGCACCCGCACGTTCTAGGCTGCTGTCACTGAAGCTAAAAAAGCCAAGTGTGCCAAACAAGAGAGCGATGGCCTCGTAGGTGGCGACGTAAGTGATCTTACGTTTGGGGCCTTGCAGGTTCATTAATTAAATAACAGGGAGTTTTGAAGTGGGGTGTGCTTCTGCAAGATAGCACATGTGCAGTGCCATTTAAAAACGACCTGAACTAGGTTCGTGCTGGAATAAAACTGTCATATATTTCCATTACCATCGAAATATGGAAGATAAATACGTCATCAAAGCACTCGCAGCCCTGGCTCAGCCCAATCGGCTTCAGATTTTTCGCGCACTGGTTGTGAAAGGTGCCAAGGGCATCACGCCTGCGCTGATCGCACAAGATTTGGGCATACCTGCCAACACACTCTCATTTCATTTGAAAGAGCTCATGAATGCCGATTTGATTTCGCAAGAGCGCAGCGGGCGCAACTTGATTTATCGAGCTCAGTTTGACCGCATGAATGCTGTGCTGACCTACTTGTCCCAAAACTGTTGCGAAGGGGAGGCTTGCGAAGTCAGCCCTGATGCAATTTGCAAAACCTGTTAACGAATGGATCCCAAAGTGACTGAATCAAAACCCTTGAACGTACTTTTTTTATGTACCCATAACTCGGCTCGCAGCATCTTGGCCGAAGCCTTGTTGAATCATTTGGGCAAAGGCAAATTCAAAGCTTACTCCGCAGGCAGTAGCCCTAGAGAAAATCAAACACCCAATCCCTTGGCCATTGTTACCTTAGAAAAAGCTGGCATTGCAACGGAGGGATTAAGTAGCAAAAGCTGGGACGTTTTTGCAGAGCCAAACGCACCACACATGGATTTGGTCATCACGGTTTGCGACAACGCTGCCGGCGAAGTTTGCCCCTATTGGCCTGGTCAGCCTGCTACAGCGCATTGGGGTTATGCCGATCCTTCTGCAGGCACTGGCACAGATGCTGAAAAACTGGAGGCTTTCTCGCAAACCCTGCATCTCATCAAGCGACGTCTTGAAATTTTTACAAGCCTGCCCTCTAGCAGCTTGAACAAATTAACGCTGCAAAACACAGCACGCGACTTAGCTGCGAAATGATTCACTGGAAAAGATATTTGTCAGAACTGGTGGGCACCGCCGCACTGTTGTGTGCGGTCATCGGCTCGGGCATCATGGCCGAGCAATTGGCTGATGGCAACACGGCTGTTGCATTGCTGGCCAATACATTGGCCACGGTGTTTGCACTTTTCGTGCTGATTGAAACTCTGGGTCCCATCAGTGGCGCGCATTTCAATCCAGTGGTTTCAATGGTCATGGCCTATCGCAAAGAGTTAGCGCGTCATCATTTGATGGGCTATGTCGTTGCCCAACTGGTAGGTGCTGCAGTGGGTGCTTGGGTGGCTCATGCCATGTTCGAACTAGACATATTGCAGTGGTCTACCAAGGTCAGAACGGGTCCTGCGCAATGGTTTGCCGAAGCAGTGGCAACGGCAGGTTTGCTCTTTGTCATTTTGCGCTCGCCAGAAGGCAAGGCGTCGTCTTTGGTTGCTTGCTACATTGGGGCCGCTTACTGGTTTACAGCCAGCACTTCTTTTGCCAATCCGGCAGCAGCCTTTGGCCGTATGTTTTCAAACACCTTTGCAGGTATTTACCCACCAGATGTCCCGGCCTTTGTTGCCGCACAAATTGTGGGTGGATTTGCGGGTTTGTTGCTGCATAAGCTGGTCAGTCAAAAAGCTTAAATCAAAAAAATCAGCCACATAAAAAAATTCTTAAACAGAAA
>Ga0209358_10003608_pt1 | contig 11359 bp, 31 predicted proteins | sample LauGreFa1BDMLBSN_2_FD_187574 | JGI IMG/M metagenome (GOLD analysis project Ga0209358, IMG submission 187574) | Freshwater lake microbial communities from Lake Michigan, USA - Fa13.BD.MLB.SN (SPAdes) (version 2) | ecosystem: Environmental > Aquatic > Freshwater > Lake | place: Lake Michigan, USA...
AACCAGCCCTTCGAACAAAAGCCCCGTTATCCATCGCCTTGACGGCTTCTTCAAATGTCATCTTCTTCCTCTTTCGCTACGGTGTACTTGTCCATCTCAGCCCCATACTTTTCTTTCAGTTTGTGATACTGCCGTATGTAAACCCTAAGCCTATGGACACAAAACAGTAAACCAGTAGGTCTACGCTTGCCGGTATTGTTTAGATGGGAAACGATATCCCTCAAACACATGCCAGATTCTTTCAGTTCAAGTATCTCATTGATATGCCGGTAGTCTGGCACCTTGTAAAGTTGCTTCTCTTCTAACCCGTGAATCTTCATCAGCCGACTAAGCGTATGTGGATTCCACTTAGCATGAGGCGACTCATAACCGTTCTCATGTAGGTATCCGGCTATCCGGTCAAACGAGTAACGCTTCTCTCTAAGAGAGACTACCAAGTCAAGAACGTCTTTTGTTGTTCGTTGGTATATCTCTTCATAGGATGGTTTCACTCGCTTACTGTTATCCCACATACTAGTTACCCCACACAAAGAAGCCAAAGTAAGTAATCAGTAAGTGGCTCCAGTGGATAGACTGGTCAAAGCCAATGATTTGCCAGAACTGGCTCTTGTCTTCGTTCTTGTATGCAGCGGCTGACATCCTAGATGTTCCGAAGTCAGTGACCAGATGGCAGAAACCATTGAGAAGGATGAAAGACACAATCAACCTCCAGTCATACTGTCGGATAAGGATAGGCACCATCACACAAGCAAGTGCGGCTGTATACAAGGCTACGTGAGTAAACAGCGACCGAAAACTCTTTGACTTGGTTTCTGCAATCTTACGTGTCTGCAACACAAAGTCAGCAAACCAATGCCCAAACGTCAAACCGATAATCGTTACGAAGTCCATTAGAAATCCCCTTATTTACCCTTCATGATAAGTGTATCCTACTTTGTATATATCTGCCAGTTATTTGAAAAGAATTCAAAAGGCGGACAAGTTGTCAGATACGTCCCATTCGTATAACTGACTACTCCATGATGTAGGAAAGCGTATGTGTCCATAGACCAAGTAGCATGTCTGACTTTGCCGCCAGATATAACCCAGTCATAAGCCTCTGTGGCTGTCATCCAGCGACTATCCAGTCAGTTGCTGACATATCCTTGAGCGACCAACCAGAAAGCCTCCAGTCGGACTGATGTCTACTTGTGACTTTCTTTCTAACCAGTCTTTGGTTGTTTGTGAATTTACAAAACACAACAACAACAGCGTCGGACTCAACGTATGTACGAGTCACAGTGAAACCTTTTTTCAAACTATGTAGTGCTTGTCCGAATGTCAACTATCTTCCAGTCCTTACTTTTCAAATCAGATAACGCCAGCATTAACTTCCTATCCCTCATGGACTCAACCCCTTGGATAGAGTAGATGAAGTACTTTGACTCTTTGTCGTAGTGAATCTCAGTAAAACTCATGCTTGAGTCGTTGATTACTCGATGTCCCTCAAGGATACTTTTGATTGCTGTATCTACTGTCAAATTGGTGGCTCCGGTGGGATAAGTGAACATTTAACGTCTACACCAAGTACGAAATAACCAGCATCTTTCCAGAAGTCATCTACATAGAAAGTGCACTTCGACTTTAACTTCCCGTCGATGATTTTGTAGTGAAATGATGTGTTGTTCGGATACTCAGTAACAACTGTATACCCTTGCTTCAATGCCCATATAGGGTCAAACGACATATCTAGCATACTTACCCCTATAGATACTCTTGAGTATCTATCCCTCTCACACAAATTATACACCTTATGGCTTACTGTTGTCAACTATATCAACATATATTTCCCAGTCGTCATAGAAGAAGTCGGACAGTTTAATTTTGTCGTCCATAAGGTCAAAGACATCAGCCCCTTGAGCGAATAGGTAGTAGGTGTCTCCCATTTGTCTCATAAATACATGCAGCTTTGGACTCCACGCTTTTCGCCTCATCAACTTACCTTTACGTAGGAGTGGCAGTACTTCTTCACCGGTCATGGGTCACCTAACAAAAAAGACCAGCATGGCGTACTGGTCTTTCGTTTTGCAGAGTTTGTGTATGTCGGGCAGAACTGGAGTTTCTGCTTTCTTTACAATGCTCACCTCTCGGTGGCAAGTTCATCCTACCACACAAAAAAAAGAACCCAGATGCGGGAGATACATCTGGGTTTAGAGTAAGGAGTTTTGTAATGGAAGTCCTATTGTATCGTATGGAAGATGTCTTTCAAACATCTATGGGCAGTAAGGGATTCGAACCCCTAACCAACAAATTATGAGTTTGCTGCTCTAACCGTTGAGCTAACCGCCCAAAAAATCCTGACCGACATTACTCATACCCCTACAAGTTAATTTTCAAACGGTCAGTCAGGAAACTGGTGGATAATATCTATCCAGTTGGTGGATAAATTTCTTCAAACTCTATGGTCACTGACTTGACATGCATATGCACATCAACGTTCAGTGGCTTTAGATTTTCGTCTGTCAAATACTGTCGTGGGTTCTCTTCGTCACGTACTAGTTTCCTTATGACGAATTCCAGTTCAGAACCAAGTGGACGCCAGACTTCATAGTCTAACTTGAACCCGTGGACGAGCATTCCTACATCTTGACCCTCAACCTCTGGGTCATATATGTCCGTCTGAGTTCCGTCGTCGTGCGTGTACACACGGTGTTTGAGTGTTATCTTCATAGTTGTTCAGCGTCAAACTTCTTGCATAATTGATAGGAGCAAATAAGGCTCTCTAGAAGTCCCATATACATGTATGAATACTTATATGGCTCTGTAGGGGCAGCATCACTTATCCACACATCTGGGTTTTTGAACTTAATGCCTACCCGTACTTGCTCTGAAATAGGGCTGACTTTGATTGCAACCTTGACGATGTCTTCGTCTGTGTCTAGCGTTCTGTCATATGACTTACGTGCTTGTAGTGCGTCACAGACTCTCTCAAAGACCAGCGTTTCAGATGTCTTTGGATACTGCTCCATAATCCACTTGTATGAGTCGTGCTCCATTACTCAAGTACTTCCCATTCTTGATGTAGTAGGTCTGCCAGAAAGGCGTTTGTGGCGTCGTATGCACTCATACCTTCGTACGGGCTATTCACTATACATCCTTCTTCTATCCATGCGGAGTAGTCCCAAGGATTATCTTTGTCGTACCAATTGTGACAAGTGACCTTCATGCCGTGCTTGGCTAAGGCTAGTGCCTCCACTCCACTCATTCTTCTACCTCCCACTCATCAACACCCCAATCAGTAGCCATTAAGTCTTCAAGATTTAGGTCAAGCGTGTACATGATGATTTCGCATCCAGTTTCTGAGTTGACTTGGATGAACCACTGGTCATCTCTGTCGTAGTAGTAGTAAAGTTTTTCAGGCCAAATGTCACGCTTGAATGGAAAGCCTTTGGAAACAGATGGGCTTATTTCGTGTATTGTCATTCCACTAACTCCCAGTCATCTCGCAGAAAGTAATCTGCATGAAACGGGTCGCCGTTGCACCATAAATATGGATTGAAAGGCTCATCTTCCCAAGTGCCGACCCAAGCGATTTCACGATGTGTCCTACCATCTTCTTCAAACTCAATCAGGTAGGCATAGTAATCATCCTTCATATTTGGCGTGGTTACTTTCTTGCCATCCCTCAAAGCCTGTAATGCTTCAACTCCAGTCATTCGACTACTTCGCCTTCATCCGACCACAAGTATAAATAATCATGCTTTTTCATGTAGTCTAACGCTGCTTGACGAGACCCAAATACTCCTTTGATATCAGTGTAATCACAACTGTATATAGGGTCTACTAGTACAATCCAAACTCTCATCCCACTACCTCCCAGTCATCTTCAAAAAAGTCATTCAAGATGTCCTCCGTTAAAATAACTGCATCCTCTGGATAGTAACAATCTTCTCCCCGTTTACGGTGGTAGCCTAATGATGGACATATACCCTGACCGTTGCCATATGCTCTTAGGTATTCATCACTTCTCCATTCGGCACGTTTGACTTTAGTGTCGCTATTTCGCAACAACTCAAGTGCTTCAAGTCCAGTCATTCCACTATCTCCCACATTTAGCATTGATACGCTTTTTACGTGCCTTGGCTTTGCGAATAGCCTTTGCATACTTGTACTGCGACTTTATAATCAAGGCATAGTGCTCCCTATGTATGAACCACTTAGGTGGCTCCGTTGCATACTGAGGTAGTCCTAACACTACGTTCTGCAAGTCTGTCAATGTGCTGAATTGAGGCAGTGCTGCCACTCCATTTTGTAAGTCTGTCAATGTTTTTGAAAGCATGTTATTGCCACATCTCTGGTGTAGGCTCACCCTTTTTCTTGAAGTGCGTGTATATGGACATCAGCCTTACGACGTCTTCTTCCAGTTTTTCAAACTCAGGGTTTGCGATATTTCCGACTATCTTCTCAGTACCATCTTCAAGTACTTCATACAACGTGCATGAGAGTTCTGTCGGATTCTCTCTGAAGTAGTTCATTGCAAACCGTATTGCTTCTTGGTCTCTCTTTGACAAGTACTTGCAGCCAGAAGGCTTTGCTCTAAACTTCATCTGTAGGCTCCCAGATTGACCAATCTGACTCGTTATATGCTTTCTTGAATAGTTGATACTGCTCTGGCATCATAAGCGTGTTATCACGGTATATGTTCAGTGTGTCTATGTAGATGTGCTTTAAGAAGTTCTCTAACTTTGAGCGTTCAAGCGTCTCTTTATAAGTCTGTCGATTCCAGCCAATCTCTCCATCCCTATAAACAACAACAAGACGTTGGTAAGCATCGTGCTCTTCTGCTACGTTCAATATGTGAACACGACCGTTCCTTCCAAAGAAAGAATGAGTCAACGTTTTGCCATCAAGCAAACAATCCACTAACTCTTGACTAGTCATCAAGCACCTCCCAGTCATCAGCAAGTAAAGAAATTGTGTTTAGGCTGAATGGACTGTCAACACCGCCAATGGAGATGGTCATCTGTGTAAAGTCACACGTGACACATCCGCCTACTTGCTGCCAAGAAGCCCGTCTAACCTTCTTCCCATTTATCAAAGCATCTATAACTTCAGCAAATCTCATGTAGTCACTATACATCCTTGTTGTCAGATTGTAAATAGTACAAATAAAAAAAGACACCATTTTCATGGTGCCTACATTTCGTTAATTGGCTTACTTACTTACGTGCTAAACCAATGCCTTTTACATACTTGTGATTCGCACTATACTTCTCTTTGATACGTGCTTCTGTTGCTTCATCTGTAAACTCCCAGTTTTCGTCAGTAAAGTCGTCAATAGAAACAAACCACATGCTTGCAAACATAAACTCATCTTCTTCGTACATGCCGCTTCCGGTATCTTTGTTGAACCAGAAGTTGAATGTCTGGCCATCATCAACTCGTTGCATTACTCTGTAGTCAAGTAAGTGTGCTAGTGCTTCTGGGAATGTCATTCTGTTACCTCTAAAACCCAATCATCGGTTATGTCTATGAACTCAAGTTTTGCTTGTACTGGCCACCAGATATCTGGCTCACCTACGTTCGTCCACTCGTAGCCAATTCGGCTCTTCCTGAAACGATGTGAAGCCGTGCAGATGATTTTTCTCTCATCAAGCAACGGCAGTGCATCATTGATTGTCATGGTACTAACTCCCACGTATCGTCGTTTATCAAGTCGAAGAAGTCATCATTTGCACTATGCCACCGTATCCATTCTTCTGGAAACTTAGTATTCATGTGCTGAAACTCTATGAACCAGTATGTCTTTGTAGAGCCGCCTAGGTTGACTGGACGTCTCTCCATTTTAAACTTCATCATCATCTTCTTGGAAACAACGGCTTTACCATCACGCATCCAGAAGAGTGCTTCTTCAAGCGTCATCAGTTTAGCCCCTTCATCGACGCTACACACTTGTCAATCTCGGTCATCCAAAATGGAATTAAACGATTATTTAACATCTTGTGGAGCATGTCGTATGGATAGACTTTGATTTCTTCAACGCCACGAAGAATCATCCGTACTTTGTACGTACAAGCCTCATCGTCAATAGATGGATACATAACCAACGGTTCCATGCCAACATCGTTTGAAAGCACGTCAGATACGGTGATTTTGATGAAGTCAGATACGACGTTTGTTTCGTAGAACATGACCAACATGTGGCAAGCAACATACTGGTCACATGTGACGTCGATATAGTTAGCCCTTATTTTCACGCTTCTTCTTCTCCTCTAGCATGTACATGTATCCGAGAAGTGCGAATACTGAGCCAAATATCACAAACAACAAAAGCGTCTTCCAGTGCAGCACTACTGCATAAGTCAGAGCACTTAGAACAGAACCAATAGAAAATACGACTATTACTGAAACCAATCCAAGGCAACCGAACGCAAATGGGAATATCGGAGTACCGCCTAAAAGTAGCCCACCGATAAACCAAAGTGGTGCATTATTCTTATTGTTTTCCATGTAAGTGTTTTACCACTTATCATGTACTTTGTCAACTACTAGTAGTCAAGTTCGTCATAATATTCTTTTGCTTCTGCCTGTGTCAGCACGTTGTTGATTAGTCGTGTGTAGATGTAGTCAAACCTATCAGCAATCATGACTTCCGGATTTGCAGCAAAGATTAAAGTTACGCCAACAAAACGCCCCTTGATAGGATTCACTTCAATGCTGTTGTCTGTGTATCCAAACTCGTAGTTGATTACACCGTGCTCCCAGTTCTTGTCTGTTGAGTCGATGTCAGTGATGAACTTCTTGTCTACTTTTAGGTAGTAGTCGCCTAGATAGACTTCATGTGTTGTCTCATTAGGCTCTCTTAGGGCACTGATTACCTCAGAAACAAAAGACTCTCTGAACTGCTCTTTGTGACCAGTCGGCAAAAGGTTGATTACCATCCACGTTTTCCTTGCAAGTAGTCGTTCCACCAAACCTTGTCGCACACAGTGACTACTTCCATTTCGCAGTTAGGATTTGCCTTAAACTCATCGTGTTCTGCTCGCAGTACGGTGACTTCAGTAGCACCCTTCTTTAGCATCTCACAGATAACATACTTTGCTTTTGTTGTGATGTAAAAGACACGATTGTCGTTTTGACCATCAGCCTTCAGCATGTAGATGTATCGTTTTCTAGGAGTCATTCTTATCCTTTGCTTTCAGTAGCCTGTAATCAATACAGGCAAAGTCTTTTGAATGCCACTTATATGGCACCCATGCGTCGTAGGCTTTGTCGTATAGCCGGTTACGGGTCATCAGTGTAATGTTGTTGAATAGTTGGTACTGAACAGCGAGTATGTCGCCTTGCTCGTATGTTGGCACTTCAGTAATGCCACCCTTCTTTAGGTGAAGAAGTGCTACATCAAAGTCTATGTTGCTCTTTGGCTCACGTTGACGTGGTGGTCGCTTTGATATCGGCTTGCTTGTGTCAAGCCTCTTGATTTCCACTGGTGTCACTTCTTGTTTCTCCATTACTACTTCAGGCAGCAAAAGGTCAACCGCTGGAACCTCCCAGTCAGACACACTCATGTCGAGCTCGTTAGGCTCCCAGTCATCTAAGGTGTACCCGCAATAGCCGTTGACAACTACCGGCTTAGATGAAATCCTATATCCGTTTCCAAGTGCTGGCTTTCCATTTTCAGGCTCAAGCCCCACTTGATAGTTGTAGTTCTTTCCGTCGTAGATAAAGTAGTAGTAATTCAAGTCTGACCTACGACGACAGAATAAGCCCAACTCAAGGTGTGGCAATATGTCTTTGAATGTCATCGCTCAGAATTTCTATCTCCCCATTCAATGGACATATCTGGCACAACTTCCCAGTCGTCAGCACCAAGCATGTCAGTTGAGATTACCCAGTCGTCAATAATCTTGTACTCAACTCCTTCTACATCGTGCGTGTACACGCAGTATCCGTTACCCGGCTCAGGAAGATACTCAGTATCAGCAGTAAAGATAACGACGTTTGCAATACGACCAGAAAAGATGAAGTACATCTGCTCAGGCTCAGACGTTCTGTATACAGTTCGTCCGTTGGCGACAAAATCGGAAATCTCAGTGAATGTCATGCTTGCTCTCCATCATTATTGTATGACCACTAGAGACAACTATGCCCCACACGACGCAGCAACAGCCACGTAGTGTAGGGCGATTTTAGTGTTGACTACTCTTGGTCTTCGTCTGTACGTTCTGTGATTTCTGTTTGACCAGACACACGGAACAACTGACTTTGATGAGGTGCAAAGATGGCACACACCATGTCGTTCGTTGGCACCAATAACAACTTACCTAGTTCGGCGAGTACCACTCCAAAAATAGACATTGTTATTGATATCAATGCGAGCACTAAGATTACAGGTAACATTACTAAGCCTATAACCACTACAAATGCCATTGTTATGACACGCCATATGCTGAACTGAGGTTGTTCTTGCACCAGTAGCCTACCTTTATTCAGATTCTGTGCGCTGAATCTTGTTGAACTGATTGAGAGTCAGTGAAACAACCTGACGCCAAGTTGGAACAAATCCGAGCTTCTTGGTCAATGTATCACGGGCTGCTACTGCTTCTTCGACTGCATCACCAGACAAGACGATAGAAAGCGTCTCTGTTGTTGCTGTTTTTACTTTAGCCAATGTTTTTTACCCTTCCTTTTAGTGTTTGACTTCCGTCGGTTACATTATAACCACGGTAAATCAAAACGTACAAGTTGTTTTTTATTTATTTTATTTGTGTGTTTTACTATTGACAAACTGAAGACTATCTAATATAAAGTGTTCATTGCTCGGTGTTATGAAGCGTTCTAGAATGAATGCATGACATACAAGCAATTACATGAGCAAGTCGTGACTGCGGCTGTGCAGCAGGGTTTAACTGAAGGCTGGTTTGCTTTGACTGGAATAAAAGCCAGCAAGGAAAAGTCGGTCATCTTCTATGTAGACTGCGTCGGTATTGACGGTGAAGACACACGTGTCGTGACGTTCATTGTTGACGCTAAGTTTGACTCGTGGAAAGACTTCAGTGACGCCGTTGCTGGCATTGACAAGCAGTGGAAGGCTGGCGTCAAACACACGTTCAAAGGGGAAGAAGTTGAAGAAGTCAAACAAGAATCGGACAAGCCTGTCAGCGGCTGATGTACAGATGCTACGTGGTTACGTAGAAGACCTAAATAACATCAGATTCAGCGTAAACGCTCAAAGAGCACGTTTCATTGAACTAGCACAGTACGATGAAACAAGAAACGTCCGTGACGGCATCGTTCATATGGACTCCATAGACGACCGTCTTTTCCAAACAGTAGGTGACATTGTTGACCTTATAGTCACACTGAACAAGGTTCTACCTCAGGAAAACACGTCAGTGATGGCAAAATTAAGGGAAGCAGTAGGCGTATGAAGTTCACGGTAGTTGCCATGGAGCAAGGCACAGAAGAGTGGCTGAACTGGCGTAAAGGCGGAATAACTGCCACTGAAGCCGGGCGTCTATTGATGCCCGGTAGTAAGGCTAGATTCATCAGTGAAAAACTTCAGGCTGTTGACATGGCAAGTAGTCCATCAACACAGGCTATGCAGCTTGGTCATATTCTTGAACCATACGCACGTGCCATAGCTGAAGATAAGTTGCAGATGAAGTTTGAGCCTGAGTGCATACAGTCAGTGGAGCACCCTTGGCGTCGTGTATCGCTTGATGGACTGCATATTGCAGAAGATGGCTCAGCGTATGCCATCGAATGTAAATGTGGATTTAGATACGTTTCTGACTATAAAAACAGTAAGTCCATTCCTCAGTCTGTGTACAATCAAATGCAGTACCAACTACTCGTATTAGGAATAGATGAAATGCACCTCATTCTTTTTCACGACAATGTTGGCACTAAGCAATTTGAAGAGGAACTTTCAGTCAAGAGTATTACTGTAGCCGAGTGGGGAGGCGGTCCATTCTTAGTCAAGATAACCGCTGACAAACAAACCCAACAGGCTCTGGCAGATGCAGTAGATAGAACTTGGTGTGAAGTTATTGAAAAGAGTTTTAGCGAATGACAATCCCTAAGGTCAAACCAGTTTATGAATGGGCTGAAGATTATTACGGTTCAGCACGAAATATTGCACTCGTAAAAGAGTCTGGTCCATTCACTGCCGACCGTTTTTCAGGTGTTACGGAAGTTCTTTATACTGACCTTATTCCATACACTGTAATCAAGAAGTATCCAGTCAACTTGAAGACTGGTTTCTCTAAACTGACCATCCAGTCAGATAAAGTTCTTATGAAGGGCGGAGTTGCCAAGATGGTACGTGACACCAAAGGTGAAATTGTAAGTATCATCAGGCATCCTGATGGAACATGGAGAGCCGAAGGTGCAGGAGATATTGGTCAAGTCTTCTACGTTGGACGTCGTATGTTCTATGAAGACCCTGACTGGAACAAACCAATCCGTAAGTAAAAAGAGGCTCCTATTCAGGAGCCTCTTCGCTTATATAACCAACTTCATTTCCCCATACGTCCCAGTTCTTGTATGGACGTCTAGCAAACATCTCCAGCTTTGTTGCATCGGGATACAAACGGTCAATACGTTCGTGGATATCTTCTGGCTTGCGTGAGTGCTCCATGGGAGACGCCATAAGGACTTGTGGGACAGTTAGGTCTTGTGGTTGCATAGGTCGTCCTTTCCTCATAGGTGAGCATGCCAACACGAACTCAGTTGTTGGTTTTACTATTGTTGGTCGTATGCCCCTAGCTCCGTACGGCACACCCGCTTTCGTAGTCTTTACCCATACAAAAGCCATGCAGCGATAATGCAGATTCCAGTGAGCCATGAGTTGCATAGCAAAGTCAAGGCGTGGACCCGTAGCCCAACAGAAAACTACTGACGTAGGCTTTAGTAACGATGGGACATCAAGAGCCATTAGGTCGTCATCCTTCATGGTTCGGTAATGCTTTTCAGCCGCAGCCATACCAGTCTTGTTACCGTAGTACCAAGGTGGGTCCATCAAGACAACGTCGTATTTTTTATCTGGTAAGTTCATGTCAATGGGTCAAGTATATCAGTGAGGTATGCAAACAAAAGAGCCAGACATTATGTCTGGCTCATATCGATTATTGTTTCATTGAACAACTGACCATGTTCATCCCAATCTGTTCTTAGCATCAGATACGGAATGTACTCAGAGTTTGAACTACAGAATATGATGCAGTTTTGCTTGCGTGTAAAGTCACGATACTCGCCTGTTGCTTCATTGAAGGCTAAGTAGACATATCGTCTATAGTGCTCCTTCATGTATTCAGATTGGCGTTGCTTTACATCTTCGCTAACGTATCGCTTTGCCTGTTTCGAACTGTCTTCATTT
>Ga0209358_10003610_pt1 | contig 11356 bp, 12 predicted proteins | sample LauGreFa1BDMLBSN_2_FD_187574 | JGI IMG/M metagenome (GOLD analysis project Ga0209358, IMG submission 187574) | Freshwater lake microbial communities from Lake Michigan, USA - Fa13.BD.MLB.SN (SPAdes) (version 2) | ecosystem: Environmental > Aquatic > Freshwater > Lake | place: Lake Michigan, USA...
GAAGTATCTTTGGGCAGGATGGCGGAATAGGCCGGCACAAGCAGCACATCATCGAAGGTGAGTGCTTTCTGGAGTAGACGCATGGTGAATCCTGTAGGCGCAAAACCGAATTATACAGAAATCACCCCTGCTACCCTCTGGCGGCGGCCTTGTGCCGGGCGCGTCGGCGCCGAGACTCCATGGGGTCAGCCTGGAGCGGACGATAGATCTCAATCCGGTCACCATCACGAAGCACTGTGTCTGCTGGCTTAAGTTTGCCGAACACGCCAAGCTTGTTGTGCGCGAGGTCGATCTCCGGGAATCGCGCGAGCACACCACTGGCTGTAATTGCCTCAGCAATCGTCGTGCCTGAATCCACATCCAGCTGAACCAGAAAGCTGACGCCGGGCAGCGCATAACAGACCTCGACCCGCTGTTTGACCGACTCAGCCATAGACGACCTCAGCGCGCTTGCAAAAAGACTCTACAAAGCTGTCCGCTATTTTCGAGAACACGGGGCCGATGAGTTTTTCAAGCATCTTGCTGGAAAACTCATAGCGCAGGTCAAACTCGATCTTGCAGGCATCTTCACGTAGCGCCTTGAAATGCCACTGACCGTCCAGATGACTGAACGGCCCTTCCACCAACGTCATTTGCATGGTGGATGGCGGCGTGTGGGTATTCTGGGTGGTAAAGCTCTGGCGGATACCGTGGTAGTTGATCTGTATCGCGGCCACCAGCCGATCCGGGGCGCGCTCGCGCACCTCGACCCCGCCGCACCAGGGCAGGAAGGCCGGATAATCCTCTACCCGGTCAACCAAGGCGAACATCTGCTCGGCGCTGTACGCGAGCAGGACTGATTTATGAACAACGGCCATGATGCCATTTGATAAAATGCGATGCTTGGATTCTAACCTGAGCACCCGTTGTGCTTCTCCCCGCCCTAATTCCCCCCAATGAGCATTGTCGACAATAAAAAAGCCTTCCACGATTATTTCATCGAGGAACGCTTCGAGGCGGGTATGGTGCTGGAAGGCTGGGAGGTCAAATCCATCCGGGCCGGACGGGTGCAGCTTAAGGAAGCCTACGTTATCGTCCGCAAGGGTGAGGTTTACCTATTCGGCGCGCATATCAGCGCCCTGCCTACGGCCTCCACCCACGTAAGCCCTGACCCGGTCCGTACTCGCAAGCTTTTGCTCAAGGCTGAGGAAATCAAAAAACTCATCGGCAAGGTTGAACGGTCCGGCTACACGTTAGTGCCGCTGAACCTGCATTACCAGCGTGGACGCATCAAGTGCGAGATCGGCTTGGCCAAAGGCAAGAAGCAGCATGACAAGCGCGATACCGAGCGCGCGCGGGATGCGCAGCGGGAGATTGCCAAGGTGATGAAGCAGAACCGGCGCTGAGCTGCGCCGAATAGTACGCAGCAAACACACCAAATTTCACTATCGGTGTTGGCATCAGGCTAAATTGGCTTGTCAGCACCTATCATCGACCGGTGCGACTTTGAGCTCAAGAGCTGCCCGATATGTCATTTAAATTCCCCAGCATTGCCAGTTTTTTTTCACGCGTGTCTCACAAGGTTGAAGACAACAAAAAAAGCAGCGCTTCTCCATTAGTCAAAGTCACTCCGCACAAAACTGAAAAAACTGACTCAAAAGATTCAAGCTCTAAAATATCGCGATTTTTCCATCGGCTATTTCACTCGAAAGAGAAAGCCCGAGTACGTGTAGATACAGCCTTTCAAAAAAGCAAGGCTCCCAATCCTGTTAGCACCCATGTTCAAGCGATAAAGATAAATAAAACTGCTTTAGTCGACATCGATGATGTTGCTAATCGTACGGATGCTCCGAAGTATTTTGCAATGCTCGACGAAATCACAACCGTATCCACTAACCCTGAGACCGAACTGAATCGACGTCGCGAATTCATCGAATCGAACGAAGGTCGCTTCATGATCGACATCGCGAATATGGGCTCATGCATTGACAATCCTCTGCAGCATTTCCGAAGCTCGCCTGGCCTTGATTTACAAAAAACGCTCGCCCATGCTTTTATGATTTATTACGAAGAAGGAAAGCGCGTGCACGAAGAGAGCTTTGCGATGCCAGGTTGGGGACATGATCCCACTACACAATCTTCAGGAAATCTGGAAAGCTTGAAAGCGAACCTAGAAAAAATTAGCGCCCGGCGAAACGATGAGCAGAAACTTCTCGAAAAAGCGGTAGATGCTATAGAGGGGCGGATCATCCGTCTTCACGAAGAGCGGCAAAAAGCAAGGAATACATCGTGATTTCCAGCGGGTAGCAATGTTGGCCCGCTCGTCCCGGCCAGTCATTCCGAATCCGGAGATCACACCACAACAAAAAACAAAACCCCCGAGCTTTTCAGCGTCGAGGGCCCAATACTGCGGTGCTGCCTGTTGTTGCTTGTTATTCCGAATTCAGGATTCGAAGTTTAACGAATAATTTCCGTGTGTCAACACCTGAATTCGACATTTTTCAGACTTTCTCTGCCAGCTGCTGCCAGGTCCCAATGACGGAGTCCGGGTTCAGGGAAATCGAACTGATGCCCTCCTTCATCAACCACTCCGCAAAATCGGGGTGATCCGACGGACCCTGGCCGCAGATACCTATGTATTTGCCCTTGGCCAGACAAGTTTTGATCGCCTTGGACAGCAAGACCCTGACCGCCGGGTCGCGCTCGTCAAAGTCCGCAGCGAGCAACTCCATACCAGAGTCCCGGTCCAACCCCAAAGTCAGCTGGGTCAGGTCGTTGGAGCCGATTGAAAACCCGTCAAAAAACTCCAGAAATTCCTCAGCGAGTATGGCGTTGGACGGTACCTCGCACATCATGATCAGACGCAGGCCGTTCTCGCCGCGCTTGAGGCCGTATTTGCCCAACAGCCCGACCACTTTCTCTGCCTGACCCAGCGTGCGGACGAAAGGCACCATGATCTCGACATTGGTCAGGCCCATGTCTTCCCGCACCCGCTTCATTGCGATGCACTCCATCTCGAAGGCCTCGGCGAAGTCGGATGCGAGATAGCGTGCCGCGCCGCGGAAGCCTAGCATCGGGTTTTCCTCGTCCGGTTCATAGCGGGAGCCGCCGATCAGCTTTTTGTACTCGTTCGACTTGAAGTCGGACAGACGCACAATCACCGGGCGCGGCCAAAAGGCAGCTGCAATCGTCGCGATACCCTCGGCCAGCTTGTCCACATAAAAAGCCTTGGGCGATGCATGGCCGCGGGCGACGGACTCGACTGCTTTTTTCAGGTCGGGATCGACATTCGGATATTCAAGAATGGCTTTCGGGTGAACGCCAATATTGTTGTTGATGATGAATTCGAGCCGCGCCAAGCCTACGCCGTCGTTCGGGGTCGACTGGAAGTCGAATGCCAGCTGCGGGTTCCCCACGTTCATCATGATCTTCAGAGGCAGCTTGGGAAGCTCGCCACGGGCGACTTCGCTGACTTCTGTCTCCAGCAGGCCATCATAAATACGCCCCTCATCTCCCTCGGCGCAGGAGACCGTCACCAGAGTGCCGTCCTTGAGCACATCAGTGGCATCGCCGCAACCAACCACCGCAGGCACGCCCAGCTCGCGCGCAATGATGGCGGCATGGCAGGTACGGCCACCGCGATTGGTGACGATGGCTGAGGCCCGCTTCATCACGGGCTCCCAGTTGGGATCGGTCATGTCGGCCACCAGCACATCACCCGGCTGCACGCGCTCCATCTCGTCCGGGTCCTTGATCACACGCACCGGACCAGCGCCGATTTTCTGGCCGATGGCTCGACCTGAGGTCAGCACAGTACCGGTACCTTTGAGCTTGAAGCGCTGCTGCACGTCACCGTGCTTTTCCTGTGATTTGACGGTTTCAGGACGCGCCTGAAGGATGTACAGCTTGCAGTCCCGACCATCCTTGCCCCATTCGATGTCCATAGGACGCTGATAGTGCTTCTCGATGGTGACTGCATAGCGGGCTAGCTCGGCGATTTCAGTGTCGTTGAGCGAATAGCGATTGCGCTGCTCAACGGGCACATCGACCGTACGCACCGATCGACCGGCCTTGGCCTCGCCGGTGAATTCCATTTTGATCAACTTGGAGCCGATATTGCGGCGAATAATGGGTAGCTTGCCCTGCTCCAGCATGGGCTTGTGCACGTAAAACTCATCCGGGTTGACTGCGCCCTGCACCACGGTCTCCCCCAGACCATAGCTGGAGGTGATGAACACCACATCCTGAAAACCGGACTCGGTGTCGATTGTAAACATGACCCCAGCGGCACCAAGATCGGAGCGCACCATGCGCTGCACACCGGCCGAGAGCGCAACTTCGGCATGGGTGAAGCCCTTATGGACCCGGTAGGATATCGCGCGATCGTTGTAGAGCGAGGCGAAGACGTGCTTGATGGCCTCAAGCACGTTATCGATGCCGACCACATTCAGAAAGGTTTCCTGTTGACCTGCAAACGAGGCATCAGGCAGATCTTCAGCTGTCGCGCTGGAGCGCACCGCGAATGACATTTCACTTGAAGAATCATCTACAAGTTTATGATAAAAATCATCTATTTCCTTTTGCAGCCGAGGCTGAAAAGGCGTATCGATGATCCACTGGCGAATTTCTGCGCCAGCGGCAGCGAGTGCGCGGACATCATCAATGTCCAGCGTGGCCAGACGGCTCGCGATGCGGTCAGCCAAGGCGGAACCTTGGCCGTCGCTGTAGGACAGGAAATCGCGAAACGCCTGCGCGGTGGTGGCAAAGCCGCCCGGCACACGTACGCCTGCGTGCGCGAGCTGGCTGATCATTTCGCCGAGAGACGCGTTTTTACCGCCGACAGACTCAACGTCGGTCATGCGGAGATTTTCGAAGGAAACGACGTAAGTCGCGCCCAGATCAGGGGCCTGGTGACCCCCCATGGATGCTACGTTGGACATGACAACCTCTTTGATGGTGGGAAATCTTCATTTGCGCCTCGCAAGTGGGTCTATGTTTGTTATTCTGGGAACACGCTGCGTGGGAAAAAATTCATAGTCGATATTTTACAGTCCGAACCGACCTTTTCCGCGTGCCCAACCGCACTTTTTCCGTGATTTATTTGCATATTCACAATGTACAGCTCTCATAGTGGCAATACCGGGGCGTTCGATCGAACCGTGTTCTTCGTCTCCGACGGCACAGGCATTACGGCAGAAACTTTTGGCCACTCGGTATTAACACAATTCGATCTACGCTTTCGGCAGATTCGACTACCCTTCATCGATTCGGCTGACAAGGCCCACGATGCAGTGCGCCGCATTAACGAATGTTGCGCGGCCGAAGGCAAGCGGCCCATTGTTTTCTCGACCCTGGTCAAATCTGATCTCTCCGAGATTGTCCGGCGCTCCGAAGGCATGCACATGGATCTGATCCAGACATTTGTCGACCCGCTGGAGCAAGAGCTCGGCATCAAGTCGACCCACACGATCGGTCGCAGTCACAATATCGCCGATTCCGCCGACTACAAAAATCGAATAGAGGCGATCAATTTTTCTCTGGCCCATGATGACGGACAATCTCACAAGAATCTGGCGATGGCCGATGTGATCCTGGTGGGCGTATCCCGCTCTGGAAAGACTCCGACCAGTCTGTACCTTGCCATGCAATACGGGATCAAGGCCGCCAATTACCCATTGATCCCCGAGGATTTTGAACGCGGTCAGATGCCAAGCGGTCTTAAAACATTCAAAGGCAAAATTTTCGGTTTATCGATTGCCCCGGATCGGCTGACTGAAGTACGCAATGAGCGCCGTCCCGGCAGTAAATACGCGTCGCTGGAAAATTGCCGCTATGAAGTGAATGAAGCGGAGAAGATGATGCACCGCGAAGGCATACGGTGGGTATCCACGACGGTGAAATCGATCGAGGAAATCGCTACCCTCATCTTGCAGGAACTGCGACTTGACCGGCGCGCCTATTGATGTTTTCGGTTCGCGATGCTTGCGGCAAACTATCTCGTTACCCCCAAGGCAATTAGTGTTTCCCTAACGCCCCCCGGTCAACCTGGCCATCAACGCGCGATAGATATGGTTAAGTTCCAGCTCTGTCTCCCAATCTTCCATTGGCGCGTGGCTGCCATCGGCATCGCCAGGGTTTGATGAGTGCAACGCAGTTGTACTCCGCGTAGAGGCCCCGCGATCATGAGGAATGCCGTGACCTTCGAGATCCAGCGCCTCGAGAAAACTGGCCAGTCCCTGGTAATCTGAAAATCTTGCCGCATCCAGACCCCAATTGAATCGTGTCTCGATCGTGTCCTGACTATCCATGGCGGGGTTTCTGCTGAGCCAGGAGCTTGCCATCTGCCGTACTTTAGTATCGGTTGACATGGTTTGCTTGTACATGAACGCTACGGTCGCCAAGTTCGCCACAATACCGATATGGAGACTGCGCATTGGCGTATCGCGTAAAAATTCCCAGTACACGTCGACCGCGCCCTCCCCACCCAGTCGCTTCAATATCGTAAATGGAAAATAGAGATTCCAGTTCTCAATGCTCAGTCCATTTCTTTCCAGCGCTTCTCGGTAAAGGACTGAAACTTCAATCGCGTTCACGTCACGTTCTATGATGCTTTCATTATTGCTTCTCGCGATCCGCTGCAAGGCTCGAAAATATGCTCTCGCGAGATCGACACGCATCTTGTCGATTTGGGTTTTACCGAGAATTTGAAATATCGGGCTGCAGATACCCGGTATCGGCGAACTCCGCAGAAAATCAGTTGGTGAAACTGCATGATCCTGCTCGCCACGTGCCATTTCGCCGGCCCACGCTGCAAATCCATAACCGCGCTGCTTGAGGTAGTCGTAAAATTCATGGATATTCATCGCCTCGAGAGCCTGATGGAGATCGCGTATGTCTGCACTCAAAAGCGGTCTTTGCATGACGTAACAGGGGGGGCAACGCAGGCACTGATTGGCCTGCTTGAACAGAGCCGGCAATCTACACCTTTCCCGCATTGAATTACCGAAGCGCTGCGCTTTATGCGACACTTTGCAGGAATTTTTACCCGAGTAGACAAAAGTTCATGCAGACCAATCACTAACACAAAGACAGACAGTATCGACTCGACGCGCCTGCTTGCGTAGCGCGTACTTGCCTGCAGATGGGCAGTCGCATGCCAACATGCAGCGCAGGCGGCAGGCAGACTCTTCTGTGACTTGTAATGGTGACGTCGTTTTCTGGCAAAAAACCGGTCAGATATCGATACCTTGCTGCCTATGCTGCTCGAAAAGACAGATCGCAGCGCTTGCTGCGACATTCAGTGATTCGACTGCCGTGTTCTGAGGAATGGATAAACGGCGTGTACACAGCGCAAGCAAGGATTCGGCGACACCACGACCTTCATTACCGAATAACCAGGCGCATGGCATTCGCAAATCCTGCTCATACAGCGAGAATGGCGTATGGGAACTGGTTGCAAAAACAGGTACTTTGGCTGCAGCGATCAATGCCGGCAAATCGATGCTCTCAAAAATCTCGGTCGCAAAATGTGCCCCCATCCCGGCACGCAATACTTTGGGTGACCATGCCAATACAGTACCTGTGCCGCAATACACGCGCGGCATGCCGGCAGCAGCAGCTGTGCGCAGAATGGAACCCAGATTACCCGGATCCTGCACACCGTCGAGCAAAACCGCTGCGCCATCTAACTCTGGATGGCCAAAGGCTTGAGGAGTCTCGATCAAAAAAAGCAAACCAACGCCATGCTCGACCTGGCTCAATGGGGCAAAGAGCGCATCCGACAGTAGAAGAACCGGACACCCCAGTGACAGGCAGGCATTCATGATGCTCTTGACTTCCGCGTCGGCATGCGAACTTTCGCTCACCAGGCAACTCAAGGGAGAGCCCTTGCGTTCCAACCAGGCCTGACACAAATGAATACCGTCCAGCAGAGTCTGTCGTACTTTTTTTCGTACTTGAGCACTGCTTGCGATTTGGCGCAGTTGCTTGTACTGCGCATTGTCGCGAGAGCTGATCGTTCGGATAGCGAGGCTGCTCATTCGTATCAAGCTGAAGCTTCTGCAAGCACCGCCTTGACGGGTGCATAAGAACGACGGTGCTCAGGTGTGACGCCGTGCAACCTGAGTCGCTCCAGATGCAAGGCGGTGGGATAACCTTTGTGCTGATCGAATGCATATTGCGGGTACAAGCCATGCATCGCGACCAGTGCTGCATCACGCGCAGTTTTTGCAAGTATTGATGCTGCCGAAATCTCCGCCACCTTGTCATCGCCTTTGACGATCGCTTCGGTACGGACAGTACAAACCGGGCAGCGATTACCATCGATCAAGGCGAGTTCAGGTTGAATGGATAACCCTTCAATCGCGCGACGCATGGCGAGCATCGTCGCTTGCAGAATATTGAGCTCATCGATCTCGGCTGCAGTGCAGTGAGCAATCGCCCAAGATAAGGCGTCACGCTGAATTTGCAGCGCCAATGCTTCGCGTTTGGGTGTCGTGAGTTTTTTTGAATCGCGCAGCCCGCTGATGGGTTTGGCAGGGTTTAGTATGACTGCAGCCGCATACACTGGTCCGGCCAGCGGTCCTCTGCCTGCTTCGTCGACACCACACGTCAGCATGTCACCGAAATAAAACAGCGAGTCTATCGCTGCGGACTCAGAGCTTGCCATGCTGCGAGAGCATTTCCATCACTGCATGCGCACTTTGTGACGCTGTATTGCGCATTAAATCGTGATGCAGATCGACGAAGCGTCGACGCAAACGCTGGCGGTTCTGATCATTGGAGAGCTGCGCCCAGAGCGCGCTAGCGAGTCCGGCTGGCGTTGCACGATCCTGAAGCAGCTCTGGCACGAGAAACTCGCGTGACATAACATTCGGTAGCCCCACCCAGGGTTGATAAGCCATCAGACGCAGTACCTGCCAACTCGCCGGGTTCATGCGGTAGCTGATTACCATCGGCTTTTTGAACAAGGCAACTTCCAGTGTTGCCGTGCCACTGGCCACTAGGGCGGCATCGCAAGCGGTGATGGCTTCGTGGGATCCACCCGTGAGTATCGTGTGGGGCAACCTTTGCAATTCGGGCCGCGCAATCAATTGCTCAAAATAGGTGCGCTGCGTTTCACCTGCCATCGGTATCAGAAAATGCAGCTTGGGGTCACGCTTGAGCAGCATGGCCGCAGTCTCCATGAAGACCCTGGCGTTGTATTTCAATTCGGACAGGCGGCTGCCAGGCAGTATCGTGACCACCCGCGCATGACGGTCAATGCCCAGAGCATCACGCGCGACATCCTGATCCGGATCCATGGGAATCACTTCGGCCAACGGATGCCCGACATAAGTGACAGGAATATTGGCCTTGCGGTAAATGGCTTCTTCAAATGGGAAAATCACGAGCATATGCGACACAGCACGCGCGATTTTTTTTATACGACCCCGACGCCACGCCCAGATCGATGGACTCACAAAGTGAATGGTCGGAATACCCGCTTCCTTGAGCCTGACTTCAAGATCCAGATTGAAATCGGGCGCATCCACGCCAATGAAGGCAGCAGGCTTCTCGACCAGCAGCGCATTGATCAGTTCGTCGCGAAAGCCTTTGAGCTCGCGGTAATGCGCGAGCACTTCGAACAAACCACGAACCGCGAGCTTGTCCATAGGGTAATCCGAAACAAAGCCGTACTCGGACATGGCCGGTCCACCAATGCCATGAAAATAGGCATCGTTAATCATGGGCCGCAAGCCGGACAACATGCGACTCGCCAGTAAATCGCCGGAGGCTTCTCCGGCGACCATGGCGATACGGAGGTCAGCGGACGATGCCACGGGTGACATTCTGCAGAAACTCGTGGAGGAGCTTCATATGGGGCGCGAATTCGGGCGCTGACAATTCTTCCTTCTGCAGCGCTGCCTTGGCTTCGTCGAGCGTCAAGCCAGATTTATAGATCAATTTGTATGCATGACGAATGGCATTGATGGCTTCCCTGGAAAAGCCGCGGCGCTTGAGTCCTTCGCTGTTGATACCGTGGGCTGCCGCCGGATTCCCCGACAGGATGACGAACGGCGGCACATCTTGGGTGAGGCTGGTGCTCATGCCCACCATCGCATGCGCGCCGATCTTGCAAAATTGATGAACATTCGAAAAACCACCCATGATCGCCCAGTCACCGACATGCACATGACCGGCAAGCTGCGCATTGTTCGCAAAAATCGTATGGTTACCGATTTGGCAGTCGTGCGCCAGATGGACATATGCCATGATCCAGTTGTCGTTGCCAAGGCGTGTCACGCCCACATCCTGCGCCGTGCCGCGATTGAAGGTACAAAATTCACGAATCGTATTGCGATCTCCGATTTCCAGACGGGTCGGCTCGCCTGCGTATTTTTTGTCTTGCGGCGGGGCTCCTATCGATGAGAACTGATAAATCGTGTTATCGCGACCGATTTGCGTGATGCCGTCAATGACCACATGCGGACCCACCCGCGTACCCGCCCCGATGGAGACATCCGGTCCAATCAGCGTGTAGGCACCAATCTCGACATCGTGTTCGAGCCGGGCAGCCGGATCAACGATGGCGGTCGGATGTATCTTCGCCATAATCGATTACTCCACCGCAGGCGGTTCGTTAATGCTGCGCATCGTGCACATCAGCTCTGCCTCGACCACCAGCTGCTCGTCGACTGTGGCCTTTGCGTGGAATTTCCAGATGCCGCGCGCCTGCCGCAAAATGTCCACTTGCATCGTGAGCTGATCGCCCGGCTCAACGGGTCGTTTAAAACGTGCACCATCAATGCCAACAAAGTAGACCACGGCATTATCGTCAGGCTTTTGGCCTGTGCTCAGGAAGGCCAGCAGTGCTGCAGTTTGTGCCAATGCTTCGATGGTGAGCACGCCCGGCATGACGGGCTTGTGCGGAAAATGACCAACAAAAAATTCTTCGTTGATCGTGACATTTTTGATCGCCGTAATATTTTTCCCGGACTCCCAGTCCAGTACACGATCGACTAGCAAGAGCGGGTATCGATGCGGAAGATATTGCTTGATTTGGTTGATATCGAGGCTTTTCATTGTGGTTTATGCCTGTTCTCAGGAAATGGAGTCATGCTTTGCTGTCAGCTGTCTGACGAGTTTTTCCAGCTCGCGCACGCGATCGCGCATGGTATCAAGCTGGCGTACAACCGCTGCTGTTTTTTCCCAGTCGGCGTTACGCGCCAGCGGATAAAACCCAGTGTACTGTCCGGGCTCGGAGATTGATCGTGACACCAGACTGCCCGAAGAGACATGAACATGGTCGACAATACTCAAGTGTCCCAGCACCATCGCGGCGCCACCGAAGGTGCAGTGGCGACCAATTTTCGCGCTGCCGGCAATACCCACGCAT
>Ga0209358_10003613_pt1 | contig 11351 bp, 10 predicted proteins | sample LauGreFa1BDMLBSN_2_FD_187574 | JGI IMG/M metagenome (GOLD analysis project Ga0209358, IMG submission 187574) | Freshwater lake microbial communities from Lake Michigan, USA - Fa13.BD.MLB.SN (SPAdes) (version 2) | ecosystem: Environmental > Aquatic > Freshwater > Lake | place: Lake Michigan, USA...
AAGGTGCCGGCTGCGATGAAAAGTGATCCACCTCGCACAATGCCGGAGGCTCCAAGAACTACCCCAATCAGGACGGCGACATAACTAATTGTCGAAAGTATGCGGTTATTTAGCTGCACGCATCAACCACATTTGTCAGCAGCATTGCACGAGTCATAGGACCAACCCCACCTGGCATTGGCGAAACATAAGAGGCCTTCTCATATACCCCAGGACACACATCACCATCTAAACCTTCTGCGGTGCGCGAGATTCCAACATCAATTACGACGGCGCCTTCTTTAATCATTTCAGCCTTTAAGAAATGTGACTTTCCGATTGCAGCAACGACGATGTCAGCACTTCTTGTGTGCTTTGCCAATTCTTTTGTACCTGTGTGAGTCAAGGTGACTGTGGCATTTTCTTGCTTGCGAGAAAGAAGTAGTCCAAGTGGGCGACCAACAGTTAGTCCGCGACCAATCACAGTTACTTCAGCGCCCTTGGTTGCAATTTTGTAATGATCAAGCAAGGCCACAATCGCACGTGGTGTACATGGCAATGGAGCATCAAAGCCTAAAACTAAGCGACCAAGGTTGAAGGGATGTAAACCATCAGCATCTTTGCTTGGATCAATAGCTTCTAGAACTCTTTGAGTATTTAATCCCTTGGGTAAAGGCAGTTGCACGATGTATCCAGTGCACTCCTTTGATGAATTCAAATCTGCGATAGCCGCTAAAACATCTTTTTCAGTTGCACTCTCTGGTAGATCAAATCGAATTGAATTAATCCCAACTTCTTTGCAATCGCGATGCTTTCCATCAACATATGACATAGAGCCAGGATCATTTCCAACTAAAACAGTTCCAAGTCCTGGAGTAATTCCCTTTGCATTAAGTGTTGCTACGCGAGTTGTCAGATCTGCTTTGATGGCTGCCGCAAGTGCCTTGCCATCTAGAATCTGTGCGCTCATGGTTAAAGCCTATCTATTTATGCGTGTGAAAAATGCCGGGTTCCAGTCAAGAACATCGCAATTCCGCCCTTTTGTGCCGCGGCAATTACCTCATCATCGCGCACACTTCCGCCAGGTTGGACTACAGCTGTAACACCTGCATCAATCAAGATCTGAAGCCCGTCAGCAAATGGGAAGAAGGCATCACTTGCCGCAACCGAACCCTTAACTCGATTTCCTGCACGTGAAACAGCAAGACGGGCAGAATCAACGCGGTTGACCTGTCCCATTCCTATTCCAACTGAAGCTGTCATCTTGGCAAGTAAAATTGCATTGCTTCTTACTGATCGAACACTTCTCCAGGCAAACTCAAGATCCTTCATAGTCTGCACATCTACTGGCTCACCACTTACTTGTTTCCAATTACCAGGCAAATCACCATCTGTGTCAATCAAATCAGTTGCTTGGAGTAGTACTCCCCCAGAAACTGGGCGTAATTCAAATGGATTAATCGATGTCACATCACATTTTAATATTCGAATTGAAGGTTTCTTCATTAGAAGCTCAAGTGCATCGGCATCATAATCAGGCGCAATTAAGACTTCAGTAAAGATCTTTGAAAGTGGTTCAGCCATCGCAAGATCTACTTTTCGATTAGCAGCAACTACTCCGCCAAATGCAGAGACTGGATCGCACTCATGTGCGTGCTGATAAGCAACAGCAACACCTAATTCACAAACCGCAACACCACATGGATTAGCATGCTTCATAATTGCAACCGCAGGGTCACGATGATCAAGGACTGCGCGCCATGCTGCATCTGCATCTGTGTAGTTATTAAAAGACATTTCTTTGCCATGCAATTGCTGAGCACCAACAATCCCATCAGCTCCACTGGAATAAATCGCAGCAGATTGATGAGGGTTTTCCCCATAGCGAAGTGAGTTTTCGCGATGCCAGATCTGTCCAAACCACTCTGGCAAATCCTTGTTTTGTGCTTGGCCAAGCCATGTTGCTATCGCCAAATCGTATTCAGCTGTCGTTCTAAAAACTTCGAGAGCCAATTGGCGACGCTCTACTTCAGTAAATCCCCCAGCTTTGATCGCATCTAGCAACTGGTCGTATTGAGTTGTCCGGCAAATAACCGCTACAGAGGCATGATTCTTTGCAGCTCCCCGAAGCATTGATGGACCGCCAATATCGATCTGTTCGATACTGTCTTCAAATTTGGCACCTGATGCAATGGTTTCGGCAAATGGATATAAGTTAATGATTACTAAATCGAAAGGTTTGATATCTAACTCAGCAATCGCAGCTAAGTGCTCAGGGTTGTTTTGATCTGCCAAAATTCCGCCATGAACACGTGGATGAAGAGTCTTTACGCGTCCATCCATAATTTCAGGAAAGCCTGTGTATTGACTTACTTCTGTTACCTCAATTCCTGCCTCAGCTAAATTCTTGGCCGTTGAGCCGGTAGATAAGATTTCTATTCCGGCAGCACTTAACGCATGACCAATCTCAATTAAACGATCTTTGTCATAGACGCTTACCAACGCGCGACGAATTGATTTTCTCATTTGCGATTAAACAATCGAGGCAAATAGAGCGCAAGTGCAGCACCCGCAGCTAACTCAGCTGCTATCGCCAGTGTGAACTTCCAGGTTGAAACACCAACTGCTGACATGGCATCTGTAATCAATGCTCCGCTTGCTGAATACCCAACAAAGGCTGCAATCAGAATTGCAACGATCAAACTTTGTTGGAGGACTTTAAGATTAAGCGCAACTGTCCAGCTGGCAAGAAGCGCACCTGCAAAAATAATGAATGCGATGCCAATCATCGCAATAATTGATTTACCTTCTGGCAAGGCACCTAACAGTGGCATCGCTGGAATTTTGTTTAATCTGTGTGAAAACGGGGAGACTAAAGTTCCGGATCCAACAGCAAAGCCAACTCCTGAAAAGTATGCGAGGGTGGCAACTATTGCATTTGGGATATATAAAATATTTAGGAGCAATAGGAGTAAGCCGCCAAAGATTCCAGGCTGGAGCACAGTAGTTAAATCCTTGACCATTGAAATATTTATGAGCAACATCAATCCAAATATGATGGATGAAACTCCGAGTAAAAGGGCGATGATGCGTGAACCAAATAAAAACCCTTGGCCTAATGCAACCTTGCGTCCAACGGTTGCACCAACTAAAAGCGTAAATGGCAAAACATAAATGATTGCAAAATACCAAACTGGCTTTATTGCTTCTGTCTTTGACAAGAGTGAAGCAAGGAGAGCAAAGAGGGTGTAGCCGATTGCAAAGACGGCTCGAGCAGAACCAACTAAAGATGAATCATTATCTAGACGTTCAATGGTGCGTGAGATGCCATTTCGGATTGCAAGTACTGGAAAAACAAGTGCGCCAAGTGGAAGGTATGAAAGGTAACCATCTAAACCTGATGGTGGAAGAGCTAATGAAAAAGGGATCTGGTGCGCGCCAATCCAAATCCACACTGCTGCACGCAATGGATCTCCGGTGTTTCCCGTTGCACTGCCTGCTGTAGCCCAGGCAAGGAGTGCGATGAAAGATGTTGGCAGTAGTAGCCAAGCAACGCTACGCAGGACTTGAGGCAATGCAGCTCCAAGTACCCGCGTCATCATTGTTATCGACCCAGTATTGCGCGTAACAAACGCGCGGTTTCGCTAGGTGTTTGGCCAACCTTTACGCCAGCTGCTTCCAATGCATCCTTCTTACCTTGTGCAGTTCCTGACGAACCAGAAACGATTGCACCTGCGTGACCCATCGTCTTACCTTCTGGAGCAGTGAAACCTGCAACGTAACCAACAACTGGCTTTGTTACATACTCAGCAATAAATGCTGCAGCACGCTCTTCTGCATCTCCACCAATTTCACCAATCATGACAATCGCAGTTGTTTCTGGGTCATCTTGGAATGCACGCAAGCAATCAATGTGAGTTGTTCCAATAACCGGATCTCCACCGATACCAACAGCGGTACTAAATCCAATATCGCGAAGCTCATACATCATTTGGTATGTAAGAGTTCCTGACTTAGAAACAAGTCCAATCGGACCTGACCCGGTGATATCTGCAGGGATAATTCCAACATTTGATTTTCCTGGGCTAATTAATCCTGGGCAGTTAGGGCCAATAATCTGCGTTGTTCCCTTTGTCTGCGAATATGCATAGAAGCTTGCTGAGTCATGAACTGGAATACCTTCAGTAATCACAACTACTAATGGCATCGTTGCATCAATTGCATCAATTACTGCAGCCTTTGCAAACTTAGGTGGCACAAACACAACAGAAACATTTGCACCTGTTGCAGCCATTGCTTCAGCAACAGTGTTGAAGACTGGAAGCTGATGGCCATCAATATCGACAACCTGTCCACCCTTACCAGGTGTTACTCCGCCAACAATCTTTGTCCCTGAAGCCAACATACGACGGGTGTGCTTGGTTCCTTCAGAACCAGTCATTCCCTGAACAATTACTTTGCTTGCATCGTTAATAAAGATAGACATTACTTCGCCGCCAATTCTGCAGCGCGATTTGCTGCTCCATCCATCGTGTCTGCCTGCTCTACCAATGGGTGCGCAGCCTTAGCCAAAATTGCTCGACCTTCAACAACATTGTTTCCATCTAGTCGAACCACAATTGGTTTTGTTGCCTTTGGACCAAGTAATTCAAGGGCTTGAACAATTCCGTTGGCAACTGCATCACAGGCGGTAATTCCACCGAATACATTTACAAAAACGCTCTTCACATCAGCATCGCCCAGAATGATTGAAAGACCATCAGCCATGATTTGAGCAGATGCTCCGCCACCGATATCCAAGAAGTTAGCAGGGCGCACTCCGCCATGTTTTTCTCCTGCATAGGCCACAACATCTAATGTGCTCATCACAAGTCCAGCACCGTTACCGATGATTCCAACTTGTCCATCAAGTTTGACGTAGTTAAGACCCTTTTCTTTAGCAGCTGCCTCTAAAGGATTTTCTGCATCTTGGTCAACAAGTGATTGGTGATCTGGTTGACGGAAATCAGCGTTGTCATCAAGAGTTACTTTGCCGTCCAAAGCAATAATTTTTCCATCATTTGTTTTAACTAATGGATTAACTTCCACAAGAGTTGCATCTTCACCTTGGAAAACATCCCACAACTTAAGCAATACGTTGGCAACTTGATCTGCCACATTCGCAGGAAATGCTGCTGCTGCGACGATTTCTTTTGCCTTGGCAAGTGAAATTCCATCAACTGCAGAGACAGGAATCTTTGCAAGCTTTTCAGGTGCAGAATGTGCGACCTCTTCGATATCCATTCCACCTGACACTGAAGCCATAACTAGGAATGTACGGTTTGAACGGTCTAACAAAATTGAAAGGTAATACTCGGCTTCGATTGGGGCTGCTGCTGCAATCATTACTGTGCGAACAGTGTGGCCTTTAATATCCATTCCAAGGATTGCGCCAGCTTTTTCACGAGCATCTTGTGGGTTTTCAGCAAGCTTTACGCCGCCTGCTTTTCCTCGTCCACCAACTTTGACCTGAGCCTTGACTACAACCTTGCCACCAATTGTTGTTGCAGCTTTTTCTGCTTCATCTGCTGTTGTTGCAATTGCTGCAGCTAAAACAGGTACGCCATGTTTTTCAAAAATATCTCGGGCTTGGTATTCAAAGAGATCCACTGGGGCTCACAATCTATTGGCCGGCTATATACGGGGTAATCCTATAGTTTCTCAACAGGTGCATAACGCAATAACAAACGCTTCTCGCCGTACTGACCGAAGTTAATTGTGGCTTCGGCTTTGTCGCCAGCCCCCGCAACAGCCACAACAGTGCCTAATCCGAATGTGTCATGTGACACACGCTCACCAACTGCCAACTCCATCGCAACACTATTTTTGCCTGTGGCACGTGGTGGTGGAGTTGTAGCAGTGCGAGTGCGCGTAACAAATGAAGAAGATGAAGACTTTTCTCGATTGCGCCATTCAATTACATCTTCTGGAATTTCATCAAGAAAACGTGATGGTGGATTGTAATTTGGCGCTCCCCACGTTGAACGATATTCAGCACGTGAAATATAAAGACGCTGACGTGCGCGAGTTAATCCGACATAGGCAAGTCGACGTTCTTCTTCAATTTCATCTTTCTCACCAAGGGTTCGTGAGTGAGGAAAAATTCCATCTTCCATTCCTGTTAGAAAAACTGTTGGGAACTCAAGACCCTTAGCTGTATGAAGTGTCATCATCGTGACAACTCCGCCGTGATCTTCACCTTCTGGAATCTCGTCAGCATCTGCAACTAAGGAAACTTTTTCTAGAAACCCTGCAAGTGAAATCTCTTCATCTTCACCAAGTTCTTCAAATGGACGCTCTTCATACTCCATTGAAACTGCAACAAGTTCTTTTAAGTTCTCCACACGAACTTCATCCTGTGGATCGGTGCTATCGACTAACTCCTTTAACAAGCCTGATTGTTCAAGTGCTGCTTCAACGATTACCGATGGGTTTGTTTTTGCCTCCACTAGAACAGCTAAAGCGCTGACCATCGATGTGAATTCATTGATTGCTTGAGCGGCGCGAGAAGGTACAGACCCATTCTCATTTACCCGCAATAAACCTTGCCAGAAAGATATGTCGTTGTTGCGCGCAAACTCATCTACATAATCCAAAGATGTGTCACCGATGCCTCGTTTTGGCACATTGATGATTCTTCGAAGTGAAATTTCATCTTCTAGATTTGCCAATACGCGCAGATAAGCCAGCAGGTCTTTTACTTCGCGACGTTCATAAAATCGCAATCCACCAACAACTTTGTATGGCAATGCACTGCGCATGAAGACTTCTTCAAAAACACGAGATTGAGCGTTAGTACGGTAGAAAATCGCGGTATCTCCTGGAGTTGAAACTCCTTCACGTTGCAGAGATCTAATCTCATCTGCAATGAAGTTAGCCTCATCGTGCTCGCTTTCGGCAACATAACCCGTAAGTGGAGAACCAGCGCCTGCATCTGACCACAAGTTCTTCTCTTTACGGCTTTCATTCTTAGTAATAACCGCGTTTGCCGCGTTTAGAATATTTTGTGTGGAGCGATAATTCTGTTCAAGCAAGACTGTGCGGGCATTTGGGTAATCAAGTTCAAACTGCAAAATGTTGCGGATAGTTGCCCCACGGAAGCCATAAATAGACTGATCAGCATCGCCAACCACGCATAGCTCTGCAGGTGCTTGTCCTTCCAGTTCAGTGCCAACTAGCTCTTTAACCAAGATGTACTGAGCATGGTTTGTATCCTGATACTCATCAACTAGAACATGGCGAAAGCGGGATCTAAAGCGGGCTTTGGCTTCGGGATAGCGCTGAAGAACCTCAACAGTTTTTAGAATCAAATCATCAAAATCCATTGCGTTAGCACGGATCAATCTCTGTTGATACACCGCATATACATCGGCAACTATCTGCTCAAAGGGATTACTGGCAGCATTTAAGTAATCCTGAGGTCCTAGCAATTCATTTTTCGCGTTTGAGATCATTGATTGAAATTGGCGCGCTGGATATCGCTTTGCGTCTAAATTCAATTCTTTGGCAACAATAGTTATGAGTCGTTGTGAATCAGCAGAGTCATAGATACTAAAAGAGTTGCTATATCCAAGGCGGGTTGCTTCTTGGCGCAAGATACGAACACAGGCTGAGTGAAATGTTGAGACCCACATAGATTTAGCAATCGGCCCGACTAGATCTGCAACTCGCTCTTTCATTTCGCCAGCTGCTTTATTAGTGAAGGTAATTGCCAAGATTTGATATGGGGCAACATTTCGCCTAGACATTAAGTAAGCAATACGACGCGTTAATACTCGAGTTTTTCCAGATCCAGCACCTGCGACAACTAATAGCGGGCCGCCTGAATGTGTAACCGCCTCCGATTGCTGAGGATTGAGTCCCTCTAGTAATGGATCGATTTCAGTCATGAGGGTGAGTCTATTAGGCTTCATGCATGGAACCGATTGCAGATAACGAGATCAAGCGCGTCTTGGTCATCAATGCCCACCCCGATGATTCAGATTTTGGGGCCTCCGGAACAATCGCCCAATGGGTGAAAAAGGGAATTGAAGTTGCCTATGTTTTTTGCACCAACGGTGATCAAGGCGGCGAAGAGTCTGGTTTCACAAAAGAAGAGATGCCTGCCATTCGACAGCGCGAACAACGTGCAGCTGGCGCAGCAATCGGCGTTACTGACATTACTTTCCTCAATTATGTTGATGGGCACTTAGTAGCAACAATTGAATTACGTAAAGACATTGTGCGACAGATTCGAATTTCTAAACCAGATCGGATTGTGTGTCAAAGCCCAGAACGTAACTGGGATCGTATTGGTGCCAGCCACCCAGATCACTTAGCTGCAGGAGAGGCAACAATTCAGGCTGTTTATCCTGATTCCAGAAATCCTTTTGCATTTACTGACTTGCTTGAAAAAGAAGGTTTACAACCATGGCGTGTAAAAGAGATCTGGGTTTCAGGATTTGCTCAACCTGATCACTGGGTTGATATCACCGATACCTTTGATTTGAAGATGGCAGCGCTACACGCACATGCATCTCAAACAGCCCACAACAAAGAGTTGGAAAACATGGTTCGCGAGTGGGGTCAACGTAACGCTGGAATTGGTGGCCTACCAGAAGGTCGTATCGCTGAAGCTTTTAAGATTGTTAACACCAACTAAACACCTTAATTAAGGATTACTCAGGGCAACATTGCTTCTGCTTTATCCACCGCTTTTCTAGGACTAAATGTAGTTTTTGGTGCCCAATCTAGGTTTGCGCGCATGGAACTAGATCTCGGTATTACCTTCGGTGCGATCGCACCATTTATGAGTGATCCAATAATTGAAGAAATCTGGATTAACTCACCTGAACGAATCTTTATTGCACGCAACGGCCGCAGCGAACTAACTAATCTTCTTTTGTCCGCAGATGATGTGCGAAACATCGTTGAACGTGCGTTGATGTGGAGCGGAAGACGCCTAGATCTTTCTCATCCCTTTGTGGATGCTCGATTACCCGATGGCAGTCGTTTGCACGTAGTTATCCCTGAAATCACTGCTCACCACTGGGCGGTAAACATCCGTAAGCACCTGATGCGTAATTCATGCGTTAATGATTTAGTAGATCTGGGTGTAATGAATGCCGAAATAGGTACTGCGCTTATTTATTGCGTGCAAGCGGGCCTGAACATTTTAGTAAGCGGTGGAACCCAGGCAGGAAAAACAACTGTTTTAAATGCACTAGCTGGTGCAATTCCACGCGGTGAGCGAGTTGTGACAATTGAAGAAGTATTTGAATTAAGCCCTCAGTTGCCAGATGTTGTGCAAATGCAAACACGAAGTGCAAATCTGCAAGGTGAAGGTGAGATTCCTTTGCGTCGGCTCATTAAGGAGTCACTGCGAATGCGGCCATCTCGAATTATTGTGGGTGAAGTTCGTGAGGCAGAGGCACTTGATCTACTCATTGCCCTGAATTCTGGTCTACCCGGTATGGGCACTTTGCACGCAAACTCCCCACGCGATGCAATCGTTAAATTACAAACGTTGCCTTTACTAGCCGGTGAAAACATTTCCCATAAATTTATTGCACCTACCGTCGCATCTGCGATCGATGTCATTATTCATACGAGCTTAGATGCACAAGGAACTCGTCGTATCAATGAAGTCGCAGCTGTAACTGGTCGATATGAAAATGATCGTGCTGAAATTGAAATGCTCTGGAAGTGGGATGGCAGCCAGTACCAACGTGGAGTTGGATCTCTGCCAAATCCAGATCGATTTACCGCAATTGGAGCCCCACTTTCACAATGGTGGCATCAATGAAACTTTCCCTGCGCATAGGGATTTCAGCATCTGTCTCCACTGCTGCTGTTTTGTTGATGACACGTTCGGTTGTGATTGCACTTGCTTTTGGGACATTGGCAGCCGGAATTGCTTTTGTCACTGTGCGAGCCAAGAACAATCTCAACGAGGCAGCGTTGATTGCTGCCTGGCCAGAAGTAATTGATCATTTAATGTCAGGAATTCAATCTGGGCTTTCACTTACCGAGTCATTGGCTGGGCTTTCAACTCGAGGTCCAGAGGTGTTACGTCCTGCATTTACACAATTTAAAGCAACTTTGTATGGAAGTGGTGATTTAACCCAAGCTATTGATGAACTCAAAGCCTTGTTTGCCCATCACGGAAGCGATCAGATATTTGAAGCACTCATTATTTCTAAAGCACTGGGGGGTAGTGAGTTACTACAAATTCTCAGATCATTAGGTGATTTCTTGCGTCAAGATTTGGCATTGCGCCGAGAGATTGAAGTTAAACATGGGTGGATAAAAAACTCAGCACATCTTTCAGCTGCTGCGCCTTGGATTCTGCTTTTGTTGCTTTCAACCCAGCCAAGCACGGCTGCTGCATATTCCACACCGACCGGTGCGATGATTTTAATCGCAGGTCTTGTCATGACAGCCATTGCTTACATCTGGATGAATCGATTGGGTCGCTTGCCACAAACTCCCCGAGTATTTGTGGGAGGCACACGATGAATGCAATTCTTTTGGTGACTGCTCTACTGGCCATTCCAGCAGGCTTCTTGATAGTTATAGGTGATGAAGTTGATGCAATTGAAGAGGCACAACGTGTTGTCAGAAAGAATGCAAAGAAAAGTGGTGATCGCACACAATTGCGATCACGGCTAGAAGAGTTAGGACGAGGAACTGAAAGAGAGTATGTAGATTTTAGAATTAAGCAGTATGGCTATTGCGCAGCTACCTCAGCACTTTCATTCACAGTTATTCTCGTTCTTTTGCACAACCCTTTATTGGCATTATTTAGCGCGGCATTATTAGGTGTTTTAACCTATGTAATGATGGATCGCGAGCTAACAAAAGAGATTAAGAAGCGGCGCGAACTAATCGAATCTGAATTTCCGGCAGTCATTGAGATGCTGACTTTGGCCATTGCAGCTGGAGAAACGCCTATGAGTGCGATGCTGCGTATTGCTAACTCTGCAGATGGACAACTGGCTAAGGAGTTTCAAATAGTCGTTGCTGGTGTGCGATCTGGACTGCCTTTAAATGAAACACTCGATGCTATGGGCCGTCGAGTTAAATCTGTAATGATTCGTCGCTTTGTTGATGCCTTGGTGACGGCAACATTACGAGGTGCACCTCTTGTTGAAGTTCTCTCCCGCCACGCTGTTGAAGCCCGCGGTAATCAAAGAAATCGAGTTATGGGAGCGGCTGGTAAGGCTGAAATATCAATGATGATTCCAGTTGTATTCCTTATCCTGCCGATCTCCATCCTCTTTGCACTATGGCCTTCATTAACAAACTTAAATATGTTTGCTAGTTAAGCAGCACTTTCTTCGCGCTCTTTGCCC
>Ga0209358_10003615_pt1 | contig 11350 bp, 6 predicted proteins | sample LauGreFa1BDMLBSN_2_FD_187574 | JGI IMG/M metagenome (GOLD analysis project Ga0209358, IMG submission 187574) | Freshwater lake microbial communities from Lake Michigan, USA - Fa13.BD.MLB.SN (SPAdes) (version 2) | ecosystem: Environmental > Aquatic > Freshwater > Lake | place: Lake Michigan, USA...
TGAGAAAAATGACCTGAATATATCTATTCCAACAGAAGAATTGAACGAGTCATCCTCCTCCTCCTCCTCCTCCTCCGCCTCAAAACAGATTAGCTGGGGCGATAATACTACCATTGAGAACATCGAGAATCACACGCAAACAAATGATTCTATTTTTTCCAAGCTAAAAAAAACATACATGCCGCCGCCCCCACAACCCACACAGACCCCACAACCCACACAGCCCACTATGGATATCCAATTCTTGTATGATTACGTTAATAAACGATTCGACCAATTGGAAGACCTGATACGACAACAAGGAAACAAGGAAACAAGGAAACAAGGAAACAAGGAAACTAGGTAACTAGGTAACTAAGAAATCAACGTATTGAATATCTTTTTGCCGTCTGGTTTAATTTCGAGAGTGCCGATTAAGATGGGGTCGCCACCTGCTTCAACTGCTTTTTGATAACTTGCTAAATCATAGATATTATAAAGCGTTTCTTTCACTTTACGAGCCGCATATTTGATGCCATAAATAGTAACCGGCACGGCCGTCCAAGTAATTTTATCCTTGTTGATCGCGGCAACTACATCCGACTGGTCGAGCTCCATATTTGGGTTATACGCAAAAGACGTATTATTCGGTTCGCCAAAGCTCACGCAGTTCAATCCTTCTTTGGACCCTCGTGAGTATACTGCACAATCAATCGCGGCTTCTTTAATCGCAATCGTCAATTGGTCGTTAATCGCCTCCTTAATCGTGGAAATTTCATACAAGGCCTCGTCACTTGTTAATGGGATATGCGGCGCCCGCTTGCTGAGATCCTTTCGTTTGAGTTCCGTCGAATCATCGCCATCAATTTGTTCCTTGGAAAACGTCATCAAATAAACGAACACCTCCACAGATTGCAACTCAATAGGTAAATCCTTGTGGCTGCAAATACGACGGGCGCGACCGATGACCTGCTCCATACGAACTGGGTGCCAATAAGGCTCTGTTACATGCACATAACGAGTATTGCGCAAGTTAATACCTTCTGAACCAGACGACGTAATCATAAATACCTTGATAATCTCGCCCAAATTATTATTGAGCGCCATCTTACGAAGCTGTGTTGCAATACTTGTTGGAATGTCGTCCCAGAATCCGTTATATATTTTCAAGACGATTTTCTTTTCTTCGTCAGATTCCGTGCCGGTGTAAAGCGCAAAGGTTGGCTTACCCAGGTCTTCTTCTCTGATATCAAGCTCCCATCCACCAGATGTGGTCTTTTTCAAGCGGAAGCGGACAAACCCATTTTGTTCAAGAACCATGGAAAAGAGCCCGATGCCTTCGAGTGTGCGGAACTGACTATACACCAAGTGCAAGCCTGGATATGCGGGGTCTTGTATATTATCCAACATGGCCAAGAATTTCGGGCTGTACGTTTCTAGCGCGGTTTTGTTCAAGAACTCGGCGGCGTTTCTTCTAACCTCTTCAATTGCAGAGTTCAATCGCTCCAAATAGGTCGCATCCGCAACCGCATTTATAGCTTCGTCGCCTTCAATTTCGCCTTCATTGTCTGCATTGACATCTTGGTCAAGTTCCACATTCTTTGCCTTGGTGAGCAGGTTTTCCATTTCCGAGGCGTCCGCCTTTTCGCCAGCACCAGCCTTGTCACCAACCTGTTTATTTTGTTCGGGCATGGGTCTGCCAGGAGGGTTAGGCATGACAAAATTACAAAACGCACGCGAGAAAATGCGATATGTGGAGGTGGGGTCTTTATAGATGCCGTCCTTGTCAAATTGCCCCTGTTTTGACTTGGAACTCTTTTCCATTTTACGCTCCGCTTTTCGCGCGGATTCATATACTTGAAACTGATAATTGCTCATGGGAATCTTAATAACATGATAATATTCGGGCGTCTTTTCATAACGAGGCAATAAACTCTCTTGAGCGCTTCGGAAATAAGAGGTCAGACCAAGAATTCGTCGTTTAAACGCATCGGCATTCTTCATTTGTTTCGTTGCGGGATCAATGAAACGCAATATAAACTCGTCCAATTTATCAGGCAGCGCCTTGTAGTTGTGTATTTTTATCCCTGCAGTTTTGACATCAATGTCCATCTTCTGCAACATGCCAATGACTTTGCGCTCAAAAGCATCATCGCTCACAAAATCCGTCTCGATGATGGTCTCGTCCTTGTCGTTCTTCTTTTGATTGGATACGCCGTGATAACCCGTTCTCTCTTTGATTTTGTTTTTAAACCCAAGTGGATTGCGTGTTATAAATAACTTTTTACTGGCGGGCGAATAATCCAAAAAGTCCATAATCTTCTCTCCTTGCAAGGCTTCTTGAAGTGTTTCCGCTGTGATTTTTTTGGTAGTCTTGACTTCAAGCGGAATTTCCCAAGTCTTGATATAACCTCGTAATATGTTGAAAAGTATTCCAATTTCGTTGGGGTAGTTGATGACGGGTGTGCCAGAAAGCAATACGATACGCGCATCCTTAGCGGACAACAAGTATTCGTATAGTTTCAACGACATGGCTTTGGGCAACCTTTCCTTCTCTCCTCGCGCGTTTTCTGGAACCGCCTTTTCCTTTTGTAATTTATTCACTATGCGACTAATAAAGTTGTGCGCCTCGTCAATAATAATGACGCTATTGTCAAAGAGGTTTTTCTCGTAATCATTGGTGAGCTCTTGCAGACGGGACGCGCGCAAACCATTATAATTGATAAAGGTGTATTTGTTTTGAATCATCTCGTTTAGTTGGTCGTCCAGACTTTTCATGTCGCTGCTGGATAGCACATTGGGCTCTTTTGAAATATCAACCAACCATGCACCCCTGTTGCGAGTAATATACTCCATTGACAACCCGAGCACACTAGACAGGGTTTCAAACGTGGAAGGGTCGTCAATTCGTTCCCAGTATTGATTCTTCTTGTACATGAGGTCTCCGCATTTTTTCAATTCCTCCATATAATTATCTCGCAACGATTTCGGTGTCATGATAATAACGCGTTTGTGGTTTTTCATCCCCTCGGCAATGGCAATACTCGTACACGTTTTGCCTGTTCCCAATTTGTGATAGAGTAAAAGACCACGATACGGCGTATACAAATTCATATAATCCTTGACAATTTTTTGGTGGGTCAACAAGGAAAAAGAGTCCGCACCCTTGAGCGAGTCGCAAGTAAGCGTCTTTTCTACGCTTTCCAATTCTTCTCGGTATCTTTCAAAAAAGGAATTGATAAAATTCACAAATATTTTGCGGTTATTCATGTAATAGCTGGACAACTTGATTTTTACGGGTGGTTCCTTTGCGGGCAATCGCTTCGTTATTTTTTCACCGCTGATTTCAACCCACTCTTCGGGACCCAACTCTGCAACACCCCTTTGCACTTTAGGTGTGCGTCGCGCGCTTTCCTTTTCTATTACGGCAAGAGCCGTGGTCTCGGCCATCGCCGTATCAGGTGCGGTGGCCTTTTCATCGTCATCCTCTGCAATAATGACTAACTTTTTTTTGATTATTTTTTTTGCGTGTTTTTTAGGTGGCGCTTGCGGAACAAGAGACAACGGCGTCTCAATGGGCGCCGCAGAAGTAATCTTCATGGTCACGTGCGACAATTTGCTTTCTTTTAATCGCTCTTTCAATTCAGTCATATCGTAAGGTTTACTAGTCTCGCGCACATCGCGTATAGTAACGCCCTTTATTACCGGCGTGTCTACACGAATCCTCACCTCAATCGGTTTATGTGATGTGACGATTGGCTTCATTTTTAATTTATCTTTGACTAAAGAATCCATAATGCTTCTTATATAGAATCTATATATAAAAAACAACGTTTACATTGCATAATTGCACGATTTGAACAATAACTTATGCCGGCTTGGAGTATTTTTCAATAACACCAAGTGCAACTAAACAAGCCTCTTGTTCCGCCTTGCGTTTAATTTTGTGCAATCCCTCTCCCAAAAACAAAAACACCTTGCCATGTGTGGTTATATGTGTCTGAATTTCTTGGAATGTTTTCAAGGTCTCTATGTGAATAGCATCTGTTGGAACTAAATTGTGTACCTGTTGTCCTAAGCAAAGGAACACGCCCATACGATATCCCTGTTCAATGTCATGCTCCATCTCCAAATAATGAGGCGTCACCTTGAACTCCTTTTGAATCTTCACTTGAAGAATGTTTTTATAATTATCGTCGTTTTGGATCAACTCAATCCAATTAATATGTTGCTCAAATACATTTTCTATGAATTTTTGCACCATTTGAAACCCAGGGCCCGTAACAAACATATTTTGAAACCATCCGTCTTCGTCCTTTACGACTATTTTATTAAAATCGAGGAACAATGCTCCTAAAAATGATTCAAAGAGACAACCTAATTTCTTCAAATTGGTGCGTATCTTCTTTTCCTCTGCGTGCTTGGACAATATCAGCCACTTATGCAGTCCCATCTCAAGCGCGATTCGTCCAATGGCCTCATTCTTTACGATGGCAATCTTTTTTTCCGTCATGAAACCTTCATTCTCCTTGGGGAATCTGCGGTACAAGTAATATTTCGTTACCAATTCCAATAATCCATCGCCCAAGAATTCGAGGCGTTCATTTGACTTGGACTTCAAGGGCATGCAATCGTCGGGTCTAGGCACTATCGTGATATTTTGTTGAACATTTTCAAAATGCGGGCGCTTGGTATAAGACCTATGCACAAATGCGCGCTTAAATAACTCCATGTTCACTATTTTGTCGGTCGGTAGTCCATATTTAAGGAGAATAGATTGAACTTCGCTCAATGTAATCTCGATATTGGACGGGTTGTAGGGATTAAAAATCAGGCCATCTTCGCCTCTAACAACGTCGTCGTCGTGTAATAATGTTTTCATATCCATCATTGTGTTGTCGTGGTATATAATCTTATGACATTGGCTTTATACCTTTTACGTATATACTATACGGGGGTCTATTGGATGGGGTACATCCTTGAAGAATTATCGCCTATTTTTATGTTTTATGGTTCTGTGTTTATTTATTTTATAATTCTTTCTAATAGTTTTTTTAAATTTTCCACCTCGCTTTAATGTATTTTTATTTTTGCTCTTGTCTTTATCTTTGTCTATTTTCCTTCTATTTGATGGTGTATCATTCACGAATCGGTTTGTTGAAGGGTTAAATATTTTTTTTGGTTTTTCTTCTACTGGTTCCCCCTCGTCAACGTCTTTTGAAATAATAATCTCATATGGATTATAACTATTTACCGGTAGTATTTTTAATGACCTTTTTTTTTTAAGAACTGGGATTTGAATTTCTGGAACTTCTGCTACTAATGTACTTACACGTATGTCTTCATCTGGGACCTTTATATTTACTATTCCTTCTGCTTCAGTTGACAATGGTTTATCTTCTATTTTGTCAAGAAATTTTACCCAAAAATCCTTTTTAAAGATTGAGATTACTTTATAATTAACTGTAAGTTGTCCTACTGCACACAATTCCATTAAATTACGAAATTCTTTACTATCAAATACTTCTTTTATTTTTGGTAAGTTTTCTGGTTTATCAACAATAGCATACGCAAATTGAGTAAGTCCATAATCTCCGTTAATATCAACATAACTACCAATTGATGATATACGACCATTACTCCATATAAACTTTGGAACTCCAAAATGCCCGTGTTGTTTAGATGAATAAAAAAAACTTGGTTTACTTTTTGAATTTACAGTATAAACACACGGGTATTTATATTCTTCTTTTGTTTCTGTTCTTGACATCCAAGATTTACGAGTTTCATATAATGAATAATCGTGAATAACATCAACATTTTCTTCTCCATTTTTCGCAATCATAGACATAATTTTTTCATATTCCCCATTTGGTATAAATTCTAATCCATTTACATTTATAGTATTAGTAGTTCCATCTTGAAATTTAATAATTGTATTTGTAGTATCAACCTTGTCATTTTTTAATACATACCAGTCGTATCTTGTTTCGCTGCTAAATGTGTTCAATCCATCTTTTTCATTATGGATTTCTAAATATTGTAAATCTCTTGTTAAAATATCTTTTTGGATGTTTTTAAATTTACCATCAATATTTCTCCATCCTGACGGATGAACATAAACCAGATATCCAGATGATTTAAGTAATTTAAATGACTTAATAATAAATTTATCCCAGAGTGTTTCTGTTTTATTTGGTCCAACTTTTTGTTGATATGGCGGATTACCCATTATCACATCAAACCCTTGAAAATCAATTGGTAAATCAAACTCTTTTTTAACATCCATTTTCAAAGTATCACCTTCATAAATATTCAATTTGTATTTGTCATCGCAAAATATTTTCTTATAAATAAATACATTTTTTGGCGTAAGTTCCGCAGAATATATCATATGTTCCAAAATATGTTGTCTTCTCTCTTCGTCGTCTGTTATAACTGGTTTTAATCCAGCCATCAGTTTCTGATAAACCATTATAGGAAAATTTCCTATACCAACGGCTGGGTCAAACCATTTGAATCCCTTTTCAGTAAATATACTTTTCCCGTGTTCTTTGGTATACACTTCGTCTAATTTTGTCAACATGTCGTTGACCAATGACAATGGCGTAAAAACTTCACCATTATCCTTTTTCTCTTTTTCTTTGGGTTTTAATTGGCTATCAATAAATTTCAATAATTCGTCCGGTTCATTAATCGTGTAATAATGTTTCTTTTGTGACATTATTATTTTATTCATAACTTGTTTATCATTCGCATTATTCATTGCATCTAAAACTATGTCTACTACTTGTTCTGGATAAAGTTCGTCCGAATTACCTAATAAACGCCCGTTTAATATTTTCAAAAATAATTCTTTTTGTTCTGCATTATTATAAACCTTATTTTTCAAAGCATCAATATCATCTATTAATGTAATTTGATTATTTATTTGTTTATTATCCGTTAAAATACATTTAGCATGTTCGTCTGCATAAAGTGTAAAAATATTTAGCAATGATATAAATTCAGATATTAATTCAGTCGCAATTTCATTTAAATTTATTTCTTTTTCTTTGTCATTGTCTTTTTCTTTGTCTTTTTCTTTGTCTTTGTCTTTGTCTTTGCCTTTGCCTTTGTCTTTGCCTTTTTTCTTGTCAAACCCTTCAGTATCGCCTTTGATATCTTCCGCTTCTGGTTGCTTTGGTTTGTCAATCCTTATTTTTTTGAATGCATCCTTTAAAGTCGCCAATTTTGTCATATCAAACGAGAATTTGCTTATAATTTGTTGCATATTTTTAACATTTATATTCCACGAGGCATATAATTTATTAAATAAATCAGCAACAAACTTATTCCTGCCGGCTTCATCATATGCATATTTATCTAGTAGTACATCCTCATCAATATTAATTAAATCCGTAATTTGACGATATTTTTGTACAACATCATTCTCCGATTTGTTTGTTATATTCTCGCCAAACAACAGAACATTTGTTAATGCTCTTTCAGGGTTCATATCTACCATAAATCCAAATGATTTTTGGTCGCAATATTCATCATTTGTTATACAAGGCGGCGAATCAACTTCGGTCATTGAACGAAACAACATTTGAAAAATAGCGTCAGCGCTTGAAATGGAATTCCATAACGTAACTATATCTACATTGCGAAGAGAAATACCCAATTGCAATCGTTGACCTGCCAAAATAATTAAATTATCGACCTTTATTTTGCCGTCTTTAATTTTTTTCTCAACAGCTTCAATTTCTTGTTTGATTTCGCGTGGATTATTCATGTAAGTAACGCTAACATTCTTACCATTATCTCCATCGAATGTGTTTCCCCTTTTTGTTTTATCTTCAACATCAATCGCCACAAAAAAATGATAATTTTGTTTTACATCTTTAAACTCGTTTAATGTAAATAATGTAATTAATGCCTTTATTTTATTTTTAATTTTACCGCTTCCAAGTGGCAAAAACCATAATTGAGTTGTTTTATGGTTTGGTTGTAATGTTCTACATTTGTTTAAACAAATATTTCTAATACGCGGCAATATACCTCTTGTTCTATAAAATGATTGTTCGGCATAATTATCTTTTTTATCAGGATAACCAAAATAATAGCGCATCATTTCTTTTATTTGTTCCAAGTTTGCAAAATTATCACTATCCCCTATTGTAGCAAATAATTTATTCATATTCCAACCAAATTCAGTTTCTCCTACTTTTAATTTTTCAACATTTAAAAACTCTTTATCCCACAAAGATGTAATCAAATATGGTTTTGGATAAACATCATATTCTTTTTTTAATTTATCTATCAATGTTTCACCACTTTTATCTCCATAATACTCTAATGCTTCATTGTAAATATCAGAACCAAATTGTTGTTTTATGGGGTTGTCGTTTATAGTTTCCTTGGTAAGATTTTGCATTATTTTAATATCATTCATATCCCATGTTAATTTACAATTAGATTTCACGCCATATGTTTGTAATGGTTTGTTATATGTTGCAGTTACATAAATTTTAATAGTATTTGATATAGTACTATTTAAAACCTCAACTATTTTTTTCGCCTTTTCTGTACTCATACCAAAATGCGCCTCGTCTAAAAACATAACATTTATATCGGGGTTTGCGCCAAGTAATTTAGTAACACGTTGCTTAATAATTTTGATGTCTTTATCAGCATCATTCACATCGACATCTTCAACTTCAACGTCAACTTCATTTTCAATTACATCTTCATCTACTTCTATATATTCGCCAACATCTTTGATAGCATCATCTTTTTCTAATAATTTTTCTGCTTTACTGCCGGCCTTCCATCCTAATTTTTGTTTAGAAATTATGATAACACAATGTTTATTTTTATTACTATATATATTTTTGAAATTAGCATCACCTTTGTAAACATCTATCTTAATTCCTAATTGATCAAATTCAATATAATTATTGAAAATAGCTTGATATTCTCCAAATGTTTCATTAGGTGCAGGGGTCATCATTAAAAATTTTAATTTCTTGCCCGGATATACTGCCTCACTTTTTTTTACATATTCAAGTATGGTTCCTGCCATGATGTAAGATTTGCCAGATCGCGGGATAGCGCCAACCAATATATTTTTTTCTCCTTCATCAATTAGTTTATTTATTTTTAGTATAAATAATTCCTGATGAAAACGTGGAATAAAAACAGATTTTAATACTTCCAAATAATTTTTTTCAAAATCACTAATATTATCTGTTTGTAAATAATTGTATTGCTCTAGTAACTTTTTTAATTTAAAATAAAAAAATTGTAAATCTTTGATGTCATATATATGCTCATATTTTCCACCTGGGTTGATATATTTAATTAAAATATTACTTGAAGAGTGCTGTGCATCAAATTTTGCAATTGCCTTTTCTTTATCCTTTACAAATATATATATTTTTATATTTCTATTTTCTTTTGTATGGTTTTGTATCAAAGCGCATAGTTTACCAATATCATATTTACTAATTTCCTTTTCTTCTTTAAAATATTTTACAGAAATAAAATATAATTCTTCTTTGTTATTATCCAGAAATTTGTTAAAAAATGTTATATCGGAATAACCGCCAGAATTTCCACTCCTAACATTTTGTCGTAAATATTCATTCAACTTGTTTCCCGCCCAACAATTTTTTTGAAATTCTATCTCAATTTCATTTGGATTTTCATTAATAATATATGATGTTTGTAAATGAACTTTTTGCGAAGGATCCTTTTCCTTTCCCTTTTCCTTTATTGAAGGCAACGTTAAATCAGTCACGCCAAACTTAATACATAAGTCCCATAAACGTTCATAATAAAAACCCTGTGATGACATATCTTCAGTATACGTTCCGTCTGTTACCACATCAGTTTCATACCTAATTTTGTCTAAAATATCTTCTTTAACGTTATTGCTATTTTTAATTTTATTTTGGATAAAATCTAAAACGCTTTCTTTTCCAAAATTTTTTAATTTTGTATTTTCATAAATATCTACGTTCATATACATAATATATATTATTAATTGCATATATTTACACATTTTTTACATTTAGAGCAATGTGCGTTGCTCTAAATGTAAATATTTAATCTGTGTAATGTATACATGAACATGAATGTTCCACGCCCCGGAAGCGACTCATATACGATATACTCCAAAAGCGGATGTCTATATTGCACTAAGGCAAAGGTGCTTTTGCAAAATGAACGCGTACCCCCATTGTTTGTGAATTGCGACAATTTTTTGCTAGAAAACAAAGAAGAGTTCTTGACCCTGATGAAATCCCTCATTGGATATGAATACAAAACATTTCCCATGATTTTCAAAAACGGCATCTTTATTGGCGGGTATGCCAAGACCCAAGATTTTTACGAGCAAAGTAAAATAGTAGCCAATGGCGATTTTTGAGTTATACTATATCATATAAGACGCCGCCAACATAATCGCTGGAATGAACGCACCAAAAAAACACCAAAGCTCGCCCATGTTATATGGGAACCATTTATAGCTCAAATATAGTAAAAAGTATGTAATTATGAACATGCACATCGAATAATTGAAATTGGTCAAATAAAATATGTTCACGGCAAATAATACCAAATAGAAATACGAGTTTGCGTATTTTAACCAAGGCCACGCCAAATGTCCGTGACTAGTAGACGTGGTAAGCTGCTTCTCAGTTGTAATGAAGCGGAAATACATGGCTAACAGATACAGCGCATACAAAACATTTAAGACCATGACAGGCCGGTTAAAGTTGTCCGCACTCAAGACATTGGGTGTAAAATACAACAACTTGATAATGTACAAGATCGTGGGTTGTCCGACATTTAATAGCGGGCCTATAATCGTCGCCAATTTATTGAGCCCCATCATATTTTTCAAATCCATCCAAAATGTAAAGTCCATCAATTGAATCGCCGAGATAAAAAGTAGCATGATTCCAAATACGTAATTATCTGATTTGTATGTCGGGTTGCCATATTGTATGAGTAATATGGAAAACGCGGTGCCCAATAAAAATGTAATCAGCGATGTTTTCGCACTGAAGCACATACTTATCTTATATTACGGCTAGATTTTCTTTATTCGTTCAAGTATAATAGATTGTGGACGGAAAGACGCCCCGTCCGACCTGGGCGCTGAGCACGGCCGATGACTTGTTCATACATAATTCGGTCTGTTTTATGGAAAAAAATAATATCCGTCGTATTTTCCAGGTTCATTCCGCATCCATAAAACGCGGAATTTAGCATTAATACGCGCGCCCCGCCGCCAGCCTTGTATTCGTTCAATATTTTATCGAGCGCCTTGACGTTTCCGCCGTCTAATTCAACGTAACGCATGCCGTTTTCGTTTAGAAGC
>Ga0209358_10003617_pt1 | contig 11348 bp, 10 predicted proteins | sample LauGreFa1BDMLBSN_2_FD_187574 | JGI IMG/M metagenome (GOLD analysis project Ga0209358, IMG submission 187574) | Freshwater lake microbial communities from Lake Michigan, USA - Fa13.BD.MLB.SN (SPAdes) (version 2) | ecosystem: Environmental > Aquatic > Freshwater > Lake | place: Lake Michigan, USA...
AGGGGCGTGCGTGCGAGTCGTGTTAAAGGGGCGTGCGTGCGAGTCGTGTTAAAGGGGCGCGCTTGCTAGCCGTGTTAAATGGGCTTTATCGCGAGCCGTGTTGAAACTTGAAAGGACGTGCGTTTCTATGAGTCTGTAGAAACAACAGGATGATGATAGCATGATTATTGTGTGTCATTAGAGGACATAGCATCAGTTAAAGGGGCGTGCGTGCGACTCTCGTCCCCGGTGCGAGTCGTGTTAAAGGGGCGTGCGTGCGTGCGAGTCGTGTTATTAGTGACGGTGTTAAAGCGGGTGCGTGCGAGTCGTGTTAGAGTCGTGTTAGAGTCGTGTTAAAGATGCGTGCGTGCGAGTCTTGTTAAATGGGCTTGCTTGAGAGCCGTGTTGAAAGGACGTGCGTTTCTATGGGTCTGAATGAACGAGTCTGTAAAAATAACAATATGATGATGGCATGATGATTGTGTGTCCTTAGAGGACATTGCATCAGCTGTCTTAAATTTAATAGACGACGATGAGTCGATGATAGTCGGATGATGACAACAAGAGCAGTTGTATGCTCCCCAAGGAATCGCATCAGCTGTGTCAAATGGGCGTGCGTGCGAGTCGTGTGAAAGGGGCGTGAGTGCGAGTCGTGTGAAAGGGCGCGCGTTAGTCTACATCTCATTGTGATAACATGAAGTTGTGTCTGTCGACATAACAAGATGATGATAGCATGATGATTGTGCGTCATTGGACATCGCATCAGTTGTGTTAAATGGGCGCGCGTGCGACTCCCGGCCCCGGTGCGAGTCATGTTAAAGGGGCTTGCGTGCGAGTCGGTGCGAATCATGTTAAAGCGGCGTGCGTGCGAGTCATGTTAAAGGGGCTTGCGTACGAATCGGTGCGAATCATGTTAAAGGGGCGCGCGAGCAGGCCGTGTTGAAAGGACGTGCGTTAGTCCACATCTCATTGTGATAACATGAAGATGTGTCTTGTCGAGTCACTGTCGACACTACAATGATGACAGGATGATGACAACAGGATGATGATAAAAAGATGATGATAGCATGACGCGTCAACATGATAGCATGAAGATGTGCATATCGAGTTATCACGATGACATCATGCGGACGCGTCTCTCGACATAAGATGATGATAGCATGATGACGCTTCAGTCGAACTCACATGGTATCATTGATATAGCACGGCGTTGTGTTTTGTCGAACTCACACGATGCTGTAGCACTGACACCCGGCGAGTCACACGATGTGTAGCATGACGATGTGTCTGTCGATTCACTGTCGAACTCACAACATGATAGCATGAAGATGTTTCTTTCAAAGTCACACGATGATTATAGCATGACGATTCGTTGTTGATACAGTCGAGATTCTCTTCAATCGCGAGAAGGGACGTCGCAACAGTAGCGTGAATTGTTCGATGTGGGAGACTAGCAACTGAAAAGCCGTTTGTTGGTAGCATGAAAAGGAAATAAAAAGAACAATAAATGCGTCGTTCTTCGTCCCCCAAGGGGACGAAAAAAATCAGCCCACGGACTCGGGCGCCCACTCGGCCGTCTTCTACACATAGACGTGGTCAAAGCGTCCGTCGCTCGCGGTCGCCACGGAGGCAAAGGTCGCCGATGCGGACGAACGTAGGCGGTGCCGACGACGAGGTCAGCGGTGTCCAACATCCCTACTGGCCTTTCACGTCGGCTTCACCGCCCGACCCGCCCGAGTGGGCCGATTGTCTACAAAACGAGTGGAACCAGCGAGAGAACGCCCTCAACCAGTGCGAGGACCGCACCATTCAGCAGTGCCACACACGAATGGCCACGCAACAGACGAGTGCCAAATCGGGCTTTTCGACGACGAATCGAGTCGTCGCATGCGGGGACATCCACGGCGATTACAACCTTCTGAAGCGGATACTCATCATGAACCGTCTCGCCGTGTATGACGACGAGACGTCGGGTGGGAAGGGCTGGACGTGGGTTGCGTACGATGCAACGCTCGTGTTTTTGGGGGACCTGGTCGACGCCCTGCGGTCAGAAGCCCGATGCGTGACGGGCGCGGAGCTCGACGAGGTGGAGTACAGCGAGTGGAAAATTTACATGCTACTCGCGACCTTGTACAATCAAGGTGCCGATATCATCACTCTGTGGGGCAATCACGAGACGTGGCTCATTAAAAACATCTACACCAATCAATATCGAACTGCGCTCGCCAAAGCGCAAGACGTACGGCGGGCGGGACGCACTCAGCTGCTATGGTCGCCACCGGACGGAGTGTACTGGAGACTAATGACCATGTGCAACGGAGGTGGGCGCGTCATCGTCCGGATCAACAACTGGATCTTCATGCACGGTGGCATCAACCGTTCGTGGCTCACCCGCTTCATCCTCACGGAGGAGGACCGGACGAACATGGCGGCTGGAAGCGCCTCCGACCAGTTTGGGGACGCCATATTAGAGAAAGTCAATGCATTCTACATGCAGGAGATGATTAGCAAGAGCCATCCCTTCAGCACCGACGACGGATCGGAGGATATCACATGGACGCGGACGCAATCGAGCCCAGAAACGTCCGACGGCGACGTCTGCGACACGCTCTTGCAGTTGCTGTCGGAATTGTACAGCCGACCCGACATGCGGATTTGCGTCGGGCATTGCACGAACTACGAAGACGGCTTGTTCCAAACGCCGAAAAAAACCACCTACGTCATGACCAACGATGTCACCGGCCTCTATCCGACCGATGACCTATCCGGCCACGTCAAAAAACTGTCGTTGCCCGCGTCCCGGTGTTGGTACGACCAGAGTTGGGTCGAGCGGAGCGGAAAGGCACCGCTTGGCGACCGTTGCCCGCCCATCCCGGGCGTGACGTTTGCGTGCGTCCCGGTCGAAGGTCGGTATATGCACAACGCCGAGGCGTGTCCGGCGAGCGACTGCCGCGGGCAAACGACGGAGCGGCTCGGACGAGTCTTCCGGATTGACTGTGGCATGGCCCGCGGGTTTCGCTACAACGAGGATTGGAAGGACCTTAAGTACATCCGACCCGTGCTGGCGAAGCATCCGAACATGGACGAGGCATCGTTCCGGCGCTATCTCACGGACAAGCTGCTGGCCGCGCAAACGGCGCAGACGCTCGAGATCATCCGGCCCGAATCGGAAGACCAGGAAGAGACGGTGAACCATGTGATCGCCTTGGAAAACGTCGACCAACTGTTCGACGAGCACGCGTTCGACTTGCAGTGACCATTCCAACGGGCGCGCATGCATCTAACGACGCGTCATGCATGCTAGGAAGCATGCTTTCTTCGTTATGAAAAGCCGAACATTTCGGACCGTGTTTTCAAAGCACTTTTCGCTTTAGCAGTAAATTTATCCCTCCCAAACGAAGATTTTGGAAGGAGTAACAACATATGAAATGCAGATTTTCGAAGCACTTTTCAAGGGTAAGAGTACTTCATTTGGGCCACTAACCATAGAAAAGCGTTTCGAAAATCCGCATTTCATTTGTTGTCAATCCTTCCAAAATCTTCGTTTGGGGAGCATAAAATTAGTACTTCATTTTGGCGACTGACCATTGAAAACGTGTTTTGAAAACACGGTCCGAAATGTTCGGCTTTTCAAAATCAAGATGAAGATAGCATGCTGATGTCACAGTGATGTGTCTGTCCAACTCACACTGTGATGCTACCATGATGGGTCCACAGTGTTAAAAGAGCGTGCATACCAGCCGTGTGAAAGAGCGTGCATGCCAGCCGTGTGAAAGAGCGTGCATGCCAGCCGTGCTTCAAGTTCAATGCTGATTTCGAACTCAACTTCAGAGTCACAAGATAAAGAAAGCCTGCTGATGTGTCTGTCCAACTCACAAGATGTTGATAGCATGTCGTTCTGTCAGTCTAACTCACACTGTGATGCTGTCATGATGGGTCCGCCGTGTCAAAGAGCGTGCATGCAAGCAGTGTTGTTGAGCGTGCATGCCAACGGTGTTGTTGAGCGTGCATTCCGGCCCTTCTTCAATGGTGATGTGCATGTCGAACTCAACTTCAGAGTCACAAGATGAAGATAGCATGTCAATGTGCCAGTCGAACTCACACTGTGATGCTGTCATGATGGGTCCACCGTGTTAAAAGCGCGTGCATGCCAGCCGTGTAAAAAGCGCGTGCATGCCAGCCGTGTTAAAGAGCGTGCATGCCAGCCGTGTTAAAGAGCGTGCATGCCAGCCGTGTTAAAGAGCGTGCATGCGAGACGTGTTAAAGAGCGTGCATGCGAGACGTGTAAAAAGCGCGTGCATGCCAGCCGTGTTAAAGAGCGTGCATGCGAGACGTGTTAAAGAGCGTGCATGCCAAACGAAGATTTGGGAAGGTCGAACAAACATTTCAGAACGCGTTTTCGAAGCACTTTTCAACGTTTTGTAGCCCAAATCCTGTACTCACACCCTTGAAAAGTGCTTCGAAAATGCGTTATGAAATGTTTGTTCGGCCTTCCCAAATCTTCGTTTGGGAGGGGTAAATTCGGTCAGTCGAACTCACACTGTGATGCTGTCATGATGGGTCCACTGTGTTAAAAGAACTTGCATGCCAACCGTGCTTCAATTGTGATGTGCATGTCTAACTCAACTTCAGACTCAAGTTCGTAGTAACAAGATGATAGCATGTCGAATCATGTCGATGTGTCAGTCGAACTCACACTGTAATGCTGTTATGATGGGTGCACCGTGCTAAAGAGAGTGCATGCAAGCCGTGTCAAAGAGAGTGCATGCAAGCCGTGCTAAAGAGCGTGCATTAAGTCCCTGCTTCAATGGTGATGTGCATGTTGAACTCAACTTCAGAGTCACAGGATGAAGATAGCATGCTGATGTGTCTGTCCAACTCACAAGATGATGATAGTATGTCGATGTGTCAGTCGAAGTTACTGTCGAACTCACACTGTGATGTTGTCATGATGGGTCCACTGTGGTAAAGAGCGTGCATGCGAGTCGTGTTAAAGAGCGTGCATGCGAGCCGTGTGAAAGAGCGTGCATGCCAGCCGTGTGAAAGATCGTGCATGCGACTCTGAGGTAGGAACCTAATTAAACGATTCAACTGTGCCTCGGTTCTCGCTGCTGAGTCGATTGGTCTGTCCAGTGTTCAACTCACTGCTACTCGGAGTCACACAGCGAAGATACGGTCGTTTTGGGGCCAGGCTTTCATCAATCATTACCGTTTCATGCACTTCCGACGCAGATAAGTGCCTTTGTGGTTATCGGCCATTGTGAACAAACGAATCATATTTCACGCCTCGGAAAACAAACGAGCGAACGCCAAGCATGATGGCTCTATCGGAATACGGTCGTAATGAAGGATTTTGGGTAAGAAAATCGCACCATGTGGCTTGAAAGTCGTACATTCACGGCCTAATCATCGTGCAATAATCCTACCCAAAATCGTTCATTGAGGCGCTTAGTTGGATTTTCTCATTCATTCATCGGGATGATGGTTCCCGTCGGCAGTCGTCCAGGACTCTGGGTCGGTCTAGGATGCCATGTGGCGACCAAAAAATTGCGCGATTTCGCGACCACCTAAGGGAGTATAGGTTGGGTACTCACATTGGGCCAACAATGCACCAAATATTTTAAATCGGTTCCTGTTTACAGCCAAATGAGAAATGATTTAAAATATTTGGTGCATTGTTGGCCCAATGTGAGTACCCAACCTATACTCCCTTAGGTGGTCGCGAAATCGCGCAATTTTTTGGTCGCCACATGGCTTTTCAAACGACTTTTCAAACGAATGTCTCCCAAACAAGTACTCACGTTGATTACTCATTGTCCTACGTTTTGATGGCATCAGCGAACACGGCTGTTGCCCCGGCTTGCCCCCCCCCGACCGACTACCTAGCAAATAGGCATGCGACATTCATTCACTTTGGACCTTCAGCATTGTGGCGAACAAAAAAAAGTCGCACTTTCAGCCCTCGGTCGAAATGGGTATGAGAAACGTAGATAAGAACAATCGATAAGCACAACAAGCAATGATTTGGGTAGAAAAGTTTATGCTCCCCAAACGAAGATTTTGGAAGGCCGGACCAACATTTCAGAGCACGTTTTCGAAGCACTTTTCAACGTTTTCTAGCCAGAATCGGGGACTCACACCCTTGAAAAGTGATTCGAAAACGTGCTCTGAAATGTTTGTCCGGCCTTCCAAAATCTTCGTTTGGGAGGGGTAAAGTTCATGAAAAGGCCATGAAACGGACAATTATGGTCATTTGGATGCATGAAAATTCCTATTGCTTTGTTATTATCGATTGTTCTTATCTATGTGTTTGATACCAATTTCGACCGAGGGCTGAAAGTGCGACTTTTTTTTTTGTTCGCCACAATGACCTTCAGTGCAACGTCACCCGAAATAGGGTTTATCATTGTGGAACTTTATATTTTGGCAATCTTGTGGTACCGTGACTTTATAAGGCTGTTGGTTTGTATTTGACCTGTAGATGCATAGATTGCTCGAAGAAGAAAAGCTGTCATACCGATATCCGGACAAAGGTTCTTGGGAACTAAGTTGTTTGCAAAATTCATCACTCACGATGCACGATGTAGGTGCAGGATTAGGGTTCAAAGGTAATAACGTCGCCTGACAATCATTTCCTATCTTGAGTTGATAGCTCTCTCCGGTTGTGTCCTTTATCATGCATACTCTGTCTACCGTTGAAGATGAAAGCAGCTGATATCTTTTGTCCGGGAATTGTTTACTTAGGACCCCATTTATAATTTCGTTGCAATATTTTTCATCCACAGGGCAGTAGGGTTTTTTGCTCTCTGCGGCCAAGGCCTCTGCGGCTTGAACGTCACTCAACTTGCACACGTCGGTGCAAGTTACATTGCTTTGAAGAAAGCTAGGATTCTTACAAAGATTGTGATTTAACAGACATGTAATGTAGTCCATTGGTGCCATTTATCTAGACTTTTTAAATCGAGAAATTAATGTGATACGACGGATGTTATTGTGGATGCTCCCAAACGAAGATTTTGGAAGGATGAACACAAGATGAAATACCAAACGTTGAAAAGTTGAACGAAAATTACCCCTCCCAAACGAAGATCGGGGAATGAAGAACAAAAGATGAAATCCGGTGCAATGTGGGAACAAATCCATACATGCATTCGTGGCGGGTCGATGACACTGCACTGGACGGGTGCACGCGACCCCATGTGGGAAAAAACATTTCCGAGACTTACCCACGCCGGATTGGGCAGGGACTTGACTACGCGTCATGTATACTGAGCAGTATGTTATCGTCGTTGACGGGCTTGCCCAATCCGGCGTGGGTAAGTCTCGGAAATGTTTTTTCCCACATGGACGCGACCAGAGGGCCAGCGCCCACACTAGTCGCTGACAGTCGGCATGCTCGACACAAAAGCGACGGACGTCTGATTGGAAGACAGTGTCGAATCGACGCCATGGACGAGCTGGAACACGTACGAGTCGCTTCTGTCCAGCATCGACGCCGCCATGCGGACCGCCAACTTCGTTCCTGACGAAGGATTCTCGAGCACCACCGCCGTAGACGCTTCAAGGCCGAGAGACGACGCGTCGCTTGCCTCAAGCCAGGTGATGGAGAGCAGGGTGGACAACTGACGCGAACTACTGCTCACTTGCAGTTTCCAGTTTCCCCCCGTAGTAAAAAGGTTTCGACCGTTCATCAAAATCACTTGTGTCCCATCGGTCGGATGGTCGATGATTTGAACCGAGGCCAGGTGTGGGCTCAGATGGTAGCACAGTTGGATGTTGGTGCTGTCGCACGAAATGCTCAGGATTTGGCGGATGTTTTGATGTAGATAGGGAATGATAATATACGTGTACTTGGCGTCCGAGAACGTGTGCACATCCTTGTCGTGCACCGCCACAACTCGCTGGTACGAAACCGCGAGCGTCTTGTATTTAGACACGTCGTCTATCAAATACTGCACATCTTCGCCTTCGAGTGGATCCAGATGATGGATGTCTTCGTCGGACAGATTCCGCGCCCATAAAGAGAGCGTGTCCGTGAGCGACCCAATGGAGGTCGACAGTGTGTCGTTGGTCGCGGAGACGTCCGACCATCGCGCCTCGAGGCGGGCGTTTTGGGCGAAGACTTCTTGGAGGCGCGCGTCGCTCTGCGCGTTGGCAGTATCGAGGCGGGCGTTGGTTGCGACGAGGCGGGCGTTGGTCGCCTCGAGTAGGACGTTTTGGGCGACGACTTCTTGGAGGCGCGCGTCGCTCTGCACGTTGGCAGTATCGAGGCGGGCGTTGGTTGCGACGAGGTCGGCGTTGGCGTCCGAGAGCTGGGCGGTCAGCCGCTCGTTGGTAGTGACGAGGTGGGTGTTGGTCGCCTCGAGTAGGACTTTTTCGGCGGCGACTTCTTGGAGGCGCGCGTCGCTCTGCACGTTGGCAGTATCGAGGCGGGCGTTGGTTGCGACGAGGGTGGCGTTGGCGTCCGCGATCTGCGCGGTCAGCCGCTCGTTGGTAGCGGCGAGGTGGGTGTTGCTCGCGGTCTTTTGTGCGATTTGCAGCGCGAGTGCTTCGTTATCGGCGGTTAACGTTCGCATCCGTCGTTGAAGTCGCCGAGTTTTCCGAACCATGGATGCAGCGTCGCCCAGACCGGTGCGACGGGCGTCGGTCGCTTCCGGTCGAAATAGCCACTCGAACCACGACGGTGCTTGCGACATCGACATCCTTTTACCTTGCCATCTTTTTAGATGGCTTTTCACCACCGACGCGCTCGATCGACGCGGTCATCTACACGGAAAAGGTCGAGCCACACCCACACTGGTGTTTGGCGTTCGGGTTCTGAAACTGAAATCCCTGACCCATCGCATCGGTCTTCCAGTCTACGTGCGTTCCGATCAGAAAAAGCAGGCTCTTGTGACACACGTGCACGGATAGGTTCCCTTCGACCGCCACCGTTGTATCCAGTTGCGTCGAGGGCGCGTCTTCGATGCTCACCGGCTCGATGTCGTATTGTAGCCCGTTGCATCCACCGCCCTTGACGTACAATCGCAGATGTGGTGTGCGATGTTGGCTTGCCAGATTCGCCAGTTGCTGGACTGCCGCTTGGCTGAACGTGACGACCGACTTGCGCATCCGCTTGTTAGACGCACTGTCTCTTTATCGCATAAGAGTCTTTGACATCAATGTAGCGAGTCTGGTGACTCAGTGGCGACTCACTGGCGAGCGGAAATCAAAAGTCGCGCTTTCACGCCTCGGGCGAATGTGGCATGAAAATCGTAGGATGACAAAAAAAGCAATGATTCGGTGTGACGACGAAAACGCATGCAATCAGTTTACCCTCCAAAACGAAGATTATGTTGGAAGGTCAAACCAACGTTTCAGAATGCGGTTCCCGGCCCTGGAATCACGGGAAGCACTTTTCAAGCTCGTGAGTACTCTATTTGGTCGTTTTATGCTCCCCAAACGAAGATTTTGGAAGGAGGAACAAAAGATGAAATGCGGATTTTCGAAGGAAGCACTTTTCAATGGACCATGGCCCATGTAGCGAACAAAAATTGCGCAATTTCGCACCCACGACTTAACGAAGGAAAGTGCATACGTGAGTACTCAACAATCAGGCTACTTTCCAATATACACTGAAATGATTTAAAACAAAAGTATTCAATTGGCCTGATTGTTGAGTAATCACGTATGCACTTTCCTTCGTTAAGTCGTGGGTGCGAAATTGCGCAATTTTTTGTTCGCCATACCGATCATGGCCCAAATTGATTTCGATTTGGGTGCATCGATTCGCCATCGAAACGCCCAAAGCATTTCTTTTGTTGTCATCGAGTGTTCTTATCTACGTTTTGCTCGTCGCAATAATGTGCGCATTCGTGAGCATTTTCAAAGCACATTTCAAGGATTTGGTTCGGCCGGGAATCGGCCCTCCAAAATCCTCGTTTTGGCGAGTGTAAAAACAACTCTGGCCGACCGAGTCGGACCGACGTGGCGCTAGTATCGACCGGTTTTGTTCCATTGTGGGGTGGATGCAGTCAGCCCATGTGACACGATTGCCGCTTCAAATGCGCGGCGTCGCCGAATAAATCGATGGTTATTTCGAATCACACGCCGATTGTGGTTCGAACGATGGATTACAGCACGCCAAGACGATTGCGTACGTGCAGTCACGACCGTCAGAGGGTGACTTACACCGAAAACCTGCCGAACGGTCCGAAGGGCCGCGTTCAGGAGTGCCATCGCCTCGCTGTATCGAAACTGTCCATACAGCGAGTGTGCAAGGTTGATATGCGTCTTCAATGTGCATGGGTGAGTAATTCCGAATACACGACGATTTAGCGCTAGCACATCGCGCTCTATCGACTCGGACTCGAGATATCGTCCTTGCAATCGGACACAAATCGCCAAATTAGCCATCGTGGAGTTCACGAATTCCAGTTCGTGTGTCCACTCGTTCGCAAGCAATAGGTTCAGCACTTCTCGGATGTTGTGCTCCGCAACGACCAGTCGCCCCTGACCGGCGAGCGTGTACGCCCATTTTAAGCGAGCATCCAACGTTCGTACATGCTCAGCGCCGCATGCATCGGCGAGTTGCTCGTGTAGGGCGTGCAGAATCGGCTCGGCCTGTGCGTAAGCACCTTCGCTTAGCAGTGCCTCCGCCATGTTTTGGCGAGCGGCCATCGACTCGCTTCCATCTTCCACGTCGCAATCGCAGTAAGCATCCGTTCGGTGCGCATTTTGGGCGTCATCCACGCGTTGTAACCACGCGACCGCGAGTCCGATGCGCATGGCTCTAGTAAACTCCTGGTTGCACGTTTGGCACGTCGACCACACACAATGACCTCGGTGTGGATGTTGAAAAATGGCGTTTCGGACGAGACACTCCAGGTGCACAACGCCATTATCCGCACGACAGGCGCACCCAGACGCGACATACGGGAAGACGGACTCGTAGCATATGATGCATTGCATTATTACCAACAATCGTAACGGTTTGATGCGACCGCCGGAATTTAAATCATTTAGATTGGTCGAAGGCTCACTCGAAGCAGACTTGAAGGTGTGGACGATGTGCTTCCCTGGGAAACGCATTCTGAAAGGTTGGTCAGGCCTTCCAAAATCTTCGTTTGGGAGGGGTAAATTTGTTTCTCGCCACTTTCGACTTATCAAACTCTTCGTTTGGGGAGGTTAAGGATGATAGCATGATGTTCTGTCTGTCCAACTCACAAGATGATGATCGCATGACGATGTGTCTGTAGAAAAGAAGAAGAATTCTTCATACCATCGCACCAGCCGTGTTAAAGAGCGTGCGTGCGAGCCGTGTTAAAGAGCGTGCGTGCGAGCCGTGTTAAAGAGCGTGCGTGCGAGCCGTGTTAAAGAGCGTGCGTGCG
>Ga0209358_10003619_pt1 | contig 11346 bp, 11 predicted proteins | sample LauGreFa1BDMLBSN_2_FD_187574 | JGI IMG/M metagenome (GOLD analysis project Ga0209358, IMG submission 187574) | Freshwater lake microbial communities from Lake Michigan, USA - Fa13.BD.MLB.SN (SPAdes) (version 2) | ecosystem: Environmental > Aquatic > Freshwater > Lake | place: Lake Michigan, USA...
GGATACGGCGAGCGCCACGAGTCGCCCCGCGCGCACGTGCGGCAGCACCGTAGGACCCGCCAACAACCCGCAGGGAACCTGACCGGCCACCACGTCGATTGTGGCGGGAGCAGGGCCCTTGTAGGGGACATGCGCCATGTCGATGCGGGCCATGTTCAATAGCAACTCCATCGACAAATGCCCCGGTACGCCCGCCCCGCCCGACGCGTAGGACAACTTCTCGCGACGTGCCTTGTCGATCAACTCGCCCAGTGTCCTGACCCCCAGCGTGGGGTTGCACACCAGGGTCTGGCTGAACTGCGTGACGATCATCGCAGGTCGGAGATCTTCAACCTTGAAGCCCAGGCTCTGGTAGACATGCGGGTTGACGGTCATGACCGTGTCGGTGGAACACAGCCAGGTGTGGCCATCAGGTGCTGCCCGGGCCACTTCGCTGGCGCCAATATTGCCGCCAGCTCCCGGCTTGTTGTCGATCACCACGGGTTGCTTGAGCGTGGTCTGCACGCCGTCGGCTGCGGCGCGCATCACAATATCGGTGGGGCCGCCCGGTGGGAACGGAATGACGACCCTGATGGGGCGTTGCGGCCAGGCCGTCTGGGCCCAACCGAGGAGCGGGGTGGCGAAGATACCCAGAGCCAGCCATGCAGGGACCCAGGCGCGCATGAATCGAGTCATCAACATGTTCTAATCCTCCATGAGCGGTTTGACTCGGCGTCTCAGTATCCTTTCTGACAGAAATCTGCCCGCCACCCCGCTGGACCACGAATCAGCGGCTCGCGAACCTGGCGGAGAGCCTGGAAGATCTCAACTAGGGTGCCGCGCCATGCCCTACCATCTCGGCGCATCCTGCAATCCGATCAGCGGTCGGAGCGAGTTTTGGCTGTGCAAGTCCACCCCCAATCAGAGCTGAAATCATGAGTTTTTTCCCATCCCTGCCTCTTGATGCTGGCGTTCGCCATATCGTGTCGTTCAATCCTGTGGCTGGGCAGGCGCTTATCAGGTTTCACACTGCAGCATTGAGAAACGATGGCCCCCTGACGGCGAAGGACAAGGAGCTCATTGCCGCTTATGTGTCGGGTCTCAATGGGTGCCACTATTGTTACGGCGTGCATTCGCAAACTGCGCAGGCGTTCGGCGTTCCGGAAGGTCTGCTGAAGCAGTTACTGGTTGATATTGATACCGCGCCCATTGATGACGCGCTGAAACCCTTGATGCGCTATGCGCGCAAGCTCACCCAAGAGCCGTCCCGCATGACGGAAGCGGACGCGCAAGCGGTGTTTCAGGCGGGCTGGAGCGAGATTGCGTTGCATGAAGCGGTGCTCACAATTTGCCTGTTCAACTTCATGAACCGCTTGCTGGATGGGCATGGAATCGCGGGTCATGCCGCGCTGTACGAAACGCGCGGCAAAGCGTTGAAAGAGAACGGCTACGACCCGTTGCTGGCGCTGCTCCAGCCGAAGTGACGGGGTGTGTCGACGGGCGTAACCAACCGTCAGGATCCTGGCTCACTTATTGAGGGAGAGGCGCTCGGATCGCCTCCCACCTGTCGCGCTTGATGTTGATCAGTTGGGCAGCAGTACCTTGTCGATGACATGGATCACGCCATTGCTTGCGCGTACGTCGACTGCGGTAATGCGCGCGGGTACGGCGGTTGTATCCGTGATGCTCAGATCAGCATTGATGGTGATGGTTTGCGCGGCCACGGTGGTCCCGGCAAGGGTTGTGGTGTCCAGGGTCGGGACGGCCGCGCCGAAAGGAATGTCAGCTGAGAGAACCTGCCCTGAGAGGGCGTGATAGGTCAGGACCGAGGTGAGCTGTGCGGTCGTCAGACCGCCCGGCGCGGCGGCAAACGCCGTGTTGGTGGGCGCAAAAACTGTCCAGGGACCAGGCCCGCTCAGGTTGGCTGCCAAACCGGTTGCCACGACTGCATTCGTCAGTGAACTGAACGCGCCCGGATTGGCCTGAGCCATCTGCACAATGTTCAGGACGCCGGGCGGCACCAGCACCTTGTCGATCGCGTGCAACACGCCATTGCTGGCGGAAATGTCTGCCGTCGTCACCTTTGCCGATGCCAGAACGGCGTCTCTGATCGCCACCCCGTCGGCGACCGAGACCGACAGCGTCGCAGGCGCCCCATTGAAGCTGTAGGCGGTCGCCTGGGTGGCGGGGCCTGTCTGGAGATCAGCTGCAAGCTTTTGTCCGGGCAGAAGGTGATATTGGAGGATTCGAGCGAGATCGGCTGAGGACAGTGCGGCAAGCATCGCAGCAGAGTCGGTAAATCCGAGCTGACCGGCCAGGGTGGTGAAGGCGGCATCTGACGGTGCCAGCACAGTCAGGCTGGCGCCAGGTGCGGTCAGGGTCGAGCCGACGCCGGCCTTTTCGATCGCAGCAACGAGACTCGAGTATCCATTGGCTTGCGCGACTTCAGCCAGGTTTCCCAGATTGGAACTGTCGCTGCAGGCCGACAATGCAGCCACAAAGCTCAATCCAGCAACCCACTTCAAACGAATCCGCATCGTAATTCTCCTGTGTAGATGACCGGGGACCCCGTGCGTGTCCCGGCCATTGGGAGAATCCCAAAGCAGTGCTGGCGCTGACTTGTGCGCGCACAATGAACTGACTGGATCACGTCATACCTGCTGCGTATCGGTGACGTGTGACCACGGGCGCCTTCGGAGCCCCCTGCGGGCCCGGCCGGGACGGGCTGAAACTTCTGGTGCCGACTGGGCTAAAACCTGTGGCACCTCACTCCGCTAGGTCGAACCGACCGTAGGTCTCCAGACCAGCAGGCGGCGCTCGATCACACTGACACACCAGTCAAGCAGCAGGGCGAAAATTGTAAGCACGATGATTCCGGCAAACACCGAGCTCACATCGAATACAGCCTCCGCCTGAAGAATCAGATAACCGACACCGCGCGCAGATCCGAGATATTCGCCGATGACCGAACCCACGAAAGCCATGCCCACCGAGGTGTGCAGGCTTGAGAAGACCCAGCTGGTAGCGGAAGGAAGATAGACGGTACGAAGCAGCTGACGCGAATTTGCGCCGAGCATTCGAGCACTGGCCAGTATGTTTGGACTGACCTCGCGAACGCCCTGAAAGACATTGAAAAAAACGATGCAGAACACGAGGGTTACGCCCAGCATCACCTTGGACCAGATACCCAGCCCGAACCAGACCACAAAAATCGGACCCAGAATGACGCGCGGCATCGCGTTAAGCGCTTTGATATAGGGGTCGAGCAGTAGTGAAGCGGTGTGACTGAGGCCGAGCCACAGACCGGCTCCTACGCCCAGAATAAGGCCGACGAAAAACGCGAGCAGCGTCTCGAGCAACGTGATCCCGAGATGTGGCCAGATCTCTCCGGATCCAAACCAGTGCATGATGGTTGCGAAAACCAGGCGGGGTTCCCCGAAGAAAAACTTTGGCAGTACCCCCACAGTAACGAGTACATGCCAAGCGGTGATCATCGCCACCAGCAAAAGCACCTGATAGAGGCGGATCCGGCTCATCAACGAGCGCGATACGGAGGGTGTGCTCATGCCATGGCGTCTAAGAATTCAGGTTGCGTGAATAGGCCTTCAGCACTTCATCACGCATCGTGTGCCAGATATTCTGGTGCAGCGCCAGAAACTGCTGCGTGAGGCGGATCTCGGATACGTCGCGCGGGCGCGGAAGATCAATCACGAAATCACCGATGGGTCGGGTGCCAGGGCCCGCCGACAGAACGACTACCCGGTCGGACAGCGAAATTGCCTCTTCAAGGTCATGCGTGATGAAGATCACAGACTTGCGGTTGGCGGACCATAACTCGAGCAGTTCGTTCTCCATGAGCTGTCGCGTCTGGATGTCCAGAGCACTGAAGGGCTCGTCCATGAGCAGTATCTCCGGATCAAGGATCAGCGTTTGAGCGAGAGCGGTTCTCTTGCGCATGCCGCCCGACAGCTGGTGCGGATAGCGGTGGCCGTGCCCAGTCAACCCCACCCGACCAAGCCATTCGGTTGCCTGATCCCGCGCTTCCTCTTCAGGAATACCCCTGTACTGAAGCCCCAGCATCACGTTATCGAGTGCGGTTCGCCATGGCATCAGGGCCTCTGCCTGAAACATGTAACCTGCCCTGGAATTGAGCCCGTTCAACGGTGCGCCAAACACCTCGATCTGGCCTTCGGTGGGTTGGAGCAGGCCTGCTGCAACATTGAGGAGCGTCGATTTTCCGCAGCCGGTGGGCCCCACAACTGAAACAAATTCTCCGTCAGCCACGACAAGCGATGTATCGGCGACAGCCGTGTAATTGCCGAACCGGCAGGTGACATGGCGAAACGCAAGCGCGGGCACGTTCGCCCTGTTGGCGACGCTCATTGCGGACGAAATTTTGCCAAGGCCCGCACCACGAACCGGTTGTCGTAGGTTTTATCAAGATCGATCTTTGCGCTCTTGACCTCCTTGTCGTAAGAGAGCAGGCCTTCGAGAACGGTTTTGGCAGCATCGGGCAACAACATTCCGTCCTGGGAAAACCCACCCAGATTTGCTCGAATGGTTTCAAGATACAAATCCTTCCGGGTTCGCCAGTGTTCCTCGGGAACGGCGGCCAGAATATCCTCGGGCTTTGCGGTTCGCATCCAGAGCAGTGCGCGCACAGTGCCGTTCACCAGCGCCTGAATCACTGCCGGATTCTTCGCAATGTAGTCGGCGTGCGCATACGTGCTGAGAAACGCGAAGTCAGACTTGAAGAATTGCCGCGTGGCGTCGAGCGCCCGCAGATCAAGCAGCAACTGGACATCTCCGCCGAGAACAAGCTCGGTGATCACTGGGTCGTAATTGACAATGGCCTGCAATTCACCGCCAGTCCGAATGGCGGCGACTGCGCCTGCTGTGTTGCCGACTCCGATGACCGAGACCTCGTTGGGCTGCACACCGTGCTGCACCAGGAACTGATTGAGCAGCAAGTGGGTTGCCGACCCGGGTGCTGACAGCCCGATCTTGGTGCCCTTCAGGTCTTTCGGCCCTTTGTATTTCGCGGCGAACTGCTTTGTTATCGCGATGGCAATTCCCGGGGCATTGCTGTGCAACACGACGGAACGGATATCCATCCCTTTCGCTTGCATTCGGATCGTGTGCTCGTAGACACCAATGGTCATGTCGACGTTACGCCCGATCAGTGCCTGGAGTCCCTTGGCACCTGACCCGAAGTCAGTGACTTCGAGATCCAGTCCCTCGTCGCGGATGAATCCTTTGGTACGCGCTATATTCATCGCGAGCAACACAATCTGGGATGACGAACCGCCAACCGCAAGCGATGCCTTCAGCCGGGTCTGCGCCCCCACCGCACCCGCAGCCAGCGTGAACATCAAGCCCGCCAAAAAGCTGCCCACAATCTTGTTTCGATGCACAAATGTCTCCTGTGGCAGATGCTCAGCGATAAAGTGACCGATCGTCGTCGGCTCAATCGAGTCGAGTGTAGAGAAGATCGCGTCAGGGTTCAATTGTTTGATGCATCGCGCAGCGGTTCACCGTTTCACCCCGGGCCGGTATACCTGGTTCCATTTCTTCTTGGCTCCGCTATAGTTGCTTGCGCTTTCCCTCGCTTCGGCTGTATCGGCGAAGCCCACAGGTCAAGGCAAAAGCAAGATCCCGTTAACCGTGAGGCCGACCCCGCATCCGCAGGAGGCGCTATGAGCGACGCAGCATCGAACCCTGTCCGTGATGCGGCCCTCTCCATCCTGCGGGCGCTCGAACTCGCAGCAAGTGACGAGATCGAAATGCGCAACCAGATACGTGTTGCCGCAAGCAAGCTCGCATCGGTTCCCGGGCTGCGTGACCTGGGTGTCAAGAGAGAGGCCAATCACGTTCCGGCCTCGTACTACCTCTACTACGATTCCGAAATGAAGATCACGCTCGACTACCTTGCGAAAGGCGTCGCCCTCAAGCCGCATAACCATGGCGCGTGGGAAGCGTTCACGGTGTACTCGGGGCGACTGCACCACACCGTATACGAGGCGGTTGGCGAGCAAACGGAGCCCGGGCGCGCCGAGTTGCGAGTGCACGACGACCGCATTCTCTCGACAGGGGACTACGCGCTGGTTGCGCCGCCCGCCGACATTCACGGCTTCACCGGGCTTGAAGACGGCACCTGTTTACTTACCGTAGCGCTTGGGCACTATTCACCGGCGCGCCGCTACTTTGACCCCGCCAGGGGCACCTACGAGGTCCTGCCTACCCGGAACACCCGTTAGCGCTGTACAACCTGACCCCACGAGGTATTCGACATGTGCTCACCATCTGCTCTCAGCCTTGTTTGAGATCCACGCCAGTGGTTTCGCGCAGCCTCTGCACTTGCCGCGATTGCGCTCAGCCTCTTCGCAGTTGCCTCGAGCGCCCAGACACAAGACGCCTCTTTTCCCAGTCGGCCAGTAAGAATTGTGGTTCCGGCCTCGCCTGGGGGGGCAATCGACGCTATCGCCCGCCTGCTCTCTGAGCGCCTGACAGCGGTATGGGGAAAGCCTGTTGTCGTAGAAAACCGCGCGGGAGGCAGCCAGACGATAGGCACCGACGTGGTCGCAAAATCGGCGCCGGACGGTCATTCGATCGTCATCGTCGCATCCAGCCACGCCTTGAATCCCTTCATGTTCAAGCGAACGCCGTACGACGCTGTCAAAGACTTTGCTTTCATCACGCAAACCCATCAGGTGCCGTTGATACTGGCGGTCAGCAGTTCCCTTCCATTCAAGTCGGTCCAGGAACTGATCGCCTACGCAAAGGCCAACCCAGGCAAGCTTTCGTATGCTTCGAGCGGCCAGGGCACGTCGCTGCAAGTGGCCGCCGAACTGTTCAAGGCGATGAGCCAGACTGATCTGCTTCATGTGCCCTACAAGGGGAGCACCGCTGCGCACCCTGATGTACTGGCCGCCCGAACCTCGATGATTTTTGATACGGCGCCGGCGATCTACCCGCATATCAAGTCTGGCCTTGCTAGAGGTTTGGCGGTGACCACAAAGAACAGGCTGGCGATGGCTCCCGACCTCCCCACCTTGAGCGAGGCTGGCTTGGCAGGCTACGAAAGCAGCTCTTGGGGCGGGCTGCTCGCTCCGGCCGGGACGTCCCCCGAGATCGTCACGCAACTCAACTCGGCGATAGTCAGGATTCTGACCTCGCCCGATGTTGTATCGAAAATGTCGGGTATGGGTATTGAAATCGTCACGAGCTCGCCGCGCCAATGGGAAGCGTTCATGCAGGCGGAGCTGGGCAAAGCGGCGGCATTTGCCCGGGCGGTGGGGATTAGCCCCGAGTGAACTTGATGCGTGCCGGCAAAACGTCCGCCGATCGCTTCGCAGGATCCGGGTCGATCGACTTATTCGGTGAAAATTCGAAACCCTTCCACGCCAGACTGGCAATCCGGGAAGTGCCCGAGCGTTACCTTCACTATTGAGTCTTCCGCAATCGCTTTGGCAGTGACGGCGCGGATGTATGGCGACTGCCTTTCGATCTTGTCCATTGCAGATTTCGTCTCAGTCCGCGACAAATCGGTTGCCACGGACTGACCTGGTCAGGGGCTGCGGGCGGGAGATCACGCCGGGCCCTACGCAGGCTGATCTGCCGGCCCTTTCAGTTCCACGGTGTTGCCGTCGGGGTCGGCAATGTAGATCGATGGGCCGGTTCCCTCAGCGCCGAAGCGCTGCTCGATGCGGGTCAGCCGCTTCACTTCGTTCTTGTCGAGATAATCGACCAGCGTTGCTGGATCAAAGGGTTCGACCCGGATGCAGAAGTGATCCATGTTGGGTCCACTCTGTGCAACCGGACCACCCCCACGCTTGCCCGCAGGTCCGGTAACGTCGATCAGATCGAGCATGGAATCCCCCACTGCGAGGTGGACAAGGCCCAGGTCTGGGCGCCGCTTTTTTACCTCGCAGCCGAGGACCTGTGTATAGAAACGGATGCTGCGCTCGAGGTCGGCGACTCTGAGAACCGCATGATCGAGGCGTTGAAGCGTAAAGGGAATCATGGTTTCCAGTATGCAGGTTCTGATCCATCAAGGTCTCGCGTTTGGCTACGAATCCCGATGCCTGGATCGTTAGGGTGAGTTGGCGTCGCAAATTGCACATGGCGGCAACTTTTCGCGTGTGCGGCTCAATGCGCTCAAACCTTCGAGCCGTATTAATCGTACGCCAGGACTGCTTGGTCCCGCTGCTTGGTCCCGCTGCTTTGACGCCGTCAGCTACTGGTGTTTAAATGGTTTTGGGTTCGAACAGAACGGGGTCGATGGATGTGCAGATGGGTAGCTTATGCAGGTCCCGAGATTTATCTCGAAGACATCCTCTTTCACCAAACCAACTCCATCGTGAGTCAGAGTCTTTCCGCGAAAGAGTCCGTTTTCACAACCAATGGAGACGGCTTCGGCGTCGCCTGGTACACGGCACGAACCCAGGCGGGGCTGTTCAAGGACGTGCTACCAGCGTGGAATGACGCGAACCTGAGATCGCTTGCGGCACACATCCGAACTCGCCTGTTCTTTGCTCACGTGCGGGCTACCACGGGCACCTCCGTCAACAGGGCAAATTGCCACCCGTTTATCTGGCGCAACTGGACATTCATGCACAACGGTCAAATTGGTAATTGGTCCAGATGCCGCAAGTCATTTGAATCCCACATCCATGCTGATCTCTTCCCCCATCGTGAAGGCACAACCGACAGTGAGGCCTTGTTTTTGCTGGCAATCAGTCGGGGGTTGGAGCAAGACCCTGTCAGAGCGATCAATGAATCACTCGGCATCGCGTTGAAGACCATGCAAGACCATCAGGCCGAGGAGCCTTTAAGAGCCACGCTGGCGATCTCCAACGGTCGGGAAATCTGGGCACTTCGCTGTGCCAGCGATGCGCGTTCACCTTCCTTGTACTACGGCTCACCACAGACCAGAGCTGCCGAGAAGGGATTGAACCCCTTCAACACTATCGCGTCGGAACCAATGGATAGTGACTCGGATCACTGGCATCGGGTTGATGCCGGCACCGGCGTTCACTGGACGCCTGAAAAGCTGAGCACCTTCGAAGTGCATCTTTGAGCCGCGGGCAGTTCCCCATTGGACGGAAGCCGTCGACCCGCCCGCGAGACGCCCCCTGGTCAGATCAATGTGAGAATTTTGGGGAAACGGGATGAAGCAAAGAAGAGTGGCGATAATCAGCCCTTCGTACGACGGAAAAATCGTCTGCGATCACGCGATCGCTCTTGTCACGATTTTCCAGCGAGCCGCCAGAGAGCGCCCCGATCTGAATTTGTCGCTGAATTACTGGATGGGCGAGGCGCTGCTGCAAAAAGCGCGCAACAATCTGATTTGCGATGCGTTTGATGCCGGGGCGGATGACTTTGTGCTTTTGGACGTCGACCAGAGTTTTGACCCGCAGGCGTTTTTCGACGTCATTGACCACCCGGTTGATGTCGTCGGGATTACGGCTCGGATGAAAACGGAAGAAGAGCGTTACACGCACCGCCCCGAGGATCCCAAAAAACACGTGTGGGACAAAAACCTGAAACTCCTCGAAGTGGATTTCCTCGCCACAGGATTCATGCGACTCAGCCGCAAGGCTGTCGAGTCGCTTTACAATAAATCGCCGCTCTATAACGACGGTGGCAAAGTGCGAAGAATGATCTGCGATCTGGAGATTGTTAACGGCGGGTTGATTTCCGAGGACATCCAGATCGGGAAAAAACTGAAAGAGTCCGGCTTCAAGATTTATCTGGACATCAGATACACCTGCGATCACTTTGGCATCAAGCGTTACACCGGAGACTTCCGGAAGCATTACGCCATATCGGTAATCGAAGACGTATTGACCCAGAAGGCGTGATGAAGCCGGGCGACATAAGCCTCAGCCCCCGCTGAGCCGGAACGAGGGCGGGACGCGCTCGTAGTCCTTGTAGACGCTGCCATCCTGACCGCTGAACCGGATGTTGAGCGTACGCCGGTTCACGACCGGTTCGCGCATGTGCAGGACGGCCCGGTCGTTCACGAAGACCGCAGTCGCTTCGACGACCATGGATTTCGGCGGGCGCTCGCCCACCAGCGAGATGATCGTGGAGCGGGCGGGCAGACTGACCCCCAGCATCGCATTGATCCTGCGGAGTTCACGGCCCAGCACATCCAGATGTTGAGTGCGCCTGAGCGTGGCCACACCCTGATCTACCTCCAGGTACAAAACCGGACGCTTGGCCTGAATGACCTCCTGCGCCTTGCTCTTGGCGATCATGGGAACCTTAGTCTCAACGGACAGCTTGTCGCCGAACTGGGCCGCTGTCACCTCGAACCTGGAATCCTCCGGCAACCACTGTTTGGCGAGTTCCCTCGCCTGCTGCAATACGCCCTTCTCGTCCTTGCCGACCATCGAGAAACGCGCGGTCAGAGGCACCTCGACCAATTCACCCTTTTCCGCCTGCTCAAGATCGCTGGAGTAAACGGTGAACTCAAGCTCATCCGGCTTGCAACCGGACAACGTCAGCACACCGGCCAGCGTCAGACCCAGCAACCACAAGTTCGGTTTCATCCGTCGCTCTCCTTTGTTCGCTGACCAGGCACGGGTGTGACGAAGACTGTATGGATTTCTAGCTTGTTCAAAACTATCGCGTAACATTGCCGATGCAGTCAACAACCTTCGGGACACAGCATTAAGTTCGTCGGTTGTGACGGTTGGCGCGGCGAGCGTTACCGGATCGGATCGTTGACGGGATGTCGTAGTGGGGGTCGTGCGGGTAACCGAGTCATATCTGGCCGCGTTTGGAGGTGCATGATGCGTAACCTGTGTCTGCTGGCCCTTGTTTCCCTGCTGAACGGATGTGCAACCCCGCCCCAGACGGGTTATGCACCCCAGCACTATATTCAGGCAGGTGACGACACGGAAGAAGTTCTCCCGCCACTCCCCACGTTCACTTCGCTCGACTACTGCGAGCAGGCGTATGGCGCTGGCAGTTGTGCCACCGGCGCGCAAGTCTATGCCCGCGCGGCGCTGCCGGCGCCGCCGCATGTCAACCACTGGTATATGCCCTATGAATATTCCGGGCTCACGGGTTCGCTGGCGTACGCGCATCTCGCGCCACCGGCCCCGTACGTAAGCCACGTTTATTATCACCGCTACATCACACCGGTTTATGTCACGCGGTACCAGGTTGTGACGCCGGTGGTCGTGCAGCGGTACCGCGCCGTTCCGGTTCATCAGCGAGAGGTCATCGTTCGGCAGGGGCCTTCTCATTACGATCATCGCCGGGGAGTCGTTGCTGCACCACGCGACATCGCTCCCCCTGCCCGAGTGCCCAGTCCCCAAGCGCCTGCGGTCCGGCCCGCTCCGCCAGCTGGCGGGG
>Ga0209358_10003621_pt1 | contig 11344 bp, 7 predicted proteins | sample LauGreFa1BDMLBSN_2_FD_187574 | JGI IMG/M metagenome (GOLD analysis project Ga0209358, IMG submission 187574) | Freshwater lake microbial communities from Lake Michigan, USA - Fa13.BD.MLB.SN (SPAdes) (version 2) | ecosystem: Environmental > Aquatic > Freshwater > Lake | place: Lake Michigan, USA...
TCCAAGGTGGCAGGGTAGGGGCCATCGATGTAATCGCCGCATGCCACCAGGCCTTGCCGAACCCATGCAGAGGGTCTGCGGACCCCCGGTTCGCAGGCAAATGCCGCGCGCTTTTCCACCACGGTGAGCAGCGCGCTGGCCTGACCCAACCCGAGTTGGTGTTTGGCCTGCCACAGCACCGCTTCTGTGGTGGTTTGCCGGTCATGTGTGCTGGCGCTCACCACCATCGCCAATACGCCTTGCATCTCGGGGTTGGGGGACAGTTGGCCCTTGTCAAAAGCAAATTGGGCAGGGGCATGCGCATCGCTGTGCAACGCCATGACGGGGCTTTGCCAATCCAGCGGTTGGTTGGCTTTTACATACACCGTGGTGATGGCGGTGTGCGTCAGGGCATGGGTCTGAGCCGACCAAGTGGGTTCGATACCGGCGGTCAAGCGTGCGGCTTCCCAAGCAGGACATGCCAGCACCACGGGGGCTGTCAGCCAAGCATCGAGGGATTGCACATGGCAGCCAGTCTCCACGTCTGCGCCATGCTGCGCCAACCAATGCACGGCGGCATCGGGCCAGAGACTGCTCAAATCGGTGCGCGGAATCAACATGTCACTGCTGCCCGCGCCGCCGGCCAGTGCGTCTTGCATGACCCGCAAAAACACCTGCGCGCTGGCTTGTGCCGGGGGCAGATTCAAGGCCGATACGCACAGCGGTTCAATCAGCAAAGACATCACCGCCGCGGGCAAATCGCGACACAGCATGGCCACGCTCATGTCTGGCGGCGCTTGAAAATGGTTGAGCCGCCAACGCAATGCATGCCCGCCGAGCGACAGTTTGTCGCGCCAACCCCAGCCCTTGGCGAGCATGATCGCCGCCAACATGTTCCAAGGCGCAGGCCATGCGGGCAATTGCAAGCCGCGCCCATCGGGTCTGCGCAAATTCAGCGGCAATCGCCAAAGGTGTTGGTCGGTGTCAATGCCGACCGCACGCATCATTTGCAATGTTTCTCGGTAAGCGCCAATCAAAATGTGTTGGCCGTTGTCCAAGGGCAAGCCTTGGTGCATGACCCGACGCGCACGCCCGCCCACTTGCGGTGCGGCTTCCAGCAAACGCACTTGCCAGCCTTGTTGCACGGCATGCACGGCAGCGGCCAGTCCCGCCCAGCCCGCACCCACGACGGTGAGTTTTTTCAAAACCGTCCCAATGCCTGCATCTTCCAGGCGAGCCACAATTTGCGAACCGGTGTCAGCGACACCCGCTGCTGGAGCACAGGAAACTGGGCTTGGGCGATTTCATGCAGCAAGGTGCGGTAGATGCTGGCCATCATCAAGCCCGGTTTTTGGGCGCGCCAGTCGGCAGCGGGCAACATGGCAAAAGCCTTCTCATATAAACCCAGGGCTCGGTCGGTTTGAAACCGCATCAACGCCTGAAAGGCAGGTGAATCACGGCGGTTGAGCAGATCAGCGGCAGTGACTTGAAATTGCTGCAACTCATCCACGGGCAAGTAAATACGCCCGCGCAATGCATCCTCACCCACATCACGAATGATGTTGGTCAATTGAAATGCCAAGCCCAGCGTGTGCGCGTACTGCGTGGTTTGGGCTTGGGTTTGACCAAAGATCAGGGCCGCAACTTCGCCCACCACCCCAGCCACCAAATGGCAATAGGTTTGCAGCCCTTTGAAATCCAAGTAGCGCGTTTGGTGCAAATCCATGTCGCAACCTTGAATCACTTGTTGCAAATGGTGCTGGGTGATGCCGTGCTCATCGGTCAATGGCATGAGCGCTTGCATCACCGGGTGCTGTGCATCCCCCGCAAAACTGCGGGCGACTTCGGTGCGCCACCATTGCAATTTGTGGGCGGCCACGCCCGTGTCGTGGACTTCGTCCACCACATCGTCGATTTCACGACAAAACGCATAAAACGCGGTGATGGCGGCACGTTTGCGAGGTGGCAGAAACAAAAATGCGTAATAAAAGCTGCTGCCAGAGCCAGCGGCTTTGGCTTGCACATATTGCTGTGGTGTCATGGAGGAGATTGTGGCACCGGTGTTTGCCTATGAAAGCAGCGTGGGCTTGGGCGACATCCATAGGCTGCGCCACAGCATCAGGGCCAGATCGGCGGTGTGGAGCTTGGTGCGGTGCACAAACGGGTCGGTGTTTGAAATTTTGTCCAACACTCGCAGCCCCCCTTGCACCACCAGACGCAACTCCCAACCGGCCCGCCCCGGCACGCGGTGAACCAAACCTGCGCCTTCGTGCATCAAGGCACGGGCAAAGGCCAGTTCCTCTGCAAGCTTGGCATTCACAGGCAAGTAAAACCTGCCGCGCGGAATATCCACGCTCAGGTCTTGCCAAAAGTTGATCAATTGCAGGGCCGAACACACCGCGTCACTTTGTTGCAAAGCCAAGGGATCGTTGATGCCATACAGGTGCAACAGCAGCCGCCCAATCGGGTTGGCCGATCGCGTGCAGTAGTCCAGCAATTCGGCACGGTTGGGGTAGATGCGCTTGTCGCGGGTGTAAATAACGTCTTGTTCAAACGCCGATAAGAGCGCCAGCAAGGGCTCAACAGGTATGTCAAACGCATGTATTTGGTGCGACAAGGCATGCAGCATGGTGGGCCAGTGGTGGCTGGGCGGGCTGGTTTGTTGCAAGCCGTTGAGCAGATCTGTGCGCAGGCTGGCGAGCAACCGCAAGCGCTCTTCGGCGCTGGCTGGGCCTTCGTCCGCGATGTCGTCGCCAGTGCGAGCAAAGTGGTAGATGGCCACCACCGCCGCACGCAAATGTGGCGGGCAAAGCACCGATGCAACAGGAAAGTTCTCGTAGTGGTTGACTGCGGACATGGTCTTTGTATTGTGACTTGACAGGGCCAGGGTTCAGAATTAGATTACTAACCGGTCAGTCATTAAAAACATCTTCAGGGTATTTCATGTATCGCATTCAAACTGTTCTGTGTGTCGCAGGCATGTCGTTGTTGTTTGCCTGCTCTCCTGCACCCAATGTTCAGGTTCCCGTCCGGGCTGTCAAAGTGCTGCAAGTCAGTGAATCCATACTTTCCACACAAGCTGAATTTGCGGGTGAAGTACGAGCAAGGGTCGAGGCTAGGGTAGGTTTTCGGGTACCCGGCAAACTGACGGCCAGGTATGTCGAACTCGGTCAACGTGTCAAAGCCGGGCAGTTATTGGCTGAGATGGATGCGCAAGATTACCGTTTATCGGTGGACAGCGCCAGAGCATCGGTCACTGCGGCGCAAACCAATCGCGATTTGGCCGACGCAGATTTCAAGCGCTACAAAGAATTGCGCGACAAAGAATTCATCAGTGGCGCGGAACTGGAGCGCCGGGAAAGCGTTTTGAAAGCGGCGCAATCGCAGCTGGATCAGGCACAGGCGCAACTCTCGGCCCAACGCAATCAGTTGACCTACAGCAAGTTGTACGCGGACAAGCCAGGGGTGGTCACAGGCTTAGAGGCTGAGGTGGGACAGGTGTTGAGCGCGGGTATGCCGGTGCTTCGGCTGGCGCAAGACGGGGCGCGAGAAGTGGCTTTTGCGGTGCCCGAGGACCGGTTGTCGCTGGTCAAATCTGGCCAGGTCCTTCGGGTCCAGTTGTGGGGTGGCCAAACCACCTTGTCTGCCAAAGTGCAAGAAGTGGCGGCCAGTGCCGACCCTGTGACCCGAACCTTCATGGTCAAGGCGACCTTGGATGACATGAAAGTACCGCTGGGCAGCACGGTCACTGTGCTGATCAGTGGTGAGACATCTGCTGCCAAAAATATCGCACTGCCGACCTCGGCGGTCAGGCAAGAGGGCGGCAAAACCAGTGTGTGGTTGGTTGACCCAGCCAGCATGACCGTGCGCTCCCAAGCCATTGAGGTCAGCGGTATGCAAGACAACACGGTGGTGGTCAGCAGCGGTTTGCGGCCCGGGCAACAAGTGGTGACCGCTGGCGTGCATGTGCTGTCCGAAGGGCAAAAAGTGTCTTACTTCAAACCTGCCGGTAGCCAGCCATGATGCCGTCTTCCCAGCCTGAAAAAGGCTTCAATTTGTCCGAATGGGCGTTGAACCACCGTGCTTTCACCCGCTATTTGATGGTGGTGTTGCTGTTGTTGGGGGTGGCAGCCTATTTCCAGTTGGGTCAGGATGAAGACCCGCCGTTCACTTTTCGCGCCATGGTGGTACGCACTTATTGGCCAGGCGCCACCGCGCAGCAAGTGGCAGAGCAAGTCACCGACAAAATTGAGCGCGTGTTGCAAGAAGCACCCTACGCGGACAAGATCCGCAGTTATTCCAAGCCCGGTGAATCGCAAGTCATTTTTCAGCTCAAAGACTATTCCAAACCCAACGAAGTGGCAGATGTTTGGTACACGGTCAGAAAAAAAATCGGGGATATGCGCTACACCTTGCCGCAAGGCGTTCAAGGGCCTTTTTTCAATGACGATTTTGGCGATGTGTATGGCGTGATTTATGCGCTGCAAGCCGATGGGTTTTCGCCTGCTGAGCTGCAAGACATTGCAGACGATGTCAGGCAGCAATTGCTGCAAGTCAAAGATGTTTCGAAGGTTGAACTGTTTGGCGTTCAAGACGAAAAAATATTCATCGAAATTCCCCAAAAAAGGCTCGTGCAACTGGGCTTGGACCTGAATGCGGTGTTGGCCCAACTCGGACAGCAAAACGCAGTGGAAAGCGCGGGCAACTTGCAAACCCCGCAAGACGTGGTGCAAATTCGCGTGGCCGGTCAATTTGAAGCGGTGGCACAGTTAAGCGCCATGCCGATTCGTGGCGTTTCTGGTCAGCAATTGCGCTTGGGTGATATCGCTACTATTTCACGCGGCTATGCCGACCCGCCGAATGTCAAAGTGCGGTTTCAAGGCCAGCAAGTCATTGCCTTGGGGGTGTCGATGACCAAAGGCGGCGACATCATCCGTTTGGGCAAATCGCTGGAAGTGGCTGTCGGCCAGTTGCAAGCCAGTTTGCCTGCAGGTGTGAAGCTCAGCAATTTGCAAAACCAACCCAAAGCGGTGTCGCGTTCGGTGGGTGAATTCATTGGCGTTCTGATTGAAGCCGTGGTGATTGTGCTGTTGGTGAGTTTTGTCTCACTCGGTTGGCACAAAGGTGGGCGCTTCGGTTGGTATGTCGATATGCGGCCTGGTTTGGTGGTGGGAATCACCATTCCTTTGGTGTTGGCAATGACTTTTTTGGCCATGTACTACTGGGATATCGGCTTACACAAAATTTCATTGGGCTCGCTCATTATTTCGCTGGGTTTGCTGGTGGACGACGCCATCATTGCGGTGGAGATGATGGTGCGCAAAATGGAAGAAGGTTTTGACAAAGTCAAGGCAGCCACCTTTGCCTACGAAGTCACCGCCATGCCAATGCTGACCGGCACCTTGATCACCGCTGCAGGCTTCTTGCCGATTGGTCTGGCCAAATCTGCCACTGGTGAGTACACGTTTGCGATTTTTGCCGTCACTGTCATTGCCTTGTTGCTGAGTTGGTGGGTATCGGTGTTTTTCGTGCCTTTGTTGGGTATGTGGTTGTTGAAAGTCAAACCGCAGCATGCGGGACACCCACCGCAAGAGATGTTTGACTCGGCCTTCTACAACGGGTTTCGGGCCACTGTTCATTGGTGCGTCAAGCACCGTTGGTTGACGATAGGCGCGACCTTGCTGACTTTCGCACTTGGCATCTTCGGCATGGGCAAAGTGCAGCAACAGTTTTTCCCAGATTCCAGCCGACCTGAAATCATGATGGATGTGTGGTTCCCGGAGGGCACCTCGCTGCAAGCCAATGAGGTTTTGGTCAAGCAGATTGAAAAACGCATGATGTCCTTGCAAGGCGTGGACTCGGTGAGCTTGTGGGTGGGCTCTGGTGTGCCGCGTTTTTACCTGCCTTTGGACCAAATTTTTCCGCAAACCAATGTGTCGCAGTTCATTGTGGTGCCAACCGATTTGGCCATCCGTGAAACCCTGCGCGTGGCCTTGCCTGCGTTGATGGCCAACGAATTTCCAGAGGTGCGAGCTCGCGTGAAGCTTCTGCCCAATGGACCGCCTGTGCCGTTTCCGGTGCAATTTCGCGTGTCTGGCCCTGATCCCTTGGTGCTTCGGCAACGTGCCGATGAAGTCAAGGCGGTGATGCGTGAAAACAGCAACACCCGAGGTGTCAACGACAACTGGAACGAGTCGGTCAAAGTGATGCGCTTTGAAGTGGACCAAGACAAGGCGCGTGCCTTGGGTGTGACCAGCCAGTCCATCGCGCAGGCCTTGCGGGTACTGCTGAGTGGTAATACGGTGGGACAGTTCCGAGAAGGCGACAAATTGATTGACATGGTGTTGCGCCAACCGGCGAGCGAACGCCAAACCATGTCAGACCTGGGCAACGCGTATGTGCCCACGGGAACAGGCAAGGCCATCCCTTTGTTGCAAATTGCCAAACCCGTGTTCGATTGGGAGCCTGGCGTGATGTGGCGTGAAAACCGCAATTACGCCATCACCGCCCAATCTGACATTGCCGAGGGGCTGCAAGGTGCCACGGTCACCCAGCAAATCTTGCCCTCTCTCAAAGCCTTGGAGGCCCGATGGGTGGAGCAAGGCTTGTCGGCCTACACAATCAGCGTGGCAGGTGCCGTGGAAGAAAGCGCCAAAGGATCGTCTTCGATTGCCGCGGGCTTGCCGTTGATGTTGTTCGTCACGTTCACCCTGTTGATGATTCAGTTGCAAAGTTTCAGCCGTGCCATGCTGGTGTTTTTGACCGGCCCCATGGGCATTGCAGGCGTTGCCTTGGCGCTGCTGTTGCTCAACAGACCCTTTGGATTTGTCGCTTTGCTGGGTGTGATCGCTTTGATGGGCATGATTCAGCGCAACTCGGTGATATTGATTGACCAGATAGAACAAGACCGTGCCAAAGGCATTCCGGCTTGGGACGCGATTGTCGAGTCTGCGGTGCGACGTTTGCGTCCGATTGTCTTGACCGCTGCTGCTGCGGTGCTCGCCATGATCCCCTTATCGCGCAGCGTGTTTTGGGGGCCGATGGCCGTGGCCATCATGGGCGGCTTGGTGGTTGCCACCGTATTGACCTTGTTGGCCTTGCCAGCCATGTATGCAGCGTGGTTCAGGGTTAAGCGCTGAGGGCTGAAACGGCAGGTGAAGACGGTTAGAATTTCCCTTTGACCGATTTTGAACGGGCGGTCTGTTCACGCAGACCGCCTTTTGCTTTTAGGGTGGCCCGCGCGGGTGGCGAAATTGGTAGACGCACCAGGTTTAGGTCCTGACGCCAGCAATGGTGTGGGGGTTCGAGTCCCCCCCCGCGCACCAAAGCGTTCACTGTCTGACGCGTGTTGATTCATTTTGGAGAAGCCTCATGGCCGTTACTGTAGAAACCCTCGAAAAACTAGAACGCAAAATTACCTTGACTTTGCCGACTTCTGTTATTCAAAACGAAGTCAACACCCGACTCAAGCGCTTGGCACGCCAAGTCAAGGTCGACGGTTTCCGTCCCGGCAAAGTGCCCATGAATATCGTGGCTCAGCGCTACGGCTATTCGGTGCACTACGAGGTCATGAACGACAAGGTCGGAGAAGCGTTCAGCGTGGCCGCCAACGAAGCCAAACTGCGTGTGGCCGGACAACCGCGTATCAGCGAAAAAGAACAGACATCGGACACCGAAATGGCCTTCGACGCCATTTTTGAGGTTTACCCCGAAGTGGTCATCAAAGATTTGAGCCTAGTAGAAGTCGAAACTTTGCAAGCCCATGTCACCGATGAAGCCATTGACAAAACCGTTGAAATTTTGCGCAAACAAAAACGCACCTTTGCGCAACGTGCGATGGATGCAGCGGCCGCCACAGACGACCGGGTAACCGTTGACTTCATCGGCAAAATCGACGGCGAGCCCTTTGATGGCGGACGCGCTGAAGACTACCAATTTGTCGTGGGCGAAGGCCAGATGCTCAAGGAATTCGAAGAAGCTGTTGTCGGCATGAAAGTTGGCGAAAGCAAAACCTTCCCCTTGAGCTTCCCCGAGGATTACCAAGGCCGCGACGTCGCTGGCAAAACCGCTGACTTCATGGTGACATTGAAAAAGCTGGAAGCCACGCATTTGCCTGAAGTCACCAATGAACTGGCCAAGTCGCTGGGCGTGGCGGATGCCACCGTCGAAGCCTTGCGCGCAGACATTCGCAAAAACTTGGAGCGCGAAGTCAAATATCGCTTGCTCGGCCGCAACAAGCAAGCCGCACTCGATGCCTTGGTGGCCCAAGCAGAACTCGATTTGCCCAACTCCATCGTCCAGTCTGAACTTGACCGCATGGCCCAAGGCGCCCGCGAAGAACTCAAGCAACGCGGCATCAAAGATGCCGACAAAGCACCCATTCCCGAAGAAGTGTTCCGTCCGCAAGCCGAGCGCCGCGTGCGCATGGGCTTGGTGGTTTCCGAGGTCGTTCGCATGCACAACCTGCATGCCACGCCCGATCAAATCAAAGCGCACGTGGAAGAACTCGCTGCCAGCTATGAAAAGCCAGCTGAGGTAATTCGTTGGTACTACAGTGACAACCGCCGCATGGCAGAGGTCGAAGCCATTGTGATTGAGAACAATGTCACCAACTATGTATTGTCCCTGGTCAAACCCAAGGTCAAAGAAGTGAGTTTTGACGAGTTGATGAGCCAGGCCTGAGGCCTGAACTGGAGCATTTCATGAGCGCATTAGATATCCAATCCCTGGGCATGGTCCCTGTGGTGATCGAGCAAAGCGGCCGGGGAGAGCGCGCCTATGACATTTACTCTCGCCTATTGCGAGAGCGCGTCATTTTCTTGGTCGGTCCGGTCAACGACCACACGGCCAATTTGGTGGTGGCCCAGTTGTTGTTTTTGGAGAGTGAAAACCCCGACAAAGACATTTCGCTCTACATCAATTCTCCTGGCGGCTCCGTCAGTGCGGGCATGGCCATTTTTGACACCATGAATTTCATCAAACCGCAAGTCTCCACACTCTGCACCGGCATGGCGGCCAGCATGGGTGCTTTTTTGCTCGCTGCGGGTGCCAAAGGCAAACGATTTAGCCTGCCCAATTCGAAGGTGATGATTCACCAACCTTTGGGTGGCACACAAGGCCAGGCCACTGAGATCGAAATAGCGGCCCGAGAAATCCTCAAAACGCGCGAACGTTTGAACCAGATGCTCGCAGAAGCCACTGGCCAGCCTTTGTCACGTATCGAGCAAGACACCGAGCGTGACTATTACCTGACCGCCGAAGAGGCCAAGGCGTATGGCTTGGTCGATGACGTGATCGCCAAGCGCCCTTGAGCCAGCGTTTCCAACTCCAATCCCTCTGCGCGTATTCGGGCGATGCCTCGGCGGATTTGAGTATCATTCGACCATTCTCAACCGGTACCCACTGAATGGCCGATAAAAAAGCATCCTCTGGCGAAAAGACGCTGTATTGTTCTTTTTGCGGCAAAAGCCAGCATGAAGTCAAAAAACTGATCGCCGGTCCCTCGGTATTTATTTGCGATGAATGCATTGATTTGTGCAATGACATCATCCGTGACGAGCTGCCCGCCAGCACGGTGCGCGAAGGCAAGGGTGATTTACCCACCCCCATCGAAATCAAAAGCAATCTTGACCACTACGTCATCGGGCAAGAGCCGGCCAAGCGAGCGCTCTCTGTGGCGGTTTACAACCACTACAAGCGGCTGGCGCACAAACTTGAAGCCAAAAAAGACGACGTTGAATTGTCTAAAAGCAATATCCTGCTGATCGGGCCCACAGGCTCCGGCAAAACATTGCTCGCGCAAACGCTCGCGCGTATGTTGAATGTGCCTTTTGTCATGGCAGACGCCACCACATTGACCGAGGCCGGTTATGTGGGCGAAGACGTTGAGAACATCATTCAAAAATTGCTGCAAAACTGCAATTACGATGTCGAGCGCGCCCAGCGCGGCATTGTTTATATCGACGAGATTGACAAGATTTCCCGCAAATCTGACAACCCATCCATCACCCGCGATGTATCGGGTGAAGGTGTGCAGCAAGCGCTGCTCAAATTGATCGAAGGCACCATGGCCAGCGTGCCGCCGCAAGGCGGGCGCAAGCACCCTAACCAAGATTTTTTGCAAGTGGACACCACCAACATCTTGTTCATTTGTGGCGGTGCGTTTGCGGGGTTGGAAAAAGTCATCGAAAACCGCACCGAACGTTCAGGCATTGGTTTCAGTGCTGTCGTCAAAACCAAAAAAGAACGCAGCCTCACCGAAATGTTCGGCCAAGTAGAACCGGAAGACTTGATCAAATTCGGCCTGATTCCCGAATTGGTGGGCCGCCTGCCTGTGGTGACCACGCTCAGCGAATTGACAGAGGATGCCTTGGTGCAAATCCTCACCGAACCCAAAAATGCCTTGGTCAAGCAGTACGGCAAGCTGTTCGCCATGGAAGGCGTGGAGCTGGAAATTCGTCCTTCTGCGCTCAAAGCCATCGCCAAAAAAGCCTTGGATCGCAAAACGGGTGCTCGCGGATTGCGTTCCATCATTGAACAATCGCTGATTGACACCATGTACGAGTTGCCCAATAGCAGCAATGTTGAAAAAGTGGTGGTTGAAGAATCCACTGTAGAAGAAAACAAGCCCCCGTTGTTGGTATACCGAGAGGCCGCTAAAAAGGCCTGATTCCCTCCCCAACGGGCTGGTGCATTGCCAGCCCTTTTTTTGATTGGAAGTTTGACCATGTCCGGACAAACCCATTTGCCCTCCGAGCCCATCACCTTACCCATGTTGCCTCTGCGTGATGTGGTGGTGTTTCCGCACATGGTCATCCCGTTGTTTGTAGGTCGGCCCAAAAGCATCAAAGCCCTTGAAACCGCCATGAGCGCCGACCGCAGCATCATGTTGGTGGCCCAAAAAACTGCAGCCAAAGACGAACCAGCGGTCGGCGATATGTTCGAAGTGGGTTGCGTGTCCACCATTTTGCAAATGCTCAAATTGCCCGACGGCACGGTCAAGGTGTTGGTCGAAGGCCAGCAACGTGCGCAAGTCAACCACATCGAAGATGGCCCCTTGCATTTTGTGTGCAACCTGACGCCTGTCAATCTTCCCGCGTCGACCGAATCTGACACCGAAGTCGAGGCATTGCGCCGTGCGGTCATGCAGCAGTTTGACCAGTACGTCAAGCTGAACAAAAAAATCCCGCCGGAGATTTTGACGTCCATTGCCAGCATTGATGACCCGGGCCGGTTGGCAGACACCATCGCGGCGCATTTGCCGCTCAAATTGGAAAACAAACAAGCCGTGCTCGATTTGCCCGATGTCAAAGCGCGCTTGGAAAACCTGTTCACCCAACTCGAGCGCGAAGTGGACATTTTGAAT
>Ga0209358_10003622_pt1 | contig 11344 bp, 3 predicted proteins | sample LauGreFa1BDMLBSN_2_FD_187574 | JGI IMG/M metagenome (GOLD analysis project Ga0209358, IMG submission 187574) | Freshwater lake microbial communities from Lake Michigan, USA - Fa13.BD.MLB.SN (SPAdes) (version 2) | ecosystem: Environmental > Aquatic > Freshwater > Lake | place: Lake Michigan, USA...
AAAAAAGAATCTGTTGAAGGTAGTGCTGCTTTATCAGCATACAATAGTGGTGTAATCGGAGCATTGCAAAGTGCCACAATTATACCTTTAAATATTGCAGGTAGTTCTTTTTTAAATTTAGCATCTGCATCAGTAGGTGGTCCTCAATTGGATAGCCCTATGAATATGGCACTTGCTTATATGGCTTCTGAAATTATACAACTTGGTGGTTATCAAGGAGCTCGTTATAAAAAGGAGAATGAAAATACAGATCTGCAATCATTACCAAAATTCTTACGTATTGCGACAGGGCTTGTATTAACAGCTCAATACTTTAGCCAAGGTATGAATGTGGCTATGGATCTTATTAAAGCTTTAGTTAAATATCGTCAGTATGCTTGGAGATATTTGAGTCATGGTAACTTGCACCGTCATTGGAAAGGTAATGCCGGATACGGAAATACAAGAAGGTATATTGATAAGTCAATGTACTTAGACCCTAGTGTACAAAACTTCTTTACTGATAACGGCACTTACTATAAAATAAATAACTTAAATAGACATAGGACAGTAGCTTTACATGTTACAGCAGCTGTGGGTGATCCAAATGTTATAGACAATACAGCTCAAACTATTGGTAGTCATTTTGGCTCTGCTGTTTCTTCACATGATTGGGATCATGATAATAGCCCTCTTCCAGAATTTGGAACATCTGCATCATGTTTTTACGCAGGTCTTAAAGTAAGATTAGTTAATCAATATGGTCAATTGAATGGAGTAAGACAAATTCCTATTCCTTGTAAAGTTATTGTAGATAATAATCGACCGCTTACCAGCACTCATAATTTATTTACTAGTCCTGTGTTATTCGGTGGTGACACTTATGTAGGTCGCTATACCGAAAAAAATACTTTCTTTTATTTTAGAGACTGGTTGTACAATGTACCAGATGGTACTGAGTTTAACTATGCTAATTATTATATGTTAGGTTTTCCAAGATATTGGGCTGACTTTACTGAGTATGAGGTATCTGGTTTTATATCATCTGTATTCCAAAATCTTATACATCCTAATGAGTGGGCTGTACCTAGTAACTTACATCATTTAGATCGTGGTGTAGGTGGAAATGCATTTGCGGGAATCAGCAATGTTCAAGGTGGCGATGGTATAACAACACCTGATATTGCAAGTGGATCAACAACTACAACGGGAGAGTGGGTTGAGAATCCAGCTTATTATGATGGTGCTGGATTACCGGGTACTAACTGTAACGGCTGTCCTCCTATGATTTGGCAAGAAACAACAACTAATAGTATAAGTGTAGATCAGGCTGCCATTGATAGTGCAGCTGATCCTGCAAATGATGGAGGATTTGGTGCATCATTTAATGCTGCAAACTTTGTATTTGGATTAAAGGATGCATACATGTATCTCTTTAACTCAAGTGTTAGAGATTTTTATGTTGAGTCTGAAATTAATTTAGCATGCCGTGACTGGGACAATGAACCAGCTCGTAGACACTACGATGAGTATACCTACACAGATCTGGCTCAAATGTTTGATACTCAGATTATTAAGTTTGGTAACTACTATAAGTATGATTACTCACTAGGGGTAAGTTACTTAATGTCAAACTTTAACTCGTGGGGTCAAATGCAGCTTCCGTATTATAATCCTGCTATATCTGCATCATGTTTCACATACATGCCTAACAGAATCATATACTCATTGCCCTATAAGAATGATGCTCCAAAAGATACTTGGAATGTTTTCTTAGCAATGAACTATGTAGATTATGCCAATAAACCTTTAATGATTAAGCCTGTTAACAAAACAGGATTTGCGGTATTGTTTAAAGATGCTAGTCCATTGCTTTACGCAGGTCAAGATGTTCTTCAAACAGAACTTAATACTAAGATTGTTTTGGGTGATGGTGGATTATTTTCAACAGATCCTCAAAGTATTTCTAATACAGAAAACGCTTTCCAATACGGAGCTTGTCAAAACAAATGGTCAGTAACAACAACACCGTTTGGTCTATACTGGATAAGCCAAAGTCAAGGTAAGATTTTTGCATTTGGTGAGGGACTCGAAGAAATATCAAATGCTGGATTAAAATGGTGGTTTGCTTACTACTTACCATATCGTCTTATACAAGACTTTCCAAATTTTGCTCTAACAGATAATCCAGTAATAGGTATAGGCTGTCAAACTATATTTGATAACCAAGACCAAGTTGTGTATTTCTGTAAGAAGGATTATAAGTTACGTGAAGACGCACCTAATCCTCTAACTTATATAAGGGATAATATATTCTACCCTATTATAAATGGAAAACCTGTAGCTAGTAATATTTATCTTGGTGATCCATTGTACTTTGAGAATGCATCCTGGACAGTAAGTTATGACCCTAAGCAAAAATACTGGGTGTCATTCCATGACTGGCATCCTGATTTAACTATGTCTGCGCCTATTGACTTCTATAGCACTAAGGGTAAAGATATTTGGAGACACAATTATCGTTGGGACTTATACTGTAACTTCTATGGTATTGATTATCCGTTTGAAGTAGAGTATACTGCTCAGACAGGTCAGCTTGTAAATACAACAAGAAGCCTTGAGTATATGCTTGAGTGTTACAAGGTTGCTGCTAATGGTATTGACCAGTTCCATATATTAGATGGAAACTTTGATCACGCTGTTGTATATAATACAGAGCAGGTATCTGGTATGTTAAATCTATTTGTTAGACCAAAGAATAATCCGTTTTCAATGATCAACTATCCTATTATTAATGCTAATAGTATAGATATACTTTTCTCAAAGGAAGAAAACAAATATAGATTTAATCAATTCTGGGATATAACTAATGACCGTGGTGAGTATCAATCTGGTGGTGTAATCGTACAGCAAACTATTTGGGATACTCAGGAAAATGGTTATATTAGAACTCTGAATGCAAATAATATGAACTATCAGAAACCTCCTTTGCAAAGAAAGAAATTCCGCCATTATGCAAATCATATACTTTTGATTAAGCAGGCACCAAAGGAAATGTTGATGACTCTTAAAATTACAAATAATAAACTTCTTTACTCACCAAGATAATGGCAGCACGGAAATTAAAGGTTAGTACAACCGGTTACAAAGAAAACAGCAAGGACAAAAACTTGGATAGCTTATATGTACCAAGTCCTAACCTTACAATGACAGGTGTTAAAAAACATGTTAAGGCTACCCCCGTGTATAACAATGGATCATATGGAACTCCAATTACTATGATACCTGGAGTACCTAGTTATACGTTTCCAGGAGCCGTAGGTGTTATAGAAGAGAAATTACCTAAAGCTCAAAATTTTGGTGAATTTAAACCAGCTCAGCAAAAAGCATATGAGGAGCGATATGTGCTATACAGAGAGCAAGGAGATGAGCCTCGTGAAGCTAATGACTTAGCATTAAAAGATGCTCAACATTATGGTGAGCCTGTTCTTAACTTTCAACAATTCTTGCCGAATCCGGACTCTGGCGTAATAATACCAGCAGGTCTTAGATTTCCTTTAGAGCATATAGATTGGAGTACGTATGATCCTTGGCAACAAGCTATGAGTGATCCAGAATTTGTAAAGCGTTATAATGGACTTTCACCTGAATTGCAGGAGATAACAAAGGATCACATAAGTAGGCAAAGTGCTGAAAATTATTCTAAGAGTGTAAACAATGTTAAAAGATGGGAAAAGGATTGGTATACTAAAAGAGCTAAGTTAGCACAGTTTACAGATCTTGCTAATAAAAGACTGTCACTTGTTGAGAGCATGAACCTGCAGCCCTTTGGTGATTCTCAGGAGTTTTATGATCAGACACCAGGAGCAGCTGCAGCATTTTATCCTGTAGAAAATTATATAGGTATACCTTCTGAATCATTTGATGATCCTAGTACCATACTTCATGAGAGAAGTCATTGGTATGATCAGAATGCGCCGCAAAATGATGACATGAATAACATGGCTTATATTTTTAAGGGTAAGTCATACCCTGTATATAATACTGATGATCCTATATTAAATGATATACTTCCACATGGGTATAAATTACCAGGTGGTATTTCAGATCCATTGCATTACGGAGAAAATGATACTACAAAGTATACTAGTGAAACTGAAAAAATTCTAGCTAATCAACCAGTTTCAAGCGATGAAATTTATGATGTAAAGGTTCCTTTTAAAGGTCAGGAAAAACTTGATGATGGAAGAACTTACATACAGTACTATACTGACCCCACAGAAGTAAGAGCCCGATTAAATGAGTGGCGTTATCAGCATAATATTGACCCCACAAAAGAATATACTAATGAAGAATTACAGCAAATAATAGATAATGATATAAACAATCATAAGTCTAATAGTCTGGATTTGTATAAAGTTATACAAGGTCGAGGGGACCTATTGAAAAAGCTTCATGATTCTTATGTATCTACAGGAAATAAACAAGATTATGATGAAATGCCTAAAGCTAAAAAAGGATTGCGTAAAGCTCAAAGAGGACTACCTGATGATTATGAAGCATTTTTAAAATATAGTGAGACTGCACCAGAAAATAGAAGACCCGATGCTGACTGGCAATATGGTAATCCAAGACAGTATGATCACTATGGTATGTGGGAAGCATTAGGCAAACCTAAAACTTTTGAAGAAGCTTTAGCTAAAAATCCTCACTGGCAACCTGATGAATATGATGGTATGTATCATGGCTTTAGCACCAATCCTGAAACAGGTGTTTGGTTAAAGTCTCATATTCCTGGAGAGTCTGAGCCTGGTAATACAGCTTGGATGGAGAACCTTGCATTTGCATTAAGCAATGATCCTAAATGGGGACCTAAAAATCAGAATTTAGTTTATGATCCCGAGTTGCAAAGAATGCGTTATGTGGATAGACCTAAAGAAGAGAAGTATGTTCAGCCTGAGTATGTAGAACCTGAAATTACTCCAGAGATTTTAAAAGCTTTTAATAATGACTTAGGTGCTGCAATACAATGGTACAGAAGCTGGTATGAAGGAAGAGCAGAGTTACCCCAATTTACAGATGTTGCAAATCAAAGATTAGAGGCATTAAAAGAACTTCCGGGTAAAGCTTCAGTGCTGCAAAACAAAGAATTTTATGCATCTTCTGGTAAAGGTGTGACAGGTCGTTTTTTACCTTATGATAATAAGATTGAGGTACCCGCAGTAAACTATCAAAAGCGTATACCTAATACTATAGAAAGAAATAGCTCTTATTATAATGGGCCTCCTTATTCAGATGTAGAAACCCCATTTACTTTATCACATGAGACTTTACATTACTTAGATGTTGCTGCTCCTCAAAAAAATACAATGTTTGATTATGACATACCTCAATTTAAAGGTGCTCCAAGAACTGATCTAAGTAGCGGTGTAGGTTTGCTTTCTACAAATTATTATGATCCTTCTTTTGAGATATTACCAGAACAACATCAATATCCAATTCCACCAGAGAGAACTGCCACTCAAAATATTACTGATAGAACCTTACGCACTCGCAGGAAAGAAAATGAAAAAATAGAAAGAGCTAAGGGATTTGTAGATTATTTAAAACAACCAACTGAAGTAAGAGCTAGGCTAAACGTTTTTAGAATGCAGCATAATATGGATCCTAAGAAAAAATATAGCACAGAGGAAATTCTTCAGTTTATGCAAGAGGATATTGCCAATCCTAAACGCAATTACAATATAGATCAACTAATTAAAATTGCTAATGGTGATCCTGAGGTTATTAAAAAATTACATGATGCATTTGTAGAAAATCCCACAGATAATCAAAATGACATACCCGAAGCTCAAATAATGGGTGAATTTAAGCCTAGTTATGATTGGAGAAAAAGTCCTGCGGAAAATGCAGAACTTAATAGAAGGGCTCAAGTTGCTGGATGGAACTCTGTTGAAGAATATGAAAAATCTGGTTGGGCGTATAACACAGCACCTCAGCAAAAAGCTAAAAAGGAATCAGCTGCTATTGCCGATTGGATTGATAATGATTATGCAGATCCCAAAGCTTTTGAGAAAGAGCACTTAGCGCGTTATGCTGAAGCTATATTCAAACCAAAAGAAGAAGATAAAGCCTGGGTAAATCCAGAAACAGGATATGCCAAACCTTATAATACAAGTGCTAATTTAAGTGCGATGAATTTATGGGACCCTGAAGTTGCTGAGGGTTTTGGTTTTACCGACAAAGATATTTCTAACTACCTAGATAAAGAATATAAAAGAAGTCAGCAAGCAGATAGAGTAGGGCAGATAGAATTAGATCTTGGATTTTCAAAAAATCTAGATGCAAAAACTAAGAAGGATTTATTAACTAAACTAGATAAAGAGAAAAGTAAATTATCAAAAGCAGATGAGATTGTTGAGAATACCTATGTAAAAAAAGCACTTAGTGATTTTGTAGAAACTCAAAAAGAGGAAAGACGCAAACATAACATGTATGGAATAGCAGAATCAACTATGGGACCTTTAGATGCTCTAGTTGGATTAGTTGCTGCTGCTCCTGTATTAGAAAGTGCATTAGGCGCAGAATTATTAGGTACTGGTGTTACTGCAGGTAACGTAGCAAGACCTTTAATGTGGGCGCATGGCTTATATAATTTTGCAAATCCTGATTCTGATTTTAGACAGTCTGTGTTAGATTATAATGAGGGTACAGGAGATTGGAGAGAGGTAGCTGCAGAAGGCGGTCTTAACTTATTAAATTTTACCAGTCCAAAATCTTTATTTGGAGATTTTAGAGCATTGCAAAATGCAGGAAAAATAGGAAGTACTGGAACTAGATTTAAAGATCTTCAACAATTAGGGCGTTTTGCTAGGAGTTATGGTTATCCGATGCCATCTGATATTCAAAGAATTGCACAATCAGATAAACTTACCGATATGACCTTTAGAGGTATTATGGGTAGACATAATACTTTTGTTAGAGGTGTTAGCACCAACTGGCCTAAAGTTAAAGAAACTCTTAGTGCTAAATGGCTTGGTGAAGAAAATGCTTGGAATAAATTAGTTAAAGAGTTAGAAGCGCAGGGAATTAACTATGAAACAAATCCTCAAGCTGCTGCAGAGTATATGGCATCCCACATACCAGGAGAAACTGGATATGGTAGATATGGTTTAAAGAAAGGGGAACATGCACTATATGTATCAAACTCTAAACCTAATGCTGAGGGTTATACTTATGGTGATGGTTATTCTGTTACTTTAAGACGTCCTACAGATTTTTCATCGCCAAATAGACTAGATTGGATATCAGCAAATGAATATCCTATTAGCTATGGATTTAAGGGTTCCCCATATGGAACAGGTATTGTAGCAAATGACTATCAAAAAAGATTACCAACGTCTATTAGAGATTTTGTATATGTTACAAAAGACCCTATGAAACAACATAGGTTAACTCAAGGTCTTGATGATACCTATAGACAAGCGCAGACCGATGCTTGGCCGATGCAAAGAAAATTTAGAAATAAGAAAGATGCTTTAGCGAAAGCCACTAATTATAAAAACAGAAGGGGAACACCAGCAGCTGAGTATGACAAGAGCCGTTCTATGAGTTGGACACCTGGAGAAGATGATCTTGTATTTAAAGACAGTCCTAGTTTATTAGATTATGGTAAAATGTCTTACTATGATTTTATGAGAGCTTACTATAATATTAAGCCTGAGCTTGCTCCATTAAAGGTAGTTCTTAAAGAAATGTTTTTAGATCCAAAAGTTTATCGTGGTTTTGCACAAAACGCATTTGGAGAGTTAGATCCATTTTCACATTATGCTTTTAAAGGTCAACCGGGAGAAAAAATATTTGATATAGTTAGAGCTGATAAAATTACTCCTGAAATATTTCAAAATACGTCAAGAGCTCATATGGGAACGGGTAGCGCTAGATATACTAGAAAGCAAGAAGGTGGTAAAGCTAAACCGAGAGACCATAAATCACTAGATAATTACTTTGAAGCAGCCTGGTCAAACTCTAGGAAAACTAACTAAATTTGAGTATCTTAACAATATAATGTAACTTAGCTGTATGTATAACTACGAGAACCTTTTCGGTGTTCCAATTGTGATGTCAGAAGGAGGACCTGCTGATAGCAGATACTTTTTTATGCAACAAGGAGGACCAGCTATGTATAACCCAATGGGTCAATACACTATGCCACAAGATTTACCTAAGATGAAACTTGGTGCAGATCTCTTTACTAAAATGAAACAGGACTTTTCACACTACGGATAATGAGCGTAAAACCAATAACAAAACCAGAAGGTTTCTTTAAACAGCGTTTAGATAACTTTGTAAAAGCAGTTACTGAGAATAAGAAAGACGCTCAGAATAAAAAGCTTCAAGAAGACCTACAAAAATTTGTAGCTTCTGCTCAAGGTTATTTGCAGCAGAATGATGTTCCTGATTTCCCACAGCAGATGCCAATGGGTGATCTTATGACAGCATCTGTAAGAGGTCAAATTCCTTGGCAAGCTCCTTATGGTTATCCTAGTTTAGAAAATCCTAAAGTAGCTCATCCTGAGTTATTTGTAACAGCGGCTGAAAAATATAAGACAAACAACCTGCAAAATATTGGTCAAACCTTAGTTGATACTTTTGTTGCGCCTGCATATCATCAATATATGTCTCAACAAGAAGCTGCGGCAGCTGCGGCTAAAGCTAAAGAGGAAGAAGCAGCTACTCAGCAAGAGCCTGCTCCCAATGACTGGTCTATTGGTGTATCGTCTCCTGAATATATTCCAGAAGGTACAGATCAAACTAGCGGTGTAATTCAACAGAAAAAAGGAGGAACTCGTTTAGGTAGATATCAGACTGAGGGTCAGACTTGGCAATCGCAATTATTTGGAGGAATGCCTCAAGAAACTCAGAATCGAATTATGCAACAAGCTAATGTTTCTGATATTAGTCAAATAACAAGTGAGCAACTTAATCAAATTCTTCCTGAACTATATAATAATTACTATAGTCAAGTAGATGAAGCATTTAAGAATAATCAAGTTCCTTCATTTGGTGGACAACCTGATCTTTCTTTTATAAGTAACTATCCTGTTATGCAGGGTTTGAATATGCCTGGTACAACGATTAGTGGACCTGGTGCATCCCCTCAGATGTTTAAAGGTATGAACTACGCTCCTTTTACAATGACACAAATGCAAGCTCCTGAAATGGGGTTTGGTGATTATATAGGATTACGTCAAGGTAAACGATTTGATTTAGATGAGGAAAGTTTAAACTATTCTCCTGAGTTTAAACAAAAGTTTCAAGAAGCATTAGAGAATGGAGACTATGATAGAATTCAAAGAAGTGTTACTGCAAATCCTACAGTAATGGGAAGTCTTTTAGATAAGATGGGTGTAGGTAAATTGTTTGACACAAGAAACTATGATATGAGCATGACAGTTCTTCCAAAAGGGCAATCGGTTTTTGATAACTATGACTGGGAGAAGGCTTCAAATCAAAAAGTATATTCACAGAATACTAAAAACCCTGGAGGAGGATTGATACAAACAGATCAAATTACTCCAGATCTTTGGGAAAATAGTCCAAGAAGTGAGCGCCGTGCTTATTTAGAGGCAGCAGGTATTGATCCTAATAGAAAAAACTTAAGAACATTAGGTAAAAGATACCTTGAGAATGAAGCTGCACAGATGGAAGCTGAAAGACCTATCGATAGAAGGGATATGCAGAACCCTCCATCAGGAGGTTCCGGATCAAGTATTATAAATATACCAGGCAGTTTAATGCAAGTGGATATAAATAATCTACCTAAGGAGACACCACCTGTTACACCGCCAAGTGATCCTCCTGCAACACCTCCAGCTGATAATAAAGAAAGAGTTAATTATCCTGCAACGGGACAACCAAATAAAAATCCAGATCTAGAAAAAGCCTGGAATTATTATATGCAAGATAAGTACCTTAATAAAAAAAAGAAGGGTGGCTCACAACTACCAAATTTTAAAGGTAATTATGGGCCTAGTACTTTTGGCTGGCCTAATACTGTTGGTGGACCTGGACCATTTCAACCTGGTAAAATGATAGATAAAAATTCATTTTTCAGTTACTTCGGTGCTAAAACAGATAACCCTTTTATGGTTGGTTCTCAAGATGAGATTCTTAATGCTAATGGATCAGGTAATAATGAAAGTTATCCTATGAAAGAGGCTGAGAAAAGTGTAACAGCTACAGCTAGTGGTAAAGTTAAAAATCCACTTAATGCAATACCTACACTTAATCTTATTAATTCAGGTATTTCTAATATTGTTACACCTATTCTTAATGGTAAGGAGAGACGAAATGCTGACTTAGCAGTAAGAAATGCATTTATGCCAGAGAACACAGAGTCTGCATCACCAGATGTAAGAGATGCTGATCGCCTTGGTTATAATACATTTACAGGTGCTCCTGAAGGAGGTGGCTTAGCCGGATCTCCTGTTCAGTTTAGTAGTGGTCCATTAAGAGCATTTGCTCAACGAGGTATGCAAATGCCTAGATTACAAGTAGGAGGATCAATTTATCTAACACAAGATATGATAGATGAGATTGTAAATAATGGTGGTGAAATTGAATATGAAGATTAATAACTAGTTACATGATACGTAAAGTTAAAATTAAAAAATTACCTCAAGCTAGAAAGGGAGGTAACTCATACCTTGATTATTATCAAGCGGCTCCCTCATACATATCAAGTGATCTTGCTGATCCTAGTTTAGAGTTTAGAGATACTATAAGTAAAGTAGATCGTGATGATGCTAATATTGAAGCTGAGGGTGGTGAGACTGCTGCGATAATTGATAAGCAAACAGGATTTTTAACTCAATATAAAATCAATGGTCCTCGTCACAATGCCGGCGGTGTTCCATTAAATGTTCCGCCTGAAACTTTTATCTTTAGTGATTTTCATGGTAAAGATTTTAAGTTAGGTGGTAATAAGAAAACTAAAGAAATGGATGCAGGTATTCTTGCATACTTTGGTTTACCTGACCGTAAAGGTGGTTACACCTTTGCCGATATAGCAAAGAAGTATGATATAAATAAAGACATTGCCAACCTTATGGATCCTACAGAGACTAAGGATAAAATGACAATGGATACCCTTATTGCTAATATAAAGAATAAGACAAAGAAACTAGGTATGCTTGCTATAGCGCAAGAGTCTAAAAAGAATGATGAGATACCAAAGATTGCAGAACCTGCAATTGCTGCTTTGAGTCTTGATAGAGAAGCTATGGAGATACCTGCTATTTCTATAAAAGATCTTCCTTTCTATCAGGATATGATTAACTCAATGGCTCAAGTAGACCAAGAG
>Ga0209358_10003623_pt1 | contig 11343 bp, 14 predicted proteins | sample LauGreFa1BDMLBSN_2_FD_187574 | JGI IMG/M metagenome (GOLD analysis project Ga0209358, IMG submission 187574) | Freshwater lake microbial communities from Lake Michigan, USA - Fa13.BD.MLB.SN (SPAdes) (version 2) | ecosystem: Environmental > Aquatic > Freshwater > Lake | place: Lake Michigan, USA...
ACTCTCAAATTCAACACGTTTTGCAGTCCGGTTGATCAGATGCGCTCGCTCTCCGGTGAGAAGCGTGACGTCGCTGGCGGCAAGCTGATCCGCGCCGGAGACCGGTTTCAGCGTGATAGGCTCGCCAGTCGATTTCGAGAGCGGCGGGCGCTCATAGGGCGTGTGCGCCTCGCCATTTACCAGCGTGATAGTGCCGGCATAGCCGTCTTCACGGAGTTTGAGGGCTGCGCGAACGCCGGTTTCGCCGGCGCCGATGATCAGACTATTCACGATCTGCTATCCCGTTCACGGCACTTCGAGATAGAGATCCCCGCCTTCGATCTTCACCTTGTGGGTCTTTAGATTGACGCAGACGGGCGCACCTTTGGCGGCACCCGTGCGGTAGTCAAACCTGCCATTATGCTTCGGACATTCGATGATGTGATCCATCACGAGTCCATCGGCAAGATGGACTTTCTCGTGGGTGCAAAGACCGTCCGTGGCGAAGAATTCGTCGTTGAACCGGTAGAGCGCGTAGGTTTGGCCATCATGATCGAAACGCATGACGTCCTCGTCATCGATGTTATCGGCGGCGCAGGCCTTAATCCACTGTGGCATTCATTCGATCCTTATTCAGCGGCCATTGGCGAGAGTGTCGGACGTGCCGTCGGGGGCAATTGACGACGGACGAAATATTCCGGATCGCGCATCTGGCGCGCCAATGTCGGAAGGATTTCGGCGAAGGTTTCCCACAGGCCCGAATAGGGTCTCGGGCAATCCGTCAGCATCTCTTTGTGAAGCTCCGGCAAGGCGTGATACGGCACCATCGGGAACATATGATGTTCGACGTGGTAGTTCATGTTCCAGTACACGAACCGGCTGAAGGGGTTCATATAAACGGTGCGACAGTTCAACCGGTGATCGAGCACATCTTCGGCAAGGCCGATATGCTGCGTGAGGCCGGTCATCAGATGATGCCAGGCGCCATACATGCGTGGCAGGCCGATGATCATCAGGGGCAGAATCGACCCCATCCAGAAACAGGCCACGATTGTTGCCGCGTAAATCAATGTCCAGATACGGGCGACGTTGAATGCTTTCGCCTGTTCCGCCTCGGGAATGAAACTTTTCTCGGCGTCGTTCAAAATACCTGCGGCATAGCGCAGCATGGCAAGCAGGGATTGCGGAACATCAAGAATACCGAAAAAATTCAAGCCAAGCTTGATCAGTTCCGGCGGACGCATCGTGATGATTTCCGGATCGCGGCCCACAATGATGGTATCGGTGTGATGGCGTGAATGGCTCCAGCGCCAGACAACCGGGTTCCGGATCATCATGAAGCAGGCAATCTGGTAGACGACATCGTTCTTCCATTGCGTTTTGAAGGCCGTGCCGTGGCCGCATTCGTGCCAACGGCTGTCACCGCCCGAACCGTAGAGAATGCCGTAAACAAAAAAGAACGGGATGCACCAGAGCGTGCCCCAGAAATAGGCCCCCAGCGCTGCGGTGATGATCATCAGGCCGATCCAGAGGATTGTGTCGCGCGTGGCGGGGCCGTCGCTGCGTTTCATGAGCTCCTTCATCCGCGCGCGCGAAATGTCCGATTTGTACCATTCCGCATTGGCGAGCCCCGCCTCAACCGCTTGCGCGTTCAATGGGCCAGTGAGGCTGTAATCACGAGGGTGTTGTGTCGCTGTCATGGGACGTCCTCAAAATGATGCCATAGTGTAGAAAACAGGAATACGCGTCTGGAGCATATTTATTGCGTATTTCCAACCATTTTTCAAATGTGTTTGTCGCGTGTTTGTTTTATTCCGGTTTCAGGGATCTGGATATTCGAATTGGCTGACGATGTCTGAACTGTCACAGATTTCGGGCATGTTGATTTTGCGTGTGACAGGGAGTTGGCATTATGGCGAATGAACGGGCCGGGACAAACTTGCCGCCGTTTCGGGATGCAATTACCATCTGGGCGCGGATCGGATGTTTGTCCTTTGGTGGCCCTGCGGGCCAGATCGCGTTGATGCATCGTGAATTTGTTGATGAGAGGCGCTGGATCAGCAATCGCCGGTTTCTGCATGCGTTGAATTTCTGTTCGTTCCTGCCGGGGCCGGAAGCGCAGCAATTGGCAACCTATCTCGGCTGGTTAATGTATGGCGCCAAGGGTGGATTTGCGGCAGGGCTGCTGTTTATTCTGCCGGGTGCCTTTTTGATGCTGATCCTGTCGGCGCTGTTCGCGGTTTTTGGTGAAGTCCCCTTCGTCTTTGCGGTTTTCTACGGGCTGCAATGCGCCGTGCTGGTTCTTGTTGTGGAGGCGTTGCTTCGAATTGCCCGTCGTGCGTTGCGGGGGCGGGCGGGATGGGTGCTTGCGGGGTTATCCTTCGTCGCGCTTGCCGTCTTCGGGGTGCCCTTTCCATTTGTGATCGTTTTTGCCGGGATCACCGGAATGATCTTTGCGGACCATTTCAGACTGGCCCATCCAACGGGTGACAGCGACACGCCCGAAGCGTTGATCGATCATTTGCTGGTGAATGATCCTGCCCGCGTCGGGCGTCTTGCCTTGAGCGCGCGCCGCGCGGGAATAACGGCCTTGATCGTCTGGGCCATACCCTTGGTGGTTTTGCTGCCGATTGGCGGATTATACGCGGATATTGTCTGGTTCTTTTCGAAAATGGCGGTTGTCACCTTTGGCGGGGCCTATGCGGTTCTCGCTTATGTCGCGCAGGAGGCTGTGCAGGGATATCAGTGGCTTTCGCCGAGTGACATGCTGACGGGGCTGGGGCTGGCTGAAACGACGCCCGGGCCACTCATTCTGGTGTTGCAATTTGTAGGCTTTCTCGCGGGGTATCGTGCCGAGGCGGGGTTGAACGGAATGGCCGGCGGGTTGGCCGGAGCTGTGCTGACCCTTTGGGTAACTTTTGCGCCTTGTTTCGCGTTTGTTTTTCTCGGCGCGCCGCTCGCGGAGAAATTACTCGATCATCGGTTGTTTTCGAGTGCGCTAGCGGCGATCACGGCATCCATTGTCGGCGCGATTACCAATCTGGCGCTCTGGTTTGCTGTGCACGTCTTTTTCAAAGATGTGCAGACGCTGGCCGTGGGAGCGCATCAGCTTGAGATCCCTGTCCTTTCGAGCCTTGATCCGACGGCGGTTCTGATCGCGGCTCTTGCGGCTTTTAGCCTTTTCTATGCGCAACGGGGTGTGGGGCAAACATTGTTGATCGCGGCGGCTACAGGGGTAGTTCTGAGGTTCGTGTCGTAGGTCTCAGATTCGATTGAAGACTCATCGTTTGAACCAGTCGACATCATAATAGACCTCGTCACTGTTGGGACGATAACGGCGCGGGGTCGAGCTACCCTCAGATATCTGGCCTGCCAGATCCGAGAAGCGGGTGTCTCGGGTCAATGGGTATTGCCGTAGATTTTTTAAATTTATTGTACGATTTTCTTTATAATTTTTGATAAATGAATCGTCATTTTGATATTTAACGATTTTACTTAATTTATTTCTGAAATAAGATCTATAACTCATTGATTATCTCCATAATCTTTACAGGAGATATGCATACATTAGGAAATCATTAAGTAAATTATATTATGAATAAACCATTAATATTGATAATTATTATTATTATTTGTTTAAATGTGTTTATTGACGTGCGAGAAAAATAAAACCGCCCCGAAACCGGGACGGTTTACTGACGTAAATCGAATGTTGCGGCTTACTATTTCGGCGGGACAACGCCTTTTTTGAAGATGAAGCAGCCGTAAAACCGCCTCTCTCCTGTCTGGATCACGCAATAGGCCTTTTTCGCGCGCTCGTAAAAGGCGAAGCGTTCAATGGAACTGAGTGTCATCGGGGTTTTTTCTGCGCGGTCGATTTCGCGCTGCACTTCGGCCTGTACTTTCGGGATTTCATGCGGATTGCCGACGATCTCCATTCTCAAAGCAGGCTCGTCGACGAAGGTATCGAGCGGCATGACCGACAGGATCGCGCGGGCGGCCTCGGCTGCTGTTGTGTTGTCGATCCGGAGAACTTTGCCGAGGACCGTCTGGCGGGCAACGGAGTCCGCGGGGAAATTGGTATCGCAAATGACGAGATCGTCGCCATGTCCCATGGCGCGCAGGGCATATAAAACATCTGCATTCAGCAATGGGTCAATCTTTTTGAGCATGGAAGTTCCCTCCTTTGGTGAATTTGACGTGTACACTATCTCTATGGATCGCGTGCGGGTCAATCGGGCGGTTGAGCAAGCCACATGCTTGATGATTTCGCGCCGGATTTACCGGGGCAAGCCGAGAAGGCACGTTAACTTTACAAATCCGCGGGAGTACATAAAGCTAGCGGCGCTAAAGACAGTGGCCGCGTATCGCCGTTTTGGAGTTTTTGATGATGAAGCCTTATGAATATGCTGCCCGCCTGAATTCGTTTCGGGTGAATGAAAAGCAGTATTGGCAGGGCCATAACGGCAAAATCACCACGCTTGAAGTGCTTGATCGGGCCGCGAGCGTGTCGGGCTTGAATGCCGTTGATCTGAATTATCCGGATCATCTCGAGGGACTGACCGAGCCGGAGGTTATGGAAAAGCTCTCGAGCCTGAATGTCAGGTTAAATGGCTATGCGATGCGCTATTACACCGATCCTGGCTTCAAGCTGGGGGCGTTCACGCATCCGGACGAGACGGTGAGGCGTGCTGCGATTGATATCACCAAGCGCGGGCTTGATTCACTGGCGCGTGCGGGCGGGTCGCTGATGACGCTCTGGATGGGGCAGGACGGATTTGATTATTCGTTTCAGGTTGATTATGGCCGCATCTGGGACCAGACGATTGCGGCGATCCGTGAGGTGGCGGACCATAATACTGCGATCGATATCAGCATCGAATACAAGCCGAACGAGCCACGTTCGTTCAGCCTGATGCCGGACGTGGCGACGACGTTGTTGGCAATCAAGGAGATTGACCGGCCCAATCTGGGTGTGACGCTCGACTTCGCGCATGTGCTCTATGCCGACGAGATGCCGGCGCATGCGGCGAGCCTTGTCGCGCGTCATTCGCGTCTGCTCGGCATTCACCTCAATGACGGCTATGGCAAGCGGGATGACGGATTGATGGCTGGATCGGTGCATCCGATCCAGACCATTGAACTGCTCTATGAACTGGACCGGATCGGGTATGACGGCGCGATCTATTTCGATACGTTTCCGGACACGACAGGGCTTGATCCGGTGGCGGAATGCTCGACGAATATTTCCACAGTCAATGCGATGCGGCGGATTGTCGATAAATTGCGCGGAGACACAAGGTTGGCGGCGGCAATCCAGAAGCAGGATGCGGTGACAAGTCAGGCCATCGTTCAGGCGGCGCTTTTCGGGCTTTGACGGATATGGTGCGGTTGACCCGCCGAATTTGAGACTGATTGCACGCGCATGTGGAAAAAAGCGATATGACCCCTAAGGCCCTTGATGTGATTGTGTGCGGCAGTCTTCACCTCGATATCATGGTGCAGTCGCCGCATTTGCCGCGGCGGGACGAGACGGCGGTGGGGTCGGCGTGGGGCATGAAATGCGGCGGCAAGGGAGGCAACCAGGCGGTGATGGCCGCGCGGATGGGGGCTTCGACCGCGATGATCGGGCGGGTGGGCAAGGATGATTTCGGTCGCCGATTGCTTGATCATCTGACTGCCGCCCGCGTGGATATTAGCGGCGTGTCGGTTGACGAGACGGCGGGATCGGGGATGAGCGTCGCGATTGTCGAGGCGACGGGCGAATATGGCGCGGTGATCGTGTCGGGCTCTAATCTCGCGATTGATTATGCTTCCATTGCAAAGCAGTGGGCGGCGCTGGACGGGGCGCGGATCCTGATCCTACAGAATGAAATTCCCGAAGCGGCCAATATCGCTGCGGCGCGTGCGGCAAAAGCTGCAGGCGCATATGTCGTGCTGAACGCCGCGCCGGCGCGGGGGATGGCGCAAGAACTTCTCGATCTGGTTGATCTTCTGGTCGTCAATCGCGTCGAGGCGGAGATGTTGAGCGGGGCGCCGGTTACGGATGCCGAAAGCGCGATCCGGGCGATGCCCGCGCTTGGCGGCGGGCGCAAGGATGTGGTGATCACGCTCGGCGGCGAGGGGCTGGTTGTGCAGGCACGGGATGGCGAGCCTGATGTGATCGCGCCGCATCGTGTGACGGTTATCTCGACGCATGGCGCGGGGGATTGTTTTCTGGGAATGCTGTGCGCCGATCTCGCGCAGGGCAAGTCTCTGTTGGAGGCGTGCCGGGCGGCGAATTCTGCCGCGGCAGCGTTTGTAAGTATGACGGAGGAGGCCCAGCGCGAGGTGACGCGGGCGACACTTCAGGCGCGGATCGGATGATGGTGGCGGCCAGTTTTTGGCGGAAGTGAGGCTGGCCCTGCCCCTCTTGCATGCGGAGCGCGATGGGCAGTAGTCTAGTGTCCGACATTTCGATCATTCGAGGAAGCACGCCATGCCCGATTTCCCCATTATCGATTCCCATGTGCATCTCTATGATGTGGAGCGCCTCAGCTATGGCTGGATGAAGGGGGTTCCGAAGCTCAACCGCACGCATCTCGTGAAGGATTTTGATGCCGCGCGGGGGCCGGTGCAGGTTGACGGGATCGTGTTTGCGGAAGTGGCGGTTGATCCGGGGCTGCATATCGAGGAAGCGCGGTTTGTTGCCGAGATGGCGGCAAAGGATCCGCGGCTCTGCGCGACGATTGCGCATGCGCCGCTGGAGAAGGGAAAGGCCGTCGAGGCTGATCTCGCGACGCTTGCGGCGATCCCGATGGTGAAAGGCATCCGGCGGCTCATTGAAACGGAGATGAATCCGGCATTTTGTCTGGAGCCTGCTTTTATCGAGGCGGTGAAGATGCTGCCGCGGTTTGGCTTTAGTTTCGATATTTGCGTGAAGCATTTCGCGATGACGTATGCGATCGAGCTGGCGCGGCGGTGCCCTGATACGCAGTTCATTCTCGATCATATCGGCAAACCCGACATCAAGAACGGGCTGAAAGATCCGTGGTGGTGGCAGATCCGCGAATTGGCACATTTGCCGAATGTTGTCTGCAAGATTTCCGGTGTGGCGACTGAGGCCGATCACGCGCATTGGCATCGCGACCAACTCCGGCCCTATATTGATCACGCGATCACCGTTTTCGGGTTCGAGCGTGTGATGTATGGCAGCGACTGGACGGTTTCGACGCTGGCGCTGGACTATCCGACATGGGTGGAGATTGTCGACGAAGCCGTTGGCGGGGCGTCGCAGGACGAGCGGCATGCGCTCTATCGCGGAACCGCCGCCCGCATCTATCGCCTGCCACTCAGCTGAGGCGATAGACCGGACGGGTGTTAAAAAAGCGGAAATACTCAGGCTAAGCAGGGATTCTAATTTGCAGCTCCTGTGGGGGTTGCCAAAATGGCAAGCGTTTCCGGGTTAACTTGTCCAGTAACCGGCAAATTGGCCTTGGTTTGAAAATCACTCAAGGCCTGTGCGGTAGCATTTCCAAAAATACCATCTGTAACCAGCCGATAACCGGCGAAGGACAGATAAAGTTGCGCGGCACGAATTGATAAATCAGGCGTAGCACCCTTCGAATATCGCTCGTAGAACGTGGCCAATTTCACATCATATTGGTTAGACGCATAATTTGGTCCGTTATATCCCTTTGCGAGCTGGGTCCAATTTTTATCTCTCAGTGCTCCGTCAAGGCCTGATGATCGTAAAAACTTTGCTATTCCAAGAAGTTGGTTGCCTTCGGTTTCGACGAACGCTGCAACCATATCGTCGACAGATGCAAAGTCGAGTTTGGCGAAATGAGTTCCCATGATCTGACCAAGTCCCCAGGAAGCACTCTGCAACGCTGCCGTTTGGTCTAGTTGAAGGGCAATCAACAGGCGATCATATTGGTGTGCACCTGCCGGGCCATATCCGCCGGCGGACGTTGAACTGATCTCAGGATGGGTTGTGTCGAATTTACCTGCTGTAAGGCGGCTGAAATAATGCCGCTCAAACAAAATTTTGGGTCTGCGGTCGTTGAGATATCCAGCACCAGAAGTCTCAACGCTCAGGACAGCCCATAGAGCGGCGCTTTCTGCTCCCGTCAATTCAATGGCCATGTTCCAATCCTGGTCACCCATTGCGGTTCCTGTTGTCGCAAAATCAATCACAGCTTTCTCCCTTTCTGCCCAGAGACTTTCAATTTTACGCTTGATTATAAGGGGTTATCGGTTGAATGCGGATTTTGGGCGCACTCATGAGTGATTGGAGATCGTTCTCCACAAAGACGAAAAATTCACGCTCCGACTCCAGGAAAGTTACTGTGCATCGGTATGTTGACGTAAATTCCCTTGATGGGATTAAGCCAAACGGTTTTAAACGCTCCACCGCTTCTTTAAACGGGTCATTGTTGGCTGAAAAGGATGTTAATGACGAGGCTGTAGTTGGGAAGCCCGACCCTAAATCGGCTTCATCCGATTCGACGAATTCATCACGATTTATTCCAAAGATTAATCTTATAAATTCACGGATTGATTTCATTTAATCCAACCACATCGGCTTACGCGGAAAACCAACATGATAGACAATGTATTGAAGGACGACTTGATGTTCGCCAATATTCAGAATTGAAAAATTCTTTTCGATTGCAAGTATTTTGCCGTTTGGAAAATCGTTGAGACATCTGTTTAACAGGTCGTTTGCCGCTTGAATTTCGTCTTGGGTCTTGGGATTTTCAGGGCTGTCACTCCCAACGGTGATCCGCTTCACAAAACGAACATCTGTCACGTCAAAGTAATTTTTTGTCACGACCGACCTATTTAGAATGAACGATGCTGGAGAGATTTCTACTGACCAGCATCATTCATTCTGCTGGATGCTAATTTTTTGGAAGTGCCGCCGCCGCGGGAGGATCTGTGATTGAACGGTTGATGATGTCGAGCACTCGGGCAAGGCCCTCGGGGATACCATTATCTTCCGCGCGAACTTCAACGTGATATTTCGCAGAACTGTCAGAGCTCCGAGTCTGCTCTTTGTGGGCAGCGACAGACCCTTCTACATGAACGCTGACACTGAAGAACCCCATATTGTAGGAGGCATCTCCGGAAAAACCAGCTTTCGAGTCTTCGGACTCCGACGTTGCGAAGTGCGACTTCACTTCCATGTCGAACGTAATATCGACGGTTTTAATGGACAAATTTGGCACTTTGACGATTGCGATCAGGGGAACGTCAAGCTCGACTTTCTGGGGTATGCTTTTTGACGGATCCTTCGGGTCCGTTGTATTGCGGGTGTAAGAAAACTTGACTTGCCTTATGTCACCGACCCCATTTTTGTCCCCCCCGCTCGGCGGAAGAAATCCCACTGTTTTGATAAAATCAGCTGTTGCGCTTGCCAATTGGACTTGTGCATCGCACGCGGCTCTTAAAGGCGAGCCAATCAATTGATCCATCGGCAAGCCGCGGAATTGTTCTGCCATATCGACTAGTTCACCAGCCATTTTATTCCCCTCTTTGCTTCGTTATGGCCTATCGGCCGGTTAGGATTTTTTTGTTACTGTGCTCGGCGGTTCCGGCGTTGGCGGGTTATCACCATCCGATTCACCATCGACTACGGGAAACTCGCCATGCATTTTGTTCAGTTCGCCGATCAAACGCACGAGCCCTTCAGACTGCTCGACCGCCTCAACTTTCAGGATCACTTTTGATGTGTTCCTGCGTCCCAGAAGACTGGGTTGCGGGTTGATGTTGATTTCCCGCCGACTGCCCAGGAAATCATCTGCAACGGTAACGGACGTATCCGAGCTTTCGCCGAGATCACCGAGATCAACGTCAAACTTAAATTCGACTTCCTTAATTCTCAACTGAGCGGGAGAATGCAACGACAAGAGCGGGACGCCGTAGGTAATGTCCTTGCCAAGATCTCCGGGCTTCATCGATGGCAGCGTCAGCTTCATTACGCGCGGTTTGTTGTCTGCCGGATCGAAATAGCGGCCCAGATTGACAATCTGGTTGCGGGCGAGTTCAGCTTGAGCCGTTGCCACGGCACCCGTCAACGCCTCGATCAAAGAATTTAACGTTACCGCCATTCGAAACCGACCCTCATACCTCGTCTTTCGAGAGGTTTATTCATTCGGGAAGCTTAGAAAAATCTTACATCACTGCGCGGGAGCGGCAGTTTGTGATTTATCCCGCAACAATTGCAGTTGGCCCGATAATATTGAAACGTGGTCTTGTTGGACCTGGTGAAGCTTCAGGCCCGACCCATCGCAAAGTTCTCTCAGAATACGCAGGTGGTAGCTGATCAGGTACTGGTTCACGATAGATGTAGTCGACGTTCAGCTGCAGATCCACCGCCGACCCTAATATAAGGGTCAAGGTTTCCGGCGGGCTGCGCCCGACATCAGTAGCTTCACTAACTAATCTTCTATTTCGTGCCCAAATCAAAGTTCCCATAGGCTCAACTCCGCAATAAAATATATTAAAAAATATATTATTTTTTGATGTAAATAAAACTATTCATGAGTTGAATTTTTATTAAAAAACAACTAATAATATATATTAAAGTAAAAATATAATATTTATTATAAAATATATCAGATTAAATTTTAAAATTTATATGAATTTATTTTACCGATAATAAATCAAAAATAATCAAAGTATATATATCGAACGGTCTGGCGTATTTTTGTTCAGACGAAGCCGTCGGCGGGGCGTCGCAGGATGAGCGGCATAAGCTCTATCGCGGAACCGCCGCCCGCATCTATCGCCTGCCACTCAGCTGAGGCGATAGACCGGACGGCGGAGATTGGGTCGAGGATCAGATACTGAGCTTGTCCACGACATTCTGGACGCCGGGGACCGACCAGGCGGCTTTTTCGACGACGTCGCGCTCGTGCCACGCATTGACCTTGCCTTCGAGGCGAACGCTCGTATCGGTGACGGTGACGCGGATGCCTTGTGCCTCGATCTCGGCATTGCGCTTCAAGGCCTCCTCGATCTTGTGCTTGACGTCGGTGGCCTGAACTTTCTGCTGGATCGTGATCAGATTGGTAATGCCGGTGACGCCGGAGATTTTTCTGACGCCTGATTCCGCGGCCACCCGCTGATAATGCCATGGCACTTCGCCGGTGAGGGTTACCCAGCCGCGCTCGGCCTTAACGCTGATCTTGCCCTCGGGAAGCGTTGTGTCCCAAGCGATGATGTTGACGCAACGCCGGGCGATTTCGTCATCCGAGGTTTTCTTGTCGGTCGGGTAGCGGATTTCGATTTCCTGCGCGATCCCCATGACGCCTTTCACCCGACGGGCGGCGCGTTCGGCGGCCTGCTTTTCGGCATAGCTCGACACGTGACCCGTGA
>Ga0209358_10003625_pt1 | contig 11342 bp, 10 predicted proteins | sample LauGreFa1BDMLBSN_2_FD_187574 | JGI IMG/M metagenome (GOLD analysis project Ga0209358, IMG submission 187574) | Freshwater lake microbial communities from Lake Michigan, USA - Fa13.BD.MLB.SN (SPAdes) (version 2) | ecosystem: Environmental > Aquatic > Freshwater > Lake | place: Lake Michigan, USA...
ACCTAAAACTGCACCACCATCAGATGCTGTAATTTTTCCACTTCTCATCGCAAACCATTCAGGAGAACGTTGTTCTGGTAATATAATTGCTCTAATTTTTTCAAATATTTCTGATCTTCTGTTGTATTCTTCTTTAGAAATTTCCGAAAGAATTAATGCTTGTGTTCTAGATGACATTGCCTCTCCTTCAGAAACAACATTACCATTTAGGTCTTTCATAAAAACAGTAGGCTCAACAATTTTTTTTTTATAATTTTTTGAATATTCATAATGGTGGGGTTTATCGGATTTATCAAATTTATCTGATTTATCAAATTTATCTGATTTATCAAATAAATTTTTACCAGAAAATCCAGTTTTTTTTTGAATATTATTATCTTCAATAACTTTATTTTTTTTAATGTTATAAATAACAGTATCCTTAATACTTTCTACTAGTACAAATTGTTCATCCATATCTAAATTATTGTATAATGGGTTATTTATAATAATATTTTCAACTTTATTAGTATCATTATTATGTTCTACTAATAATCCACCTATTAGGTTTATTAATATGTTAAGAGGATCCATATTTATCTATTATATACTATATATTTTATATAAACATAATTTTAAGTAAAAGAAAATAATTATTCATCTAAATTGATAAATAATTAGTAAATAATTAATAAATAATTAATAAATAATTGGTAAAATAAAGTATATATTTAATGTTTACATTTTTTTAATCTGTAATTTTTAACTGTCCATACTGTAGGTGATTTATTACTTAATTGATAAACTAAGCAATTATCTTCAAAGTAGGTTGAGGTGATACCTTGACCTGATTGAGCTTGAGCTCTTAATACACCATCTTCAAGATAAGCTAAATCATTAAAGGTATTAGTACCATCTTCAACAGAAGTAATTAAATAAGCACCTTTACCAACTTCCGCAATAGTTAAGCTAGCATTACCTTTGGTTGAGGTAATTTTACCATTTTCAACAGTAGTTTTGTTGTACTTTCCATAGTATTCACCGCAAAATTTCATTATATATATAAAGTATATTATATATTTTATATTGAGTGGGGGGAATATATCCGCATAGAAAAATTATAAAAATTCTAATAATTCTAATAATTCTAATAATTTTATATTTGATAATTGTATAAATATGAATGATAAATATAATTTAATAATAATAGGATTACTACTTTTAATTTTAATATATATATGTGAATTAAAAGTTTATAATAGAGATGGATTTTATTCAGATAAACAAAAAGATTTTTTATCAAATCTTAAGAAGTTGATAGTTTTATAGTTTAACAAAATTAAAATTAAAATAAATTAAAATAAATTAAGTTAATTAAATATAAAGATAGATTTCTATAATATATAAAGTATTAAAATGGACGAATTAGGATATGTAGTTTGTGGGTCAGTAGATTCGGGGAAAAGTACATTAATAGGAACCATTATATCTAATAAATTAGATGACGGGAATGGTTCAAATAGAGCCCTAGTATCTGCACACAAACATGAAATAAACACAGGTAAAACATCGAGTATAGCTGTTCATTCAATAAAAAAATATCAAAATAACAAATCAATAATAATGATAGATTTATGTGGTCATGAGAAATATTTAAAAACCACACTATATGGAATAATGGGTTATTATCCAGATTATGCGATTGTTATAATAGGAGCAAATCGTGGAATATTAAAAATGACAAGAGAACACATAAAAATTTTACATCATTTAAAAATACCTATAATTTTAGCTTTAACAAAAATAGATCTAGTAGATAAATTATATGAAGGTGCAGAACAAGAAAAATATGCAACAGTATTAGACAAGATGACAGATGACATTACAAAAGTATTTGCTAAAGGAAATTACAATGTTGTTGATATGAATAAAATAAAAGAAAAAGATTTATTAGAAACCATACCAACTATAGATTCAATTCCATTATTTAAATTATCATGTAAAACAGGTTTTGGTTTAGATATATTTAAAAATTATATTAGTGTATTACCAAAAAAACAAGATTATAAATTAGATTTGGGTATATTTATACCAATTGTAATTCAAAATAAAAAAAAACTGGATGATTTTATTTTTTATGTAGAAAAAGTGTACTGTCCTCCAGGTATTGGATGGGTGATAACGGGTATATTAAAATGTGTAAATCCAGATGGATTTATTCAACCAGGGACACAAATTTATGTAGGACCGAACACTGAGGTAATACAAACAAAAGTGTGGTCTATACATAATTATTATCAAGAAAAAATAGATCGATTATATAATGGTCAAAGAGGATGTTTAGCAATAAGGTCAGATAAAAAATTAAGTTATGAATTTTTTAGAAAAGGAACAGTTTTAACAAATAATTTAGAAATATTAAAGAAAGCCACCTATAAATACAAAGCACAAATAAAATTATTATCACATCCTTCAAATGTACGAGATAATTTTTCTCCAGTAATACACTGTGCAACAATAAGACAAACAGCTTCAATAAAAATAATAGAAATTAAAACAAAAAGTAAAAAAGATGAAGAAACAAGATGTATGTATCCAGGAGATACAGCGATAATTCAATTAGAATTTAAATTTAAACCAGAATTAATAGAACCAAAACAATCATTTTTCTTGAGAGAAGGGTTAACTTTAGGAGTTGGAACAATATTAGAGCCAGTATATTAAAAAAAATTAATTAAATTTATATATCGATAACATCATTGACAAAATTTTAATTAATACAAAAACAATTGGATTCATTTTTTTATATTATATCAAGTTATATTTTTTGGTAATTAACTAACTAAATAATTTAGTTAATTAAAATATCTTGTCTCAAGAAAGAATTTACATCAACGATAGGAATATTTACACCTGCAAGAGCATCAGCTATTTCTTGTTCAATTTGAACTAAAATTGATTGAGCTTCTACAACTGTAGTTGTAATTGAATTATTAAATGTTTCTGTTAATGCTCTACCTCTTAATTGAGAAAAAGTAATTTCTATTGGATCTCGAGTGTAATCAATAGGTAAAGCAGGAGGAACTATCACTGGTAATGGTAAACCTTTTGATAAAGGAATAAACAATCCATTAGCAATAGCTTGTATATTTTTGTTTGCAATAAATTTAAATACTGCATATACTGAATTTAATCCAGCATCTACTGCATTACGAGCAACTTGATTTACTTCAACTTGAGTTGCTGTTCCTAAAATGAGTGTTGGGTCATATTGATAAACAACTAACCCAGGATAAGCTTGAACAGCATCTTCTGGTACTATTAATGGATTAATGCTTGGTTCACGAGGATGAGTTCGTCCTTGAACTATATTAAATTGTTTATTAATATGTTGGTCAAAAAAGTTTGTATCAACATCTGGTAGTTGAGATGTAACATCAAAAGGTGGTAAATTTAAAGCATAAGTTAATAATTCAGATACATAATATGCACCATCTTCAATGCAACCAAATTTTCCCAATACAGGTGAAAAAGAATTATTAACACCTGATTCTGGATTTTGATACAATAAACTTAAGAAAACACCACCAACAATAGCACTACATAATGGACCTAATGATTGACCATTTGTAAAAACATATCCTTCCATCAACATATAAAAAAATAATGGTGTCTGTTCACCAAATTGTTGAGTTAAAAGAGTAATTTGTTCTGGTGTGATATCAGGATTGATTGTAATAAAATTTAAATTACCTTTTGAATGAGCTAAAATTTCATCTTCGGGTATACCAATTGCTCTAGCTAAATCTTGACCCGAAGGAAGTCCATATAAACAACCTCTATCTAAGTTTCTTTGAGCTAAACTTGGTAATCCTGTTGCTACTACTGTAGGTAAATTATAAAGAGAACTAACTATAAAAGGATTAATAGCTTCCATTTCTTGAAAACCTTTAGAATATGGCATAGGAAAGAACATTGACCAATTAATAGCTTGAAAAGGTGGTAATGGTCGAAATCCTCTTAAATCAGGAATTACTGGATCAAAAATAGGAAATAAATCAAAATCTTCATTTAGATAATATCCATTTCTTACCATTGAGTGACCAAATCTATATGCAGCACCAGAAAATTCAATTGGAATTGAAGCACCTACGTCTTTAATGGCAGGATGAATTATAGGATTACCATTAGCATCAAATAATCTGGCAAAATATTTACCAGTTAAATCAGCTAAAAAATCATTAACTATAATATGTTGATAATGCCATTAAACAGTTCTCTTAGCTTGAGTAATTAATTGAGGTAATAACCATGTAATATTATCTAATTGTAAATCAGTAAATACTTTATTATGGAACTTCATAAATGCTAATTGTAATCCAGCTACTATTAAATTTTCTTCATTTCTTGAATCAGCAATAATAGCTCGACCATCTAGTCCACGAGGTAAATCTTCTTCTCCTACTGAATTTACTGCAATATCAAATATACCTTGTGCATTTAAAAATTCATTATTTTGACCATATAAACAATCTAAATCAAACCAAGATGTTCTCTTATTTATTAAAGTACTTATATCAACAATATTTGGATTATTTAAATTAGTTTGTTTTTCTAAAGTTAAATCATGATCTATAAATTGACCTAAATAAGTTAAACCAGAATATAATGCTCCTGAACCAGAAGGAATTCTAATTGCATCGTCTCTCATTAAATTTGCAAGTATATCATTGTTTATTCTTTCAGGATTGCAAACTGGTAAATTTGTAAATAATCTTTTATAAGAATGTGCAGGAATTGCACCGTGAGAATTTGACATCTTATATATAAATAGCTTTATAAATTATTTTTTTCAGTGGAAGATTGAAAACAAACAAATATTTTAGGATAAATTTCTTGTTGATAATATCCTAAAATTTTTATAAAAAAATAAATAAACTAACAGAACATGTAATATTTATTTAATACTTATTTAATACTTATTTAATACTTATTTAATACCTATTTAATACTTATTTAATAATTTCTGGTAATCTTTCATAAGTAATAACTCTCATCTTACAACAATATCTTAAAATATCAAGTGATTCGATTAATTTTGTTTTAAGTTCAAGCTTTTTTTCATCATCTGTATTAGGGTCTGAATTTATCTCGTCAACGCCTTTATCATAGATAATTTGTCTATTTCCAAGAAGGAAGCCACATGAAGGACATTTAATATAAATCATATTAGTATAATAATAATATTATAACTATATATTTATTTAATTTCAAAATTTTTATAATTTTAATATATAATGAGTGGAATATCAACTCCAATAACAGTACTTACAGCACCATATAATGTAATAAATAACAATAAAGCTATATCCTTAGATAATAAGTTTACATCCCAAGCAATAAAAGACATAAATCAAACACCAAATTATGATGTAGTACCAAATCCTATAAAACCGAAGGAGGACCTAAGAGATAATTTTGAGTCAGAAAAAGCAGAACAAGAATTAGTATCAGATAATTTAGTTGATACAGCTATATATGATTATTTAAAAAGCAAAGATGATTATTATGATAATAAAAATGAGATGGTGGATAATACAATTCCATATGATCCATTAAAAAGTTTGGTAAAAAATTATTTAAAAGATAATATTTCAATGTATGATAATAGAGGGAAATATTTTGACCAATATTTATTTAATCAAAAATTTGATGAATATATAGAATTAAAAAATAAAGAAAGATTATTAAAAGAGAAAGTTAAATTATATGATTTAAATCGAGTAGAAAATATAAAAGTTCAACCATATGAATTACCTTTAAATAAACTTATGATAAATACTAAAGATACATGGTTTAATATTTTTGATGATTTAAAAAATAGTAAAAATCCATTAGTAAATCTTGACATAAATTCATATTTTTATATAGGAATAACTTTAGTAATTATTGTATTAATTTATGTGTTACTAAGTAATATTTTTGATTAAAAATAAAAAATAAGTTTAATATTAAATAATTAATATTAAATAATTAATAATTAAGTAATTAATAATTAAGTAATTCACTTTGACATTGAGAAAGTTCATTACCTTCAGGAGGATTAGTATAATCAAAATTATAGACAGGATACCATTTAAACATTACTTTAAATTCAACTCCATTATTATTTTGAGATTTCTGGTTTTGAATTTTTTCAACAAATTTATCCAAGTCTTTCGCAGAAATTCTATAATTTTTAATTTCAATTATTTTATAATCATAAAAACATGCCCCTTTAGAATTAGTACCTTCAAATAAATAAGATCTAACAGCTCTTTTACCATGTTCATCAAATATAGCTAGTTGAAAATATCTAATATGAATCTTATGAACAAGATTTTCCTCATAATAACCTTTATAAAAATCAGAACCTTTAACAAATTGAATATCTTTACCAATTAAATTTTTTTGTTCGGGAGTAATTTTAATATTTGCAATATCTGTAGTTTTAAAATAATCATCCATTATTATATTTTATATTATATACATAATATAAAAATAATTTTATAATTTTTAACCAAGTTTGATTAACCAAATTTTATTAATAAACATATAGATCCGAAAAATTAGGAAAGTTATAAGATGACAATGGATTCGGGTCATATAATATATTATATGGTATAACTCCTGATGTATCTAATAGTGCTGATTTATTATTATATCCGTTATAATATATTTTCTTTTTTTGAATAAGTACAATTTCATCTAAATAAGAATTTAGAACTTTTTTAATATTTTCTTCTATATTAGCAATTTTTTTTTCAATTTGAAAACCTCTTGTATTAAAAACAAAATTATTTGTTTTTGTCAATATCTTAATTTTAGTATAAATCATATTTTGATATAAACTATCAATCAAATTATAATCTGTATTACATGATTTATATAATGTGCAAAATTCTTCAAATAATGCAACAATTTCTAAATAAGTTGGTAAATTATATTTTTTCAAATCTTCCATATAAAATATTATATCAACAACTTTAGGATAATCTTTTAAAACATAATTATTTGTTTCCAAAGTATTAAATTTTTCTTTATATTTTTCTGTTTCAAAAATATTATTAAGATTTCTATCTGTATATATATAATAAACAATAATACAATAAAAAACTAAACCAATAAGAATACTTGTGGAGAAATTAATTCTGCTAGAAATAAATATAAATATAATAAGAAGAACTCCATAAAAAAATATAAATTTTGGTTCTTCATAATTAAATATGTTGTATATTATATTTGGACTTTTATCTAATGCTTCCATAGTTTTAAATTTTTATAATTAATATAATTTAAGAAATAATATTTAATATTTTAATAATAAAATATGAGTAAAAATAAGAATGAAAAAAAAATAGATTTGAGCCAAAAGTATTTTATGAATAATATAATAACCCAATCGAAAATAACAAATGGAAACATAAATGTTCTATGGGATAATATAACTTCAAGTGATGAGGAAATCTTAAAAAAAATGAATAATATGTTTACAGATACTTATCAAATTAAACTAAATTTATTATATAATTTATTAAAATCTGATAATAGTTTACCAATACACAATCTAGAAGATTTAATAAAATTTTTTAATATAATTTCTCCATTAAATATTGAATATTCTATGGGTAACTATAGATGGAATCATAAAATAATTAAAGATAAATTATTTTTACAAAATTCTATATCAAAACAAGATTCAAATAACATATTTTATAACAAATATATTAATAATATTAAAAAAAAATTAATAGATTCAAAAATAGATTTTAACTATTTTGAATTTAAAATAAAAAGATTTACTAAAACCAAAGATATAATTTGGGTAATTGATTTATCACAATTTAATAAAATTTAGCAATATTATATAATAAAAATATTCTTATATAACAATAGTACCCTTAGTACTTTTAACTTTTGTATTAATAGTGATTTTATCACTATGTAAATCATCATGACACTTTTGACATAATGATACTAGATTTGCTTTAGAATCTTTGATAATATGTTTTTTGTCAGCAAGAATTTTGCCATATTTACTAGTTGTGAAATCTTTTTGAAAATTAATATGATGTGATTCCAAATCATTTTTACATCCACAAATTGAACATTCATCCATATAGACCTCATTATTATAATTTGATTTTTTTTCATTAATAATTTTAGTAGAAGTATTTGTTCTTTCTAGTAATTCATTTTTAAGTTCAATTGCAGTATTAATAAAAATAGGATCATCTAAAATATATTTAGCGATAGTAATACCATAAATTTGTTCACCAGTACCTTCCATCATTTTTCTATTAAAAATTAGCTCATTCCCTTTCTTTTCAACAGATAAATAGAAAAATTTTATAGAAGACAAATTTTTAATTTTTTCCATAGTTGCTAAATCATGAAGATGAGTAGCAAAAATAAATTTAGCATTTGTATCAACAAGTTTAAGAACAGTAGCAGCAACAATAGCATTAGCAGAAAGATATTCAGTTCCTCTACAAATTTCATCTCCAATAATTAATGATTTATCATTTGCTCTTTTAAGTATACATCTAAGTTCATTCATTTCAACTATAAAAGAAGATTGACCTTTAAATAAATTATCATTCCCTGAAATTCTAGTGTACAGAGAATCAAATATTCCATATTCAAAATTATCAGCAGGAACAAATAAACCACATTGAGCCATAATCAAGGAAATACCTATTGCTTTCATCAAAGAACTTTTACCTGCACTATTAACACCATAAATCATATTACCTAAAATATTATTATCAAGAATAGCATCATGTGGAACATATTCATAATCGATTAATCTTTCAATAATTGGATGTCTAAGATTTTTAGCATTAATATGAGAGTATTTATTTGTTTTAGAAATAATTGGTTTAACATAATGATATTTTCTTGATGTAAACGCATTATTTGAAACTAAATCAAATTCCACAACCATATTAATAACATCAGATAACACAATTGAATATTTATTATACCAATTAATAGTATCAGTATAAAAAGTATTTTTTATCAAAGTATTTAACTGATTATAAAGTTCTTCAAGTTCATCAGAATGGTCAGAAAGACCAGGATAAGTAATTTTAGCTGTAGATGTTTGGTAAGTAAAAATAAGATCATCTTTATTAATTGTAATTTTATCATTAATTTTAATAGTTTTACCAGAACTATCTTCAATAAGTTGTTTAAGTTTTTGAGCACGATTTTTTGTAGTTGCTAAATAATATCCATCTCTATCATTGTGTTTAATTGACAAACTTATAGATGAATCAAATTGTTCCAAAACAGAAGCTAATTTATCAATAAAACCAATTGATTTTTCAATTTCTTCTTCAATTTTATCAATTTCTGGATGAATTCCTTTTTGATAGAAAGATTCTTTAATTTCAACTAAATTATTAATTTTAAGTTTATCAATTTGGAAAGTTGTTGAAATATATTCAAGTGATTCATTAAAAGTTTTCATTTGTTTTTTTCCAAACATAGAAAACATATCATTTTTCATTTCAGAATCAAGTAATGTTTGGATTAGAAGAACAATATTATCAAATGAAGTACAAATATTATACAATTCATAAGGTTGAATAAATTTAATTGATAATTTTCTTAAAAGTTTATCTAAATCACAAATACCACTTAAACAATTTCTACAATTTTCATACAGATTATCATTTAATATTTTATCAGTAAGTTCATAATATTTAGTAATAGTAGATGGATTAGTATATGGAGCACACAATCTATGTTTTAAGATTCTTTTACCCATAGGTGTAATACAATTATTTACAACAGCATTAAGTGATTGGAACTTTGTATCAAGATGTTCCCAATTGTAATAATCAATAATATTTAATTGATATTGTGCATTATTACCTAATAACATAAATTTATGTTCATTAAAATAACTTGGTTTTTTAAGTTCTTTGATAAGATTTTCATTATGTTGATAAATATAATCTAAAGCCGAAATCATTGATATTGTTGCAAAAGAATATTTATCCATGTCTAAAAATTCAATTGGAGAAATTAACCCACATTCAGTATAAACTTTTTTTAAAAGAGTATTTTGATATGTGAGTTTACTATAATTTGGATTAATTTTATCATATGTAAACATAATTTGATTTGGTAATATATCAATCTTGTTAACTAATTTGGTTAGTTTATCAGTAGAGTTAGTATTATTAATTTGATAGACTAGGAGCTCAACTGGTCTATAATAATGATAAAATCGTTGTGCTTCTTCTAATGCTTCATTTTCATCAATTAAACCAGAACCATGAGATTCATAATAATGAACTTGTCCAGTTGAAGAATCTACCGCACACATACCTACAGAAATATTTGATTTAGTTGTAGTTGAATTTAAAGCATTATTAATTTCAATATAAAGACACATTAAATATCTATTATCAACTCCAATATTTTCAATAAAAGTAGAAGGTGAATAAATTCCTGTAACTTCTCTCATCGGATTAGGAGGAGGAGTAGTTTGGTCAATTACAACAACGGTGTAATGATTATCAACAAGTATTTTAAGAAATTTACTTAGAGCTACAGAAGGAAATCCTAACATATATGGATTTTTTTCATCAATTATATTAATTGATTTATCTTTTCTCGTACAAACAATATTCAATAACTCTGATAAACTAAATAAATTTGGACCTTGGGTGTCTGTTGAATAACATTCGTGAAAAGAACCAACTTGCATAAGAACTACGGTTTTTTGACCATATTTCCCTTTATATTTATCATGATAAATCCAATACTCTTCATGAATATTAAGTTTATGTTTTGCCTGCTTATTATCTTTTTTCATTTTTTTATAGTATACTAATTAAATATGTAAAATAATATTTAAGTCAGTTTAATAAAAAATATTAATTTAATGTACATTACTAATAGCATCTTCTAATTTTTCTCTAATATATTTAAAAAATACTTTTTTAATTTCATCTTCATAATCTTTAAGTTCATACCATCCAATTTTATATCTATTTAAAACTTTTTTAAGAACATGTCTAACCATATCTTTGTTAATAAGAATTTTTTCCATATAGTCAATTCTTTTTTCAATATTTTCAATAGAATCTTCAGTAATTTTTCTAGGATTATAATCAGCCAAATCTGTAATAATTTTAGGCATTCCTTCATCCATACTTATGAAAGCCAATAAAGGCATTAAGTCTCTATAAATCCATTTATCAAGAATTTTATAATAAAAGTATTTAACTATAGTTTTGATAGTTTTTTTATCAGCAGATAGATTTTTATATTGATAAGACAATAAACCATTTTTAGTAGGATATACA
>Ga0209358_10003626_pt1 | contig 11341 bp, 14 predicted proteins | sample LauGreFa1BDMLBSN_2_FD_187574 | JGI IMG/M metagenome (GOLD analysis project Ga0209358, IMG submission 187574) | Freshwater lake microbial communities from Lake Michigan, USA - Fa13.BD.MLB.SN (SPAdes) (version 2) | ecosystem: Environmental > Aquatic > Freshwater > Lake | place: Lake Michigan, USA...
TAAAAAGCGAGCGTAACAGCAAGCGAATTTGTTAGCATAAATGGTGTCAGATATTTAAATACTTAATATATTTTTGTTACCATAAAAAGCGAGCGTAACAGCAAGCGAATTTGTTAGCATAAATGGTGTCAGATATTTAAATACTTAATATATTTTTGTTACCATAAAAAGCGAGCGTAACAGCAAGCGAATTTGTTAGCATAAATGGTCACGAATATTTAACAAACTGAATTGTTGTTGTTACCATAAAACTCGACAATAAAAGGCAAGCGTAACAGCAAACGAGTTTGTTAGCATAAATGGTGTGGTTATTACATTATTTTTTGACATCTGAACACAACTCAAGGTCTTCTATGGTTTTTGGCAATGTGACCTTGTGTTTCTTCTTATGACTCGCTAAACTGGTCTTCTTAGTAAAAGATTCCTTGCAAATATCACACGACCACTTCTGATTCTGGATGGAAGCATATCTACTATTCAAGAAGATGGACAGATTCGGCATATTTAAATTTTCAAACTGAGATAGGAATGCCTTTTGAGATTCTTTCAAGTTAAATATCATATTCTCCTTGTGTGACATGAATAATTGAAATTCTGCATTTATCTTATCCATTACATCCTTTTCAATGCTAACTCCGTCTGTATCATCAAGATTCAGTTCATTCAACTTATCTGAGAGTTTATCCAATATATCAACTGCTGCGGTTATTTTCTCTTCCGAATACTCGACATTGTGAAGGTAAATCAGGACACAGTTATCTTCAATTTCAATGAAAAAATTCGGTTTATATTGAATACCTGAATGTTGGGACATAAAAATACCATTACACTTCTGTGCCCGGATGTCCCGTAGGAACTTCTCAACACCCTCCTTTTGAATAGCAAGGTCGTAATTCTTGTTTTCTATCAAAATTTGAGGTTTACCTTCTCTCCTCAATAGAAAGTCACCTGCCAATTTCATACTGGATGACGAATTAACTACTTCCCCTGTTGGGAATAACTTGTTCAATATGAGTTCCAGCATATTTTCAGAAGATTTGCCTTTATAATTGGAATTCGTTCGATATTTATTCAAAAACTCACCCAACTCTTCAATAACCTTATTTTGAGTTGATTGGGAAACAATGCTCGATTCCTTTAGATTCGACAAAGATGACACCATTTGTTCTTGATTTGCCGAGATAAATGCATAAAGCGGCTGTTGCATTGCCTGCAATTTTATATCTATCCCTGAAATATATTCCTTGTAAGCATCCTCTTTGTTGGTTGTTGCATTCAACTGACATTTTATATCGTTAATTACAGTTTCTTGAAAGGATTCAAGGTTTTCTTTCATTCTGTTATTCAAATCTTGATGCGTTTTGGGAATCTCTTGATTTATCTTACTTATGAAATGTTCGGTGTTTCTCTCTAATGTACCAATCAACTTCTCTGTATTTTCAGAAGATGATGAAGAAATGATTAATTTTATACTATCCAAGTATTCTCTGTTGATATCATGAAACTTCAAAAGAAGTGTGTTTGTGATTGAACCAACGCTCCCCTTGATATCCTTTACACAAGACAAGATTTCATTGTTGATTGCTGAAGTAATTGTGCTCGACATATCATTGTTGATTTTCTCAATTAAGTCTAAAAAAATCAAATTTACTGCTTCAAAGCTAATATGCTTGTTATTATTATAAAAATCATATATTCTCTTGTTATCAAGCATTATTTTATAGTCCACTTTCGACATTCTATAAGTTATATTCCAATAGCTTTAAATCAACTTTAATGGGTTTATCATCGCACCAATGGCGTGTATGTCAAGATACGCCGGATGATTCCATCCTTATCAACATAATAATCCATATCAGTCAATGTAAGTTGTCCGTATTTCTTCTCAAGCTGTTCCAATGACATACCACAATCGTCGTGTAATGAATGTAACAATATCCCATCTTCCATCTCATCCATGAAGTCGCCATTTGCTCTTGTGTGATTAATCCGTCGAACACAGCCTTTTATATCCACATATTGCCCTGCTTGTTCAAAATAAGTGAGCTTTCCATATTTTTGTTCTAACTGTTCCAGTGTCATGTCGTAATCTCTCATTTTTTGTTTTTAATTAACAAACAGTCTGAGTTTACAAATCAATTTTTATTCATCGTTAAGCATATTCAAGATGTATGGCAAAGATTCACAGTCATAACCTTCTTGGATTCTTATCGAAGAGAGAAAATAACCGGCGTTGCTATAAGGAATTAAAGTAATCCTATATATATTATTATGGACGGAAGTAAAAAAATAATGGTTACATCGGGTCCATATACTTTTCAAATTGTAGATAATACATTGTTATCGAGAGATAAAACTGAAATATATAGCCGTAATTTCAAAATTGGTGGAACTTATCCAGATTGTGTGAATGTTTCTGTTATATATGAAAACAACAATCCGGTTGATGCATGTATGCCAAATCTATTCAGTGACCCAGAATGTTCATTTAACCAGCCACTAGACAAGGGCGATGGAACAATACTTATGATAAAAACATTATTGTCTTATGTTTATACGCAATTGCCAACACTTTCCCAGATAAAATTTGATGACAAATCCAGTATTGAATGTGCAACCGATGAAGAATTGAAAAAAGGGTCTCGATTTAGAAAAAAGGGGACATATGTTAAGCCTATGCCTTTATATTATTTTTCTATATTATTTAACGGACAAACTTGGTATGAAAAACATTTCAATGCAAAACAAATAGATGATGTTAGACATCAACTTTATAGAAAAAGGGTTGACGAACTACTACATTCAAATGATTTTAAAACAGATATGGAGTTTGGTAAGTTTGTTTCGTTATTCGATAAGAGAGAAGATGAAATGATTGATTTATATCAATATTACAAAAATACAAATACCTTTTATCAATTCGTCCGAGCTATACCAAGAGATGAACGGTGTAGATTAGTTGGTCAGTGGATTGAACAATTCATGAAATTTATACTGAAGGATGTATTTTATAATGAAAATTGGATAATTAAACTCCCAATTGAAATGCGCGGAGGTAATAAAATACGAAATAAAAATAATAAAACGAGAAAATATTATTGTCCGAAAGGTGTTATCACAAATAGTTTTCGAACAAGGAATATATGCATATCTCCGGATGACATATAAGGTGAGATTACATCGATTATATAGAAAATGCAATCCAAAAACCTTCTTGGATTCTTATCGAAGAGAGAAAAATCTCATCTTATACAAATGACATTTTTCGATTCCATTGACCAAATTTATAATAGACTAAAACATACCACAGCAGGCAAAAACGCTGACTATATTCCCGAACTATCGAAAATTGACCCCAAATCATATGCAATCTCCATATACACTGTTGATGGCATGCAATACGATATTGGGCATTACAAGAAGGAATTCGCAATTGAATCTTGTTCTAAGATATTTTCTCTCGCGCTTGCTCTAGAAACACTTGGCGAATCGGTTGTAAAACAGAAGATTGGAGAGAAACAAACAACGGAAGAATTCAATTCTATTCACGCCGCCGACACCGACCCTTCACATACAATAAATTCATTCAATAATGGAGGTGCTATGGCAACTACAAGTCTTCTATTTGAAGATAACGAGAGAAAGTTTGAAAAGAAACTCGTTGACAATATGAGCGAATTCGCCGGAAGGAAATTGCATGTGAACCAAAAAATATACAAATCGGAAATTACCCACATCGAACATAACATGTCAATCGCATACTTGTTGAAATCATACAATCGGTTCTATGCGGATGTAGAGAAAACAGTGGATGCTTACACAAAACAATGTTCCACAATGGTGACTACGAGAGACATTGCTGTTATGGCGGCAACCCTAGCAAACAAAGGCATCAATCCAAAAACTGGGAAACGAGTTATGAATGCAAAAAATATCCCCTATATTTTGAAACATATGACACAACATGGGCTCTACAATGAGTCCAACCTTTGGCTAAGAGAAGTTGGATTACCTGCGAAAAGCGGGGTTGGAGGAATGATACTGATTGTTGTGCCTGGTGTAATGGGAATTGGAATTGCTTCTCCTCCACTCAATAAACATGGAAACAGTCACAAAGCTATCAAGACGGCAAAACATATTGCGAAAGCATTACATAAACATAAAAAATATTTATGAAATTGATAATACTGTTTTTAGACAATTGGATATTTACGACGCGATTTGTCTCGTTATATTTTATATTCTAATATATATATATGTTTTTACCTTTTATCACTACAAACTTTTATCTAGTAAGTTGTTATTATTTATATCAACATCAAGTTTTTTTAAAAAATTTGTATTCCAATAGCATTGTTTACAAGAATATTATTAAAAATATATCTATTATCCATAATACAGGTTTAACAATATTTAGTTTTTACACATTTGTATCATTGTATAATTTGATTAAGTATGAATATAATTCATTAACACCCCAAGTTTGGTTTGAGAATGATTCAGTAACTAACGTGCATATTATTAATATATGTTGGATATTTTTATATTCTAAAATTTGGGAGTTTTTAGATACATGGATAATAATGTTAAAAGGGGGTGATACTATTTTTTTACAAAAATTCCATCATTTTGGAGCGGTTTGGGTTTGGTATATTGGATGTTATTATAATACAAGTTCTATTATTTTACCAACATTTTATAACTCCTTTATTCATACGATTATGTATTTTTATTATTTATTATGTTTGTTTGGAATCAAGCTAACGCCTATAAAACCAATAATAACTCTATCTCAACTTTTACAATTGTCACTAGGTAATTATTTTGTTATTAAGGATTATATTTTACCAAGAAGCTATATAAATGAACATGTAATTGGAAGTTCCATATTTTGTTTATATGTCTTCGTATTGATATTTTTGTTTATTAAATTTTCAATAAAATCATATTTACATAATCACGATTTGGTTCGCAGTGTTATGTTATGGATATGTTTTACAATAGGGTTGTATAATACAATTTGTTATGATAATATTGATTTATATGAAAAAAATGTAATGATTCAATTATTGCCATTTATATTTATAGGATATTTGTTATACGACTTAAGTAAAATGATATGCAATAAGATTTTATTTAGAATTGACTTAATATATCATCATTTATTTTGCGTTATTGTTTATTCATTATTAACAACGAGCATACCCAAGACAGGAAGTTGGTTAGTATTAGCCGAAAACATTTCTTTGTTCAATTATTTTTTTAGAAATAACTTCAAAACACTACTTATATATAGAATAGTTATTATTCTATTATGTAGAATGCCAGGATGGTTTTATATTTTATATATATCTCACTATAATGAAGTATATTATATTCAATTAAATTCTTTGGATATTATTCGAAAAATTTCTTTTTCGAAAGGACCGTTATTATTTGTATTATATGACATTTATTTGTTGAAACAAATGTTTGTTAAATTGAATACAATAAACAAAACAACAAATAATACAAAAATATGTTAGGTCATAAATATTTTATTGACAAAATATTTATGAAATTATTGATTTTTCTTGCATAACAAAATTTGTTTCGGTGTTAGCATGCCGTATTGAACCATCAATTCTTGTTGCTTACTATCCAACTTTTTGTAGTATTCTATTACAGATGCATCGTCTGTTGTCGCTTTTTTGTAGTTCGAACTCGGTGTCGTGCTTGTCCAACCTTTAATTACCAACTGACTATTCGGCGACCTCGAGTAAAATTCTTCTGATAACGACCTATTTTCTTTCTTTGTATCATCGTCCATAAGTTGTTTGTTATAGTAATCAAATATATTATATTTCTCAACTTTTTTACTTGATAAAAGGGCATCATAGAGAGAAAACTCAATTACAATCAGAATCCACCATTTCTCTCACCAACTCGTCAAATGTGTGTTTTGGCTTCCATCCAAGTTCAGTTCGTGCCCTTGTGCTGTCGCCCAACAACTCTTCCACTTCCGCTGGTCTAAAATACTTTTCGGATACACTGACGAGTTCTCTCTCGGTCTTTGCATCATACCCAACTTCATCGAGTCCCGACCCACGCCACAGAATGGTGAATCCTTTCAATGCAAATGCCTTCTCCACAAATTCTTTTACTGTATGATATTCATTCGTAGAGAGAACATAATCATCTGGCTTCTCTTCTTGTAACATGAGCCACATCCCCTCCACATAATCCTTTGCATGTCCCCAATCGCGCAATGAATGAATATTTCCCAAGACCAACTTATCCTGTTTTCCCTTGATTATATTGCCAAGTGCAATTGTTACCTTTCTCGTAACGAAATTATGTCCTCGTCTTGGACTCTCGTGATTGAAAAGTATGCCCGAGCACGCAAACATCCCATACGATTCGCGATAGTTCTTGGTAATCCAATGAGCATACAGCTTTGCAACACCGTAAGGCGATCTCGGGTAAAATGGGGTCGTTTCTCTTTGCGGCACCTCAACCACTTGTCCATACATTTCCGATGTAGATGCTTGGTAAAATCGAATCTTCTCTTTGGGAATCCCGCAATTACGGATTGCCTCCAGTAGGCGCAAGGTGCCAATCCCATCAACATCGCCTGTATATTCTGGCATCTCGAAAGAGACCTTCACATGACTCATCGCCCCCAAATTGTAAACTTCCAATCTGTCCAATTCCGAAGAATACAGTGCCTTTATTTCAGTTAAGATATTGAACAGGTTAGAACTATCCGTTAAATCTCCATATCGCAAAACCACCTTATCAAAAATGTGCTCAATTCGTTGTGTGTTGATGTTAGACGAACGCCGAATTATGCCCCATACCTTATACCCTTTCTCAAGCAAAAGCTCTGCCAAATATGATCCATCCTGTCCAGTTATTCCAGTAAGAAGCGCTACTTTCGTCATTTAATTATACAGTCCAAATTGTTTTTATGTTCTATTTGGAACATAAAAAATAAAAATGAATAGTATGACCGATAAATCATTTTTCGTATATCTTCTCGTTTCCAGTGACGATGCCACTTATGTAGGGGCAACAGTCGACCTGAATCATCGTCTGCGCCAACACAACAAGGAAATCAAAGGTGGGGCTCACGCAACCAGCTCGCGAGTAAACAAAGGGCACACTTGGACCAGAGCGTGCCATGTTGCAGGTTTCCCCGACTGGCCTGCTGCGCTCCAATTTGAATGGCGCTGGAAGCATTTGAGCAGACAATTGTCTCCAAAACTATTCCCTCTCGAGAGAAGAATGAGGGCTCTCAAACAACTTCTGGCTTTAGAGAGACCTACCTCCAAAGCTATCGCCTATTCGGAATGGCCGGTGCCTCCCCAAGTGAACATTGAGACCGACGATGCTCAGAAATATTATAATTTGGCAGGATAAAGAACCGAACGCATTTCAAGGATTTCGTCTTGCTGCGTTTGTATTATATTTTTAGCTATTTTAACGACATTGTAATCGCTAGACTTTTCTAAAATTCGTTTGCTTGTAAGTAACGACATAGAATGATGCTCTATCATTTCCTCTAAATATTGACGATCGTTGATACCAATTTGTTTCTTATACATGAAAATGAAGAGTGCCAAGAATGCAAAAATACCTGTATATGTTCTGGTGCTCATAACACTGTATTGGTGGTCGTGCATCATAACTTCCACCGACATCATTAATAATGCCATAATGACAGACAAGTATACCTTGCCAACACTATTGGTGACATCAGCGAGAGAGTTTGTTGTAATCGTGCTCATTCCGAAATACTGGATTATAAAACTGGCAACAAACATCACAATCATCGTATGAAGAATACGCATTATACATTACACCGTGATTATTTCATCGAAAACGAATCAAATGGTCAAAATCAAAAAATCTGTGGATTTTTATATATAGACATATATTGGAATCGTAGCTCCAATCGGTAGAGCGTCGGATAATTTATCCGAAGGATATGCGTTCGAATCGCATCTTTTCCATTTTTGTATGTATTCCGAATATATACAAAATTTAGAACATAGTTATACCGTCCAACACATTTGAGAAGAGAACCATGCCGTGTCGCGTTGGTGTATAAATAACACGACATAAGTTTGTCATTGCATAGCTCGTTTTATTTACACGAACAAATTTATCGTAATCGCCCATTATAAGCACTAAATTATTACGATAATAATCCATAAAATGTGAATCTATTGCCCATTCATACCAATCCAAATTATCCAAAAAATGATTGTAATGTTTCTTTTGTTTCAATGTTTGGACAGTTATCGAATTGTTATATATAGCCGTTTGCTCATTTTCAAGAAACACCCCATACAACAATACCTTGAATGTGTGAAATGCTATATTCACATTTATAGTATCAGTCAACACAATCTTTGAAATATGCGAACAATCATATCGTTTGCAAATCGTTGTGATACGAATTGATCCGTAGCTATTTCCAACAAGTGCAACCGTTTTATCAGATAAATCATTTTTAATGAAATCAATCACATTATTAATATGTTCCGAATATGTATGATTGTAACTATTCCTCTGAATAAATGTATTCGGATACAACGATACAAATACGCTTGATTGACTTGTCAAATGACGCAACAAATACATATTTTCTAATGCATTCATTCCATTCAAACCATGAAAATAAACAGCAACATTATCAGTTGATGGATTATGAAAATACCAATATTGCTCATCATAATAACTTCGTTTTGCCCATCCACTCATTTTCCAAATAATGTCGGTTGCTATATTTAACAATGGAGTTACAAATGGAATATGTATCATTCTACCGGGTGGAATCGGGTTGTCAATGTAATTATACAAAAACTTCGCTGTCTTGGTATCAACGCACAATTCTTCGCTGACACAACTTGTAGGCAGATATTGTATTCCTTCGAAATCACCCTTATTAAAGAATGGTGTCTCGTGTGATGCAACACCAAATAATTCTCGTTCTGTTTCCAAATATAACTGTTGCGACTCATTACAATTCAAATACTTATATGCAGAGGCTAAAGAAAATAACAAGAAATATATCAACTTCATATATTATTAATATATTTAATAATAATCAAATATTCTAACGGCGATATTTTCGGGTTTTTCGTGTCTTTTTTACAGTGCGTTTTTTTAAGCACGGTCCAATAAATTTCATAATTGCGACCTTTTCTGCAAACATTATATCCACAATATTCTGAAAGTAGGACCGGAATTGTGGACGCATCTTGATTATATCGTCTACACAAACCCATCTAATTTCTACTTTCTCAAATATTTTTGACTTCTTAATCACGGTCGGGTCAAGTCGCTTCTGTAAAAAGTTCGCATTGTTGTTATAGTAATGAACCAAAGCCTCGTCATACTCCATCGGAAAAATATGCATTCTGTAATTATGGTATCCGCCCGTCTTATAATCAATATTGTATGTCCCATGTTTCTTCAACATCTGCTTGACATCCTTGTCCGAGCCTAAAAATCCGGTTAGTTCTTCCCCCGCTTCGCGAACTGCTGTTTCTATATACGATTCGGTATTGTCTGTCCCTCCACCAAAATCAGAGAATCCAGGTGCAGAATCCTCAAATCGGTTTTCTTTCCCAAATAGGAAAAATAGTCTACCATTATGAATGGTTGTCGGCAATATTCCCGCACCCATTTGTATTATAGCAACATTATATTCCAATTGAAGAGAGAATCGCATCAACAATCTTCTGTCCACCCTTGTCGGAAGGCTCAATATCAAACGCAAAATCCTGTGGTTTTGACAAGACATCGCTTATCTTAATCACCTGTTCCACATTTGCAGTCTTTACATACTCACTCTGCATTTTGTTCCAACTCTTGATAAGAGGATAAAACTCCTTGTATTGATTGTTCGCAGGATAATAAATATCCAGGACAACGATTCTCGCCTTGTCCATTTTATTACGCAATTCGGCTACAAGTGATTTGTAAGCATCAAACAACTTACTTACATATTTGGAGTCCCTTTCAGAATCATATGGTCCATCTATATAACTTTCTATGATGTCATTTCCACCCACAGAGAGAACAATTACAGACGACGGAACATTGATGCCATTCGGTATTTCATCTAGCTGTTTGTATGTATGTCCAATCGTTGTCTTGTCTCGGGCAAGAGAGACTATTTTGCATTCGGTCTCTGCCATCATTCGTTCATCTACACCCTTGTTCACATACACATTGTTTTTGAGGATACTGTCGCCCATGAGAATTATTGTTTTGGGTTTCTGTTCAAACCCTTCCGTAATAACCTGACCATAAGTATTGTAATATGCCATAAAGATGATAAAACATAATAGGATAAATATATATAAACGAATAAACTTCATATATATTGACAACATTTTTACCGGACAATCTTGTAATTAACTTTATTTGAATACATATACTCAGGGGTGGTTATACGATAATTCACATTCTTGATTTGGATTTGGTAACTGCCTTGAAATGCTTCGCCTGGAAGCACAAAGGAAATCTGTTTATTCGTATAATAAATATAATCTAAATTCCCATATACCTTGTTAGGTCCAATGAAATCCAGTTTCGTGACATCATTCGGATAAAAATTATTTCCATACACGGTAACCACATTGTATTTACCTGCTACACCAGGTTCCCAATCTTTTTGGTTCGTAGCAAAATAACTAATAACAGGTGTTATATCTGGATAATACGACTTGTATCGCTTACAACTTGGATTCATATTACTATACAAAAACAAATTATATTGGTGCGTAGTCATCGCATCTTTCTTTAAGTAGCCCAGCAATATTTATTTTACTCATATGGAGCATCAAATATGCAAACAAACCACCGACGATAGCCCCGACAACCACTTGCAACACAGTGTGATGATTGTATGCAACTCGTTGCCATATAGTGAGCAATCCAACGAATACGCAACCCCATTTGAAAATACTGTTTCGTATCGTAAAAAACACAAATACTGATGTAAAGGCAATCGTTTGAGCGTGTCCGGAAGGCATCCCATACACATCGTATGGAATCAACAAAAAATGTTTTCTTCTCTCCATAACTAACTCAAATTTGTCTGCGTCGTCTGACGGTCTTGGATGTTGTATCAAAAGCTTCAATAATATATTCAGAACACCATTTAAGAATGAACCCCATACATAGTAAATAAGTGCATTCTTCTTATTCCATAATAAAAGAACTGTTGGAAAAAACAAAATCATTGGCCCGAACTCGCCTGTATATTTTAATATTGGTTTTATAATTTCGGTCATATATTATACAAAGCAAAAATATTATGCGAAGAATCCGAGTCATTCTAATA
>Ga0209358_10003632_pt1 | contig 11330 bp, 7 predicted proteins | sample LauGreFa1BDMLBSN_2_FD_187574 | JGI IMG/M metagenome (GOLD analysis project Ga0209358, IMG submission 187574) | Freshwater lake microbial communities from Lake Michigan, USA - Fa13.BD.MLB.SN (SPAdes) (version 2) | ecosystem: Environmental > Aquatic > Freshwater > Lake | place: Lake Michigan, USA...
CAGAGCCGCAGTCCGACCGCCGGTGAGTAGGGGGCATGCATTAACTTGGGCACTACGCGCCCCATCCAGGTGCCGGGGTCACGCGACTGGGCTTCGAGCGGTGCGTAGTGCTGTTCGCGCGCTTCCAGTGAAGTGAACTCATAAAGGATCGCGTGTTTGTGCGCGCCGACGCTGGCCAGCAGCTTGCGCGTGCCGATCACACCCGGCAGTTTTTGCAGCAGCGGAAACCGTTCCTGCGCATACCAGCCTCCGAGGTCGTCTTCGATCTGCGGTGACGGTGCATTGAAATGGCCGATCTGGATCACCGGTGCGGCGGTCAACCCGGGCCCGCGTTTTGCGGCGTCGGGGCCGTCGATGCGGATCTCTTCGGCGAGGATGGCTGCAGCGGCATTGCGCCGCATGCCGATGAATTGCTTGGTTTCGGCGCTTTGCCGCGTGGCGAGTTGCCCGGGGCTGGGGTTGAGGAAGGTGTGGCTGCTGTCGCCGCCGAACAGTGCGACATAACCGGCGCCGCGTCCGCCGTGGCCGAGTTCGTAATGCGCGGCCCAGCGGTAGCCAGGGCGCGCGAGTTTCTCCGGAATATGGACGTTGTGGAACCAGTCCAGATAAGCCGTTTTGTCGTCGTCCGCGATGCCGTACCAGATGGCCCAGATGCCTTTGTCCATAGACGCTCTCCCCGATGGCGGATTGTAAGGCAGTGCTGCGGTTGTGCGGCTTTGCAACGGCGCCTTTTGCGGATACATTGAGACCATCCCCGGTCACAAAAAAGCCGCTTTGTCCCTACTCGATAAAAACAGGATCGGCCAGCATATTCACCGGTCGTTGAACGCCACCACTATCCGCAAGGCCATGGTGATGCGTTTTGTCGGGTTGATCGCGTTCTCTTTCCTGATACTCGCCCTCGCGCTGTATTTCCTGGTCGTCGTGCCGGTGGCCCGCGAGACCGCCGCCGATGAATTGGCCCATACGGCAGACAAGGTTGAAGGTCGCGTTGAATCAGTGGTCAACAGTACGGAAGAAATTGCCTGGATAGAACGGGAATGGGCCCGTACCGGCCAGATCAAATTCGGTGACTATCAGAGTTTCGCCCAGCTGTTGATACCGATGCTGAGCAAAAGTGCCACCATCGATTCGGTATTGTTTGCCGATGACCGTGGCCGGGAAATGATGCTGTTGCGTCAACAGAAGGGGCTCTGGCGGATTCGCATCACCGACCCGCAGGCCTGGGGCAAGCGGCAGAAGGTAGTGATGTGGCATGGCACCAGAGGGGTTCAGTCGGAAGCTTGGATCGAGAGCGATTATGATCCGCGCACCCGGCCCTGGCATGTCGGCGCCATGGCTCTGGTCAGTGATGAAGCAGTGCACTGGACCGAGCCTTATATCTTTTTCTCGACCAAGGAACCGGGCATTACCGCCTCGGTGCGACTCAGTAACGGTTCCGGGGGCGCCAGTTATGTGCTGGCTTTGGATAACAGTCTGATTGATCTGTCCCGTATAACCTCGTCGATGAAAGTCGGCGAACGCGGCCGCATGTCACTGCTGACGCCCGATGGGCGCATTGTCGGCATTCCCAAACACCCGCAGGTGCAGAACGACGATGACATCCGCAAATTCGTGCTCAAGCGACCGGCGGATTCCGGGTTCAGGCATCTGGCGAAGGCCTGGGCATTGTGGGAATCATCAGACCGGCCCTACAACAAGCCGATTCCATTGACGCTCGACGGCGAGGAATGGCTGTCGACTTTTGTGCCGGTACGTCTCGGCCAGCAGGATATGGTGATCGTGGCGACCGCACCTACCCGGGACTTCCTGCCCGAATGGTTGCGCAACACCATGTTGTTGCTGGGAGGTCTGATCGCCGGTGTGCTGGCGATTGCTGCGGCTATGGCGGTGCTGGTGGCACGCCAGTTCAGCGCGCCGCTGGAGGAACTGGCGCTGAGCAGCGCAGGTCTTGCCGCGATGAATCTGGACGAACCGGTGCAGACACGGTCATCGCTGACGGAGCTGCGCGATCTGGCCGAGGCGCAGGAACGTATGCGCGTGGCGCTGCGCGAATCAATGAGTTCGCTCGAGCGCAGCAATCAGGAGCTGGAGCAGCGGGTCGAGCAGCGTACGCGCGACCTCGCCGAGCGAGAGGCCTATTTCCGCGCGATCTTCGAGCACACGGCAGTCGGCATCATTGCGCGCGACCTGGAGTGCAAGCTGCTGGGTGTCAACGGTGCCTACGAAAAACTGGTGGGTTATAACCGCGCCGAGCTTGAAGATATCGACGCTGCAGTGCTGATGCGCGCCGAGGATATCCGTGTTGCGCAGGACATGCTGGAAAAGCTGAAGAGCGGTGAGCTGTCGAGTTATTCAACCGAGCGTTGTTACCGGCGCAAGGACGGCAGTGAGCTCTGGGCGGATGTGATTGTCAGCGCGATCCGCGATGAAAACGGCAAGCTGGCGGCCACCGCGGCAATGATCAACGACATCTCCGAACGTAAGGCCGCCGAAAAGGCGATGCACGAGGCGAAGGAGATCGCTGAAGAGGCAACGCGCTCGAGGTCGATGTTCCTCGCCAATATGAGCCATGAAATCCGCACACCGATGAATGCGGTGATCGGCATGTCGCATCTTGCGCTGAAGACCGAACTCAATCCGCGCCAGCGCGACTACGTACAGAAAATCCACAGTTCCGGTACGGCGTTGCTCGGGATCATCAATGACATTCTGGATTTCTCCAAGATCGAGGCCGGCAAGCTCGATATGGAATCCGTATCCTTTGATCTGGAAGAGGTGCTGGGTGGCGTATCGACGATGATCGGGCAGAAGGTCTTCGACAAGGGCCTGGAATTGCTGTTTGACACCGGTGCTGATGTGCCGCTGCGGCTGGTCGGTGATCCGCTGCGTGTCGGGCAGATTCTGGTCAATCTGGTCAGCAACTCGGTCAAGTTCACCGAGCAGGGTGAAGTGCACCTGCGCGTGGAGCGCGCGGAGCAGCTCGGCGACCGGATCAAACTGAAATTCTCGGTCCGCGATACCGGTATCGGCATGACGCCGGAACAGGCGGCAAGGCTGTTCAAGCCGTTCACGCAGGCCGATGGTTCGACGACACGCAAATATGGCGGCACCGGTCTGGGACTGACGATCTGCAAGCGCCTGACTGAAATGATGGGCGGCACGATCTGGGTGGAGAGCGAGACCGGGCGCGGCAGCACCTTCTGTTTTACCGCCTGGTTCGGCCTCGGTGTCGAAGGCAAACGTCGCAAGGTGGTGCCGGAGGAGTTGAACGGCGCCCGAGTGCTGGTGGTCGATGACAATCCGGGCGCGCGCGAAGTGCTGTCCGACCAGTTATTGGCGCTACCCTTCGTGGTGGATCAGGTGGCCTCCGGAGCGGAGGCTGTGGCCGCGGTGCGTGATGCGCCTTCGCCTTACCGCATTGTATTCATGGACTGGAAGATGCCGGGCATGAGCGGCATCGAAGCCGGTTGTGCGATCAAGGCATTGCCGTCGCCGCCGGCGATCATCATGGTCACGGCCTTCGGGCGCGATGATGTGCGGCAGGAAGCGGAGCAGGCGCAACTCGACGGATTCCTGGTGAAGCCGGTCGGCACCTCGGCGCTGCTCGACGCCATCATGCTGGTGTTCGCGCCGGAGGCGCATGAGGCGATGGTTGCCGGTCTGCATTCAGCCGGCCATAACCTCGCCGGCGCGCGCCTGTTGCTGGCGGAAGACAACGAGATCAACCAGCAGATTGCGGTTGAACTGCTGGAGGGCGCCGGCGCAACCGTTGTGGTGGCGAATGACGGACGCGAGGCGATGCAGAAATTCCGTGCAGAGCCGCCGGGCACCTTCGATATCGTACTGACCGATCTGCAGATGCCGGAAATGGATGGTTACGAAGTGGTGCGGCAGATCCGTGCCGATGGCGCGCGCGGCAGGGTGCCGGTGATCGCAATGACCGCACATGCGATGGCCGAAGAGCGCGAACGCTGCATTGCTGCGGGCATGAACGATCACATCACCAAGCCGATCGATCCCGATTTGATGTTTGCCACGCTGTTGCGCTGGCTGCCGAAGCGGGGCGACGGCGCCGCCGCTCCAGTGCTTGCGAATGCCGGCGCGGCCGGGCCTGCACTGACGATTGCGGGCATCGATACGGTAAGCGGGCTGAAGCGGGTGGCGGGCAACCATGCGCTGTATCGCCGGCTGCTGGATAAATATGTCGAAGGCCAGGCCGGGGCGCCTGAGGCGCTGCGTGCGGCGCTGGCCGCCGGAGACCGTGCAACGGCGGAGCGGATCGCGCATACGGCGAAAGGCGTATCAGGCAATATCGGCGCCGATCAGCCGCAGCAGGCGGCTGCCGTATTGGAGCAGGCGATACGTGAAGAGCGGGAAACGGTTGCGATGCTTGAGGATTTTGCCGCGGCGATTACCGCAGCTGTCGCCGCTGTTCGCGGGTCGGCCGGTGCGGCGGCACCCGCCGCTGCAGCAGGTCCGGTGGATGCGGCTGCAGCGCAGGCGGCGATATCCAAACTGGCTGCGTTGCTCGCCAACTCGGACGGCGATGCCGGCGATTGTTATACCGAACATGCCGGGTTGCTGCACAGTGTGCTGGGCGGCGATGCGGCCGACAGCATTGGCCGCGCCGTCAATGATTTTGATTTTGAGGCGGCGCTGACAAAACTGCGCGCAGCCGCTGCAGACAAACACTTTACGACCGGGGAAAACTGACCATGGCCGAAGCACTGGATTTCACCGACAAGAAGTCGGTGCTGATCGTCGACGACACGCCCGAAAACCTGACGCTGATGAACGGGCTGCTCAAGGACATCTACAAGACCAAGATCGCCAACAACGGCGAACGTGCGCTGAAGATTGCGGCGACCCATCCATTGCCCGACCTGGTTCTGCTCGACATCATGATGCCCGGCATCGACGGTTATGAAGTGTGCCGCCAGTTGAAGGCCGATCCGCTGACTGCGGAGATCCCGGTGATTTTTCTGACGGCGAAAACCCAGATCGAAGATGAGCAGATGGGTTTTGATGTCGGCTGCGTCGATTACATCACCAAGCCGATCAGCCCGCCGATTGTGCTGGCGCGGGTGAAGACGCATCTGCTGATGAAGGACGTCCGTGATTTCCTGCGCGACCAGAATGCCTTCCTTGAAAATGAGGTCGAGCGTCGCACGAAGGAAGTTCAGGTGGTCCAGGACGTGACCATCATGGCGATGGCGTCGCTGGCGGAAACGCGCGACAACGAGACCGGCAACCATATTCGCCGCACCCAGCGTTATGTCCGCGTGCTGGCCGAGAAACTGAAAAGCCACGGCAAATTTGCCGCCTATCTTTCGGATTCGATGATCGAGCAGCTCTACAAATCGGCCCCGCTGCATGATATCGGCAAGGTCGGGATTCCCGACCACATCCTGCTAAAGCCGGGCAAGCTGACTGCGCAAGAGTTCGAAATCATGAAAACCCACACCACGCTCGGGCGCGACGCGATTCTCGCGGCGGAGAAGCTGATCGACACGCCAAGTACCTTCCTTGAAATCGCCCGTGAAATTGCTTACGGTCATCAGGAAAAATGGGATGGCTCGGGTTATCCTCAGGGCCTGTCCGGGGAGCAGATTCCGATTTCGGCGCGGTTGATGGCGGTGGCGGATGTGTATGACGCGCTGATCAGCGAACGGCCTTACAAGACACCGTTTACCCATGAAGCGGCGGTGGAACTGATCACCAAGGGCGCAAACGCGCACTTTGATCCGGATGTGGTGGCGGCCTTTGTCGAGCTGGCCGGTGAATTCAAGGCGATTGCGGATGAACTGAAAGATGCTGCTGTCGCCCAATAAATTCTTTAAGTTTATGTTTTAAAAAAGTTTTTCAAGAACAATCAAAATACCAAGGAGAGGTTGCATGACGACGAGCCATACACGGCACTGCTGTGACGAGGGTCTGATTTTTACCGGTTGCAGCATGACCAACACGGCGGCAACGCCGGCCGGCGGTCGTCGCCGTCAGGTCATTGTTGGCGGCAAGCGGGTCAAGACCATTGATGTGCATGCGCACTGCGTGGTGGCCGAAGCTCTGGCGCTGTTGGGGCAGACGGTTGAAGAGCAGCGTGGCCCGGGTATCGGCGACGTCGGTTCGCGCCGGATTGCCGAGATGGACGAGCAGGGTATCGACATCGAAGCGCTGAGCATCAATCCGCTCTGGTACAAAGCCGAGCGTGATCTTGCCGCCGAAGTGGTACGCATCCAGAACGAAAAACTCGCCGAATGGTGCGGTACCTATCCCGACCGCTTCGTTGCCTACGCTTCGGTGGCACTGCAGTATCCCGAACTGGCTGCCGAGCAACTGGAGCATGCGGTGAAAAAACTCGGTTTGCGCGGCGCTGCCGTCGGCACCAGCATCCCGGGCAAGGAGTTCTCCGATCCCTATCTGCACCCGTTCTGGAAAAAGGCTGAAGAGCTGGGCGTGCTGATTTTCATCCATCCGCGCAGCACGCCGGAGCTGGAGCCGCGCTTCGGCGGTAACGGCTGGCTGTCGAACACCATCGGCAATCCGCTCGATACCACGATTGCGCTGTCGCACCTGATTTTTGACGGCACGCTGGACCGTTTCCCCGGCCTGAAGATTTGCTCGGCCCACGGTGGCGGCTACCTGCCCTCGTATGCGCCGCGTTCGGACAACAGTCTGCGCGTCGCGCCCGAGATGGATACCGGCGTCAAGCTGAAAAAGAAGCCGACCGAATACCTGCGCGACATGTACTACGACACGCTGGTGTTCACCGACGAGGCGCTGCGCCACCTCGCGCACGAAGTCGGTTACGACAAGCTGGTGATCGGCACCGACCACCCGATTCCGTGGCAGGCGGATTCGGTGAACCACATTCTTAACGCCACGGGCTTTACCGACGACCAGAAGCGCGCGATGTTGAGCGAGACTGCAGCGAAGCTGCTGGGCATCAAACTCTAAATCCAAGCAGAATCCCAAAGGAGGGTTAGGTATGGATGGCAAAAAAGTGGAACGCAAAACAGCGGGTGATTTTCCGCCGGAAGTGCTGAAACTGTTTGATGGTTACGTGCATGGCCGTCTCGACCGGCGCGAGTTTCTCGACCGCGCCGCAAAGTTCGCTGTCGGCACCTTTACCGCAGCCGCGATGCTGGAGAGCCTGAAACCCAATTTCGCCTGGGCGCAACAGGTGCAGAAGGATGACAAGCGCATACGCACGCAATACCTCGACTACGATTCGCCGAACGGTCATGGCCGCATGCGCGGCTACCTCGCGCAGCCGGCAGATGCCAAGGGCAAACTGCCCGCGGTGCTGGTGATCCACGAGAACCGCGGCCTGAATCCCTATATTGAAGATGTGGTGCGGCGGCTGGCGCTGGCGAACTTTGTTGCCTTTGCCCCGGATGCGCTGACGCCGGTCGGCGGCTATCCCGGCGACGAGGACAAGGCGCGTGCACTGTTCGCTGCGCAGGATGCGAAAAAGCGCGAGGAAGATCTGTATCAGGCGGCGCAGGTGCTGAAGGCGCGACCGGAGACCACAGGCAAGATCGGTGCGGTCGGTTTCTGCTTCGGCGGCGGCATCTGTAATCTGCTGGCCACGCGCATGCCGGAACTCGGGGCCTCAGTGCCGTACTACGGCCGTCAGGTGCCGGCTTCCGAGGTGGCGAAGATCAAGGCACCCTTGCTGATCCATTACGCCAGCGAAGACGAGAACATTAACAAGGGCTGGCCGGCCTACGAAGAAGCGCTGAAGGCGAACAATGTGCGTTATACCGCCCACATCTATCCGAACACCCAGCACGGCTTTCATAACGACACGACACCGCGTTATGACGATGCCGCAGCCAAGCTGTCGTGGCAGCGCACGCTGGACTTTTTTAACCAGCATCTACGTGGTTAAGCGCAAGCCGCTGTTGCTCGCCGTGCTGCTGGCGGCGGCAACAGCCTTGCCTGCCGTTGCACAGCAGGCTTATCCCTCGCGCACGATCCGTATCATTTCGCCGTTTGCCGCCGGTGGCGGCAACGACATCATCTGTCGTACGGTCGCGGCAAAGCTCACTGAAAGTTTCAAGCAGCAGGTCATTGTTGAAAACCGCACCGGTGCCAACGGCATCATCGGTACCGAGTTCACTGCGCGCGCGGCGCCGGACGGTTACACCATTGCGCTTATTCCCAGCGGTCATGCGGTCAACGCCGCTTTGTATAGCAAGCTGCCGTTTGATTCGGTTCGTGACTTCACGATGATTTCGCTGGCCGGTTCCAGTCCACTGGTGCTGGCGGTGCATCCGTCGGTACCCGTCAGAAATGTCAAAGAACTGGTGGCGCTGGCCAAGGCGCGACCGGGCCAACTCAGTTATGTGTCTGCGGGCGTCGGTGCTTCCGGGCATCTCGGCGGTGCGCTGTTCGAAGTGCTGACCGCTACGAAAATGACGCATGTGCCGTACAAGGGCATGTCATTGGCGCTGACCGATCTGGTCAGCGGACAGGTGACGATGGCGTTTGCTACCAGTCTGTCGGTGATCCCGCATCTGCAGTCGCGACGTCTGCGCGGCCTGGCGACCACCGGTGCGCAGCGTTCACCGGCCTTGCCCGAACTGCCGACGGTGGCCGAGGCGGTTCCCGGTTATGAAGCGAGTCTGTGGTACGGCTTTGCCGGTCCGGCGCGTCTGCCGGCAGAAGTTGTGCGCCGGCTCAATACCGAAATCGTGCAGGCACTCAAGCAGAACGATGTGAAGGAGCGGTTGGCCGGTCTCGGCGTCGATGTGCAGTCGGGAACGCCGGAAGAACTGACCCGGCTGCTGGCCAATGACATGGATCGCTGGGCGAAGGTGGTGCAGCGTACGGGCATCCGCGTCGATTGAATTTCAGCAGCAGCACGCCATAAAAAACCCCGCGAAGGCGGGGTTTTTGTTGGAGCGTAGCCGCGATCAGGTGCCGCGTCCCCACAGGCCGCAGTAGCGGCGAACAACGAAGGGCATGCCCGCGGCATAACCGGGCCAGGACTGGTATTGCGGCAGCTGGACTTCTTTTTCGGCCGGTTCCCAGCACTTGCCTTCACGCGCGGCAATCTTCACGGCATCCGAAGCATCGCGCAGGAACTGCAGCTGTGCGCGGACATCATCCTTCGTGCCGAGGCGGCCACCGGGCTGGCCGGGATGGCCGGGGATCAGCTTGTCCCAATCCAGGGCAAGCATCGACTCGATGGATTTTTCAACTTCGAGCGGATGGAAGTCGATCATGCCGCGGCCCGGCACGGAGCCGACCGGCAGTGTATCCACGACGAACAGCACTTTCTCCTTGGGCAGGCGCATCGCGATCGAGCTGTCGGAGTGGTTGAGGCCGTGATAGGTCAGCTCCAGCGTGGTGCCGCCGAGGGTGATCACGCGTTTGTCGGTCATCACTTCATCGGGCAAGGGCGTAAACGGATCCTTCAATACTTCGAGGCGTTCCTTGGCGCGCTTGTGCGCGACGATGGTGGCGCCGGCATCCTTGAACGGTTTGCCGCCGGCGATGTGGTCATAGTGATGATGGCTGTAGATCAGGTATTTGATCGGCTGATTGGTGACCTTCTTGATTTCGTCGATATAGGTGGTCACCGCCTGCGGGCGGCCGTAGCCGATGGGATCAGTGGCAATCACGCCGGCGGATGTGACGACGAACATCGCCTGGTGGTTACCATAGCGGAACACATAGACATTATCGGTGCCTTCGACCTTGGTCGTGGCAAACAGCGCCGGTTTTTCCGCGGGTGCGGCAGCAGGTTTGTCCTGGGCGCTGGCGCTGGTGGCGAGCGCCAGGGTGATGCTGGCAAGCAGGATGCGCAACATGAATGATCTCCGGAATGATTGGCAGCCGGGCCTCCCCCCGCTGCTGGTGGCCATTATGCCTTCTGAATTTGCCGGAATGACAGGTTGAAAAAAATCGTTGGCGGCGGGAATAGCCGGTGTGTAGTCTGTGTTCCCTGAGGCCTTCCGCCTTTACAAGGGCAGGATGCGCGGCGAGAATCATTACATTACTTAATAATCAATCCGGCCCGTGACCCGGATGACATGAAAGAGGAGCTTCGTATGTCTGTCAGCAACCCGGTCCATCGTGCTTGCGGTCTCCTGGGTATTGCCCTGTTCGGCGCAGCGCTGTCAGTTGCGGCCCAGCAGAACTATCCGACCAGAACCATCCGCATCATCGTGCCCTCCGGTGCGGGCGGCGGCACCGATTCGACCACGCGCATGGTTCTGCCCAAGATGGATGAATCCCTCGGTCAGCGCGTGATTGCCGAAAACCGGCCGGGTGCCGGTTCGATCGTCGGCAGCGAAGCGGTCGCGCGTGCGGCGCCGGATGGTTATACCTTGCTCACGGCGATCAGCAGCATGACCATTCAGCCGTCCATGCAGAAAAACCTGCCTTTTGATCCGGTACGTGATTTCACGCCGATCAGCCAGTTCGTGGTGCTGCCCAATATTCTGGTGGGCCATCCGTCGATGCAGCCGAAAAACGTCAAGGAACTGATTGCCTATTCCAAGGCGCGTCCCGGCAAACTCGAGTTCGGTTCGGCGGGCACCGGTTCCAATCTGCACCTGTGCATGGAAATGTTCCTGAGCATGGCCGGGCTGAAGATGGTGCATGTGCCGTATAAAAGCGCGAACACGGCGATTGCCGATCTGATGGCCGGTTACGTGCCGTTCATGGTGACCAACATGATTGTCGGAACCCAGCAACTCAAGGCCGGCCGCGTACACGCTTACGGTGTCACCAGCGCCGCACGTTCCAAGATTGCGCCGGATATTCCGACCATCGCTGAACAGGGCGTACCCGGTTACGACGCGGTGCAGTGGTACGGCCTGATGGGTCCGGCAGGCATGCCCAAGGACGTCGTCGCCAAGCTGAACAAGGCGGTGGTGTTCGCGCTGCAGGACGCCAGCGTGCGCGAACGTTTTCTTGCCAGCGGTGCCGACCCGGTCGGCAATACGCCGGAGGAATTTTCCGCGCTGGTGCGCTCGGAAGTGACCAAGTGGGCGAAAGTGGTCAAGGCCGCCGGCATCAAGCCGGAATAGGAGTCCCGGTTAATAAGCGGTTGTAACCACGCGCCCGCTGGCTTCAACAAACCAGCGTTCGCTGGCGAAAGGCTTGCCGGCGAGCCGCGCGTTCATCCAGTCGGCAACCATTACAGCGGGTGTAGGTCCGAGACTGGCTGCCGGAACATTGCCCACCGAGTGGCGGCTGTCCTGATAGATCACCAGCCGTTTCGGGCATTGCAGTGTCTTCAGCAGGCGTTCGGTATGCGCCAGCGGTGACAGTTCATCGGATTCACCGGCAACGCACAGATAGGGCACTTT
>Ga0209358_10003633_pt1 | contig 11328 bp, 13 predicted proteins | sample LauGreFa1BDMLBSN_2_FD_187574 | JGI IMG/M metagenome (GOLD analysis project Ga0209358, IMG submission 187574) | Freshwater lake microbial communities from Lake Michigan, USA - Fa13.BD.MLB.SN (SPAdes) (version 2) | ecosystem: Environmental > Aquatic > Freshwater > Lake | place: Lake Michigan, USA...
GTTAATGCCGATTTTAGATTAAAAAGTTTTTAAGAGGTTCACGAATTAAAAGCTTATTTTAATCTTGTATCGGTATAATTCACTTTTAACTTTAAATGAAGATGTTTTAAAATCAAAAACAAAATATATAATTTATTTTAATCAAAATATCAACAAAGCTCCAAAACTCCTCTCTTTACTATCTATTCCATATAAATACTCACTAGTTTTATTTTTTTATCGTGTTCAGAATCTCCCGTTGGTCGGTAGGACTACTTTTTGGAATTCTTTTGGAAAGCGTGCACCGTGTAATGAATTATAGGATTTTTCTATGATTTTTTAATTTTTATAGTGAAAATTAAGTGTCTTCTATGTGAAAAACCAAATGTTACAGGTAATTTTTTTTAAGTATTTAAAATTTATTTCTAAGTCATAAAAATTCCATTTAGGCTCTTTTTATATCTTAACAACAATCTTCAATAAATGGTCTAAATAACTTAGCCACAAGTTTGCTTTTAATTAATTAAGATGGATAGCTGTACTCTGTCCCAAACTTGGTCAGTAAAACTGTAGCATACACCCGAACAACAGACTATCAAAATAAGATTGTTAAGTATAAATTTTAACCTGTTAATATTTTGCTCTACTGTTAATTAAATGTGATGGGAGGGTTGAATTTATTTTTTTCATTCTACCTTCACAAAACGAGGTAGGATGAAAAAAATAAGTGCGTGGGGATTATGCCGCAACTTTCAACTCCTGGTCATCTTTTAATAATTCATATCTAATTTTACTTGCCATTTTTTTTGCTATTCTAATAATTGCTTTGTTACTGCTCATTCTTTGTTTAAGTTCACTGTAATAACGTAGTAAATCAGGCTCTTTACTAATACTAATCCAAGCAATTTCAACTAAAATTGATCGCAAGCGTTTATTTGCCCTATTGGTAATTCCTCTTATTTTTTCGATATCCGCCGAACTATTTGTACTAGGAATTAATCCAGCAAAAGAATGAAATTTTTCGTAGGTGTTAAAACGTTTAATATCGCCAACTTCTGTTATAATTGTTATGCAAGAAATTAATCCAACACCGTTTATATTGATGAGTTTATTGTATCTGGATTCTAGTTCTTGGTTAGATTGAATTTCTTTTCTAATTGTTTTTAGAAGCCTTAATTTTTGATTTCGTAAACGAATAACATTTGCAATTAACTCATCTAAAGTAAACTTTAACAATGTTGGTAATTCTAGATTATTTAACCATTTTATAAATTTATTACTCCAATGGGTATTAGGTTTCTAAATTTTCTAAAGAAGTTTGTAATGCCCTAGGGTTAGGATCACAACTAAATTCTTTTTTAAACTTTAGTTCTCCTAAAACACATACTTTCCAATTGCTTTTGTGAACATCAATTCCAACAAATGCTTTTCCAATAAAATTTTTCTTTGTATTTTGCATGTCAAATAGATTATAAGTTTGCCTCTAAGTTATTAATTTTACTGTTCTATTTGGTTTCGACTTTACAGAAAATTAATGCTTAGAGGTTTGTTTTTACAAACATACAATCTGTCCCCCTATATTTTCCATCAAGTTCCTACATCCCTTTATTTACACATAAGTTCGATATATCGAACCTATTTCTTTGCGTTTCTTTTGGGAGTTGACTCTGAAAGTTGCCACTTACCTCTTTTTTTTAACATAGTAAACTTTAAATCATTTTCATCAGGTCCTTCAGCTAAAAATAAAAATTGTATATTTATTTTATTATGATTAGTATCTATTGGTAAAATAACATATTCATATTGATTATTTTTAACTTTCGAATTTGATGCTAAAATAGTTATAGCTTCATATGGCACATTTTTAAAATTACATTTAATTGTATCTTTATTATTAAAATCAAAATCTATTATCATGTTTTTCCTAAAAAATTCAAGAAGATCTTGAGTTGAGTAATAAAATTTAGATGAATTACCGTTTAAGAAATCAAAACCACATGATATTGAGCTATCTAGTTTTTCTATACAATTAAACTTAATTTCTTTAAAATCAATATTATCAAATAAAAATAATCTAATTGCTTTTCCATTATCCCATAGAATCTTAATGTTTTGATTCTCAATTTTATCTAAGATATACATAGTATCTTGAAATAAATTTTCTTTAATAGTATAATTAATATCAATTTTATCATTTGAATAATTGCGATCATAATTATTACATGAAACAATTATAATTAAGAAAAATATAATTAATATTTTTTTACCTAGATGGATACCATTGTACTTTTCCATTTGATTTATCATATTTATATATTGTATCTCCTTTATTATAAACTCCTCCTCCAGATCTATCTCCCCCACCAAATGGTCCAACACCCAAACTATCAGAATCAGACGTAATCCAAATAATATTATTTAAAGTAACTTTATCCATTAAATCAGCCATAGGTGTTTCTAATCCATTTTTAGAATTTATTTCGCTTTCTACAAGACTTCTTAACATATCTTTAATGTGTTCTTTTGCTAAATCAGAAACCATTTTATTACCTTGATCCATTACTTTTTTATTCCAATCCTCAATATCTTTTTTAAGATTTTTAAAATCTTTTGCTTTCTGAGTTGTTACATGACCTTTTTTAGGATCATACTTTCCTGCATTTCTTTTTTGAAAATCATTCCAAGAAATTTTTTCTTTTTTTGCTGGTAATTGGGATATTTTTTTAAGCTTAGCTAGTTTTTCTAATCCTTCTAACCCTGATTTACCAGCCATTAACATGTCAAGAACTACATCAGCGTCTTCAATATCAAAGCCTCCAGTTAATTTTGGTAAATCATTTGGATCTCCAACAGGCTCTCCTTTTGAATTAAACATTGCCACACCAATTGTCCATTCTGCTCTTTTTCCTTTCAATTCATCATCTACAAAAGTTATGAAATCTATGAATTTTTGGACTAAAGACCTTTCTTTTGTAACAACATTTACTGTCAATGTAATTTCAACAAAGATTTCTGAAGGTGTTTTTTTAGTGGCATTAATTGTAATTTCTTCTAATTGTACAAAATCTAATTTCCAAATAGCATTACCATTTTTATCTTTACCCCAATAGCTCCAAAATTTACCATCTTTATCAGTAGTTTGATCTCCTATTTCTAATCCATCAGTTTTACAATCAGTACAATCTCCATCCACATCCGTCAAATTAATCGGATTATTGTCCATACTGGTATAACTCGATTGCCACGGTTGGAAAACTGGGTCGGAGGAGAACCATCTGCCTAGTCGGGTATCTAACTGGCGGAACTCGGTAGTGTAACTTGTTCCGTTACTGCTGTTTACCTCGTTATCCTTTTCGCTACCTTGATAACCGTATCTGTAATTCAAAGAACTTAAGGAACCCTTTACACTATATTTAGTTTTGTAAAATTCCATCTAAATAAGGTAATAATCCGCTTTCGATTTTAGTGAAATATATATAGGTGTAGGAATCGGCGATGAATTTGTAATTAAACCAGTCGTACTTTTGATTACTTACTCTTAACAATGCTAGTGCTACGCAAATGTATATAGACACACGCAAAACATTGAAAAGTATGCCTAAAATTTTATTTAATGGGCCCATCGCCGACATTTTAACGCCTTTTTCGATTATTTTACCCAAAAAATATAATCCAACCAAAATGATTGTAAAAGTTAAAACAAAAGATAAAATTGGTATATGAATTTCCCATTTTTCCACTAACCAATCCGATACAAAATCCGAAAAAAACATGGCTCCATACACTCCTAAAATTACTCCGCCTAAACTAGCCAAGGTTAAAACTAAACCGTTTTTAAACCCTTTATAAGCAAAAAAAACAAACAAAAGTGCAACAAAAGCATCAAAATAATGAAACTCCATATTTAATTTATTTTCAGTAAATTATCTATTGCTTGATTAATTTTTTGAGTATTGATTTTAGCAAAATTACGATCCATTTTTTGCTTTATTTCTGCCGTACATAAATTGCCAATACTACCTTCGTGGGTGTGATGAACCGTTCTATTAGGATTAAAATTTCCTGCTTCAATTTCTAAACCTACTTGTTTATAAGATTCTCTAAATGGCATACCTTCCAACACACGTTTATTTACTTCTTCAACGCTAAATAAATAATCGTAAATAGGCAATTTACCAATTATATCCTCTTTAACTTCTATGTTAGGAACCATTAACAAAGCCATTTCTAGGCAAGCAATTGTTTCATCAAAAGCATAAATGTATTTTTCTTTTAACAACTGTAAATCTCTAAAATAACCCGATGTTAAATTTGTCATTACAGAGGCTAACTCGAAAGGAATAGACTGTATTTTATTACATTTTCCTCGCATTAACTCGAATACATCTGGATTTTTTTTGTGCGGCATAATACTAGAACCAGTTGTAAATTGAGAAGGTAAAGTTATAAATGAAAAATTTTGACTCATAAACAAACAACAATCCGCGGCAAATTTCATTAAAGTACTTGCCAATGCACTTAAGGAATAAGCCACTGTTCGTTCGGTTTTTCCTCTAGTCATTTGAGCATACACTACATTATAATGCAAGTCCTCAAAACCTAATAACTCGGTAGTTCTTTTGCGATTAATAGGAAAAGAAGAACCATAACCCGCAGCCGAACCTAAAGGATTTTGATTGGTAAAATTAAAAGCTGTAGCCAGCATATCCATATCATCCGCCAAAGCCTCGGCATAAGCACCAAACCACAAACCAAACGAAGAAGGCATTGCCACTTGTAAATGAGTATATCCAGGTAATAAAATATCCTTATGTAACTCACTTTTTTCTTGAAAAGCCTTAAATAATTCGTTTACTAAATGCGTAATATGCATCATTTTACTGCGTCCATACAGCTTTAAATCCACCAAAACTTGATCGTTACGCGAACGAGCGCTATGAACTTTTTTTCCAACATCGCCCAACTTTTGCGTTAACAACATTTCAACCTGCGAGTGCACATCCTCTACCCCATCTTCTATAGTAAAAGTTCCGTTTTGAGTAGTAGCATAAATAGCAACTAATTCTTTATGTAAACTAGGTAAGTCCTTAGGGTCCAATAATCCCACCTCCGTTAACATAGTTACATGGGCAATATTTCCTAACACATCAAAAGGAGCTAAATGGATATCCAATTCATTATCATTACCAATAGTAAATTTTTCTATTTTACTATCCACATTAATACCTTTATCCCAAAGTTTCATAATCTTAAATTTAGTTTACAGCAGTTATACAAGCTGTGATTACCAAATTTAGAAGTAATATTATAGAAATTAAACCACAACAATAATATGTTTTAACATTGTTGCTGTTAAAAACCCACTTTTTTTATGTGATTGTGATTTTTAAGCAAAAATCATCAAATAAAACATTCAAATCCAAACAAAATTTTAATTAAATTGAACCGATTAAAAATTAGGTTTTCGTTTTTCTGTAAAAGCATTAGTACCTTCAATAAAATCAGCCGAGCCAAAACAACTACCAAATAATTCTATTTCGGTTTTTAAACCATCATTTGAAAAAGATGATTGAATGGCTTGAATAGCATTTTGGATTGCATTAGGCGAATTTTTAGCTATGCTATTTGCCATGTTTGAGGCTTGTTGTAACAGATTTTCGGGAGTAGTAATTTCATTAATCAAACCAATATTTTTAGCCTCGGTAGCATCCAACATTTTAGCACTTAAAATTAATTCGAAAGCCTTTCCTTTACCTACCAATTGCGCCAAACGTTGTGTTCCACCATAACCAGGAATTAAACCTAAAGTAACTTCGGGCAACCCCATTTTTGCATTATCTGAAGCTAAACGAATGTGGCAAGCCAAAGCCAACTCTAAACCACCACCCAACGCATATCCATTTATAGCCGCAATTACAGGCTTGTTAAAATTTGAAATTACATCAAATAATAAATCCTGACCATTTTTAGCCAAAGCCTTCCCTTCCTCGGGTGTAAAATTTATAAATTCTTTTATATCAGCACCAGCTACAAAAGCCTTATCGCCACTTCCTGTAATAATTACTACACGAATATTGGAATTGTGTTGAATTTGATTTAAAACCGAGCTTAACTCTGTTATAGTATCTTTATTTAATGCATTTAATTGTTGCGGACGATTGATAGTTAAAGTTGCAACAAATTCGTTTTGAGTAACTTGTATAAATTGAAATTGATTTTCCATACGAAATGATTTGAAGTATAAGATTTTACTAACGCAAATAAAAATATTTTGTTTTGTTGAAAAAATTAATACTTCAAATTTTAAATTATGTTTAACCATTTAAAATTTATCATATATATTTGTAAAAATTAGATAAATCAAAATAATATGTTTCATTTAAAAGGTGTTTTAAAAGTTAAAAGTGATACACAAGTAGTATCGGATAAATTTAAAAAAAGAGACTTTGTGCTTACGGATAATAGTTCGCAGTATCCACAACACTGTTTATTCCAATTAACACAAGACCGTACAGAATTGATTGAACCTTTTAATGAGGGAGATACCATAACAGTACATTTTAATTTACGTGGTAGAGAATGGACATCACCACAAAACGAAGTAAAATACTTTAATTCGTTGGAAGCTTGGAAAATTGAAAAAGACGATACAACAGCATTTTCGGCACCTTCATCTATACCATCCGCAGCACAAGTTAGCGATACATCAGAGGATGATTTACCGTTTTAATATAAATAAAAATTAAATTTTGATAGGTTATTCGATAAGAGTAACCTATTTTTTTTTGTTGCGTGGATGGAAATTTAAAATTACATATTCCAAATACGAACGATCGATATGAGTGTAAATTTCGGTAGTTGTGATAGATTCATGACCTAACATTTCTTGAATAGCACGTAAATCTGCACCACCCTCGAGTAAATGCGTTGCGAACGAATGCCTGAAAGTATGTGGCGAAATATTTTTAAAAATCCCAGCATCTTTTGCCAAATTTTTAACAATTGTAAAAATCATTTCTCTGGTTAATTTACTCCCTCTTCTGTTTAAAAAAACAAAATCTTCCATCCCTTTTTTAATATCGAGTAAACACCTATAATTGTTTAGGTACAATAAAATAGTTTTTTTTGCATTTTCGCCAATAGGCACCAACCTTTCCTTACTGCCTTTACCGGTTACTTTAACATAACCCTCGTTAAAAAATAAATTACTAATTTGCAAGTTTACTAACTCAGAAACACGCAAACCACAACTGTATAAAGTTTCGATAATTGCCTCGTTTCGATGACCTTCATTTTTAGATTTATCGATAGATGTAATTATTTTTTCAATTTCCTCCACAGCTAAAGTATCGGGTAATTTACGTGTAACTTTTGGCGTTTCTAAAATTTTAGCAGGATCAATAGAAATAACATCTTCTAAAATCAAAAATTTATAAAATGCTTTAATACCACTTAAAATCCTAGCTTGCGAAGTGCTATTTAAACCAATTTCGGCAACGGATTGTAAAAACAAACGCAAATCATCAGTGGAAATTTGTTCGATTTTTTTATTGTTTAGATTGTATAAACAAAATGAATATAATTTTTTTACATCGTTTAAATACGCTTCGATAGAATTAGGCGAAAGCGATTTTTCCAACTTTAAATAATCTAAAAAACCCTTTAAATAACCTTTTTCCATCGTGCAATTTTTAAAATATTAATTACCACTAAGCAACATAAACAAGCCAACGTTCCCATTGCTCCACCAATAAAACTAATGCTTTGTAAAGTAAATAAAGCAGATAAACCATATAAACAACCCGCAACAAAAACTGCCCATCCACTTAAAAATTTAGCGCTACACATCCCAACAAAAGTAGCTCCAAAAGCAACTGTAAATACATTAAATTGTAAAATTTGAGGATGTATGTTTAGTTGTAAAAATATACCAAAAATTAGTCCGATAACAGCCGAACTTTTAACCGGATTTAAAAATTTTTCGGCAATATACTGCGTAAAAAAAGCAACAAAACCCATGTATTGTGAAAAAAATACAATTTGTAAAACTACAGGAAAATGATTTAAATTAATCCAAAACAATAATGAATTATTGAATAAAAAAATAAATACTGCAGCAAAAATATTCATGCTTAAAAAATTATAAATTCTATTACAAAATGTACTGTAGCACCAAAAAAACCAATTGTTCCCAATTTTCCACCAATACCGTTATGTAAATTTTGTGTAAACCAAGCAAAAGTAGCGCAAACAAAAGGAATAATTAAAGTGCTAAAATCATTTAAAAAAACAAAATCACCCATAGTAGCAAAGGCTCCGGCATAAAATATTCCTTTTGCATAATTGGGAATTTTTGGCAAAAACTGAAGCATTAAAGTACCCAAACATACAGCTAAAATTGGGTTAAAATAATTTTTTAAAATTAAGGTGAAATACAAGCCTAAAAAACTAAAAATTAAAACAATCCACCATTTTTGTTGATTGTGTATATTAGGTTGTAAAAACAACCAAGAAAAAATTAATATTAAAGCAAAGTACCAAAACTGAGGCTTTTGCCAAATTACAAATACACAAAATACCAATTGGGTTAAAAATATTAACGATAAACCAATTTTATTTTTGAAATAATTTTGTATTTTTTTTTGCAATTTAAGACAATTTACCGTTGATTAAAATCGGTTTAATTTGGTAAATATACTACTTTTGACTAAAATTTAAAATGATGAGCAAAACTATATTAATTACTGGAGCAACAGGATATATTGGTGCATGGACAGTGAAAATAGCTTTAGAAAAAGGTTATACCGTACATGCAACAGTTAGAAATTTAAAGGATAAAAATAAATATCAGTTTTTACAAAAATTTGCTAATAATTCCGTAGGCAGTATTAAATTTTTTGAAGCCGATTTACTAAAAGAAGGAAGTTTTGATGAAGCAATGAAAAACTGTGATTGGGTTTTCCATATAGCCTCACCTTTTACTTTACGCTTTAAAGATGCCGAAAAAGAATTATTGATTCCCGCATTAAAAGGAACCGAAAATATTTTACAATCTGCCAATAAAAACTTAAACATAAAAAATGTAATTGTTACCAGCAGTGTAGCAGCTATTTGTGGAGATAATAAAGATATGGCAGATTTGGGATTAAGTGAATTTAACGAAGATTATTTTAACACAACAAGCTCTGCAACGCATCAGCCCTACTCCTACAGTAAAATAATAGCCGAGAAAAAAGCTTGGGAATTATCCGTAGAGCAAAGTCATTATAAATTAAAAGTAATTAATCCCGGATTTGTTTTAGGTCCAAGTATTTCCTCGAACTCCAACTCCGAGAGTTTGAATTTTATGAAAGATATCCTAAGTGGTAAATTTTTAATAGGCGCACCCGATTTAATGTTTGGATTTGTGGATGTTAGAGATGTTGCAAAAGCACATATTTTAGCCGCCGAAAACAACGATTTTACAGGAAGATGTATTGTTGTAAATCAAAATTATAATGTAATACAATTGGCTAAAGTAATAGCTAATTTTTATCCTCAAACATGGAAATTACCAAAATTTAAAGCACCTAAATTTTTACTTAAATTGGTTGCTCCTTTATTTGGTGTTACAGCAAAATTTATCGAAAACAACGTTGGACATCCAATATATTTTAACTCTGATAAAAGCAAAAAAGTATTAGGAATACAATATATACCTATTCAAAATACTTTAAAAGATATGATAGAATCCTTAAAATCTTAAATTAATTATGATAGTTTTTTACACACCATCACGCTTATTTTTTAAAAAATATTTTTTGATTACAATAATAGGAACATTTACATTTTTGTTTACCAGTTGTAGCAAAAAAATTAAGCCCGAAAAACCAAACGAAAGTTATATCAATAAGGAATTTCAGCCCGAAGTATCAAATATTTCCATTCCGATAGAAATTGAAACAACGAAATTAAACACCATAGTAAACAAAAATATCAATGGATTAATTTACGAGGATAACGATTTAAACAATAATGGAGGAGATAATTTATTGTTTAAAGTTTATAAACATAACGAAATACAAATTGATAGTAAAGAGGATGTAATTTATTTTACTGTACCTATAAAAGTTTGGCTAAAAGCTGGTTTTCAAAAAGAAAAATTAGGTGTTAAAATATCTCATTTTGAAGAAACAAATTTTATAGTATCTATCGATTTTAAATCAAAAATAAACATAGATAACAACTACAAACTACAAACTCAAACCGAAATTTTAAATTATAAATGGATACAAAAACCAACTTTAAAATGGGGAATTTTAGAAATTCCTTTAAATCAGGTTGTTGATGTATTAATGAAATCGCAAAAAGAAAATATTGGACCAATGATAGATCAACAATTAAAATCGGCTATCAATATAAAAAAATATATCCAAGACACCTGGCAAAATATTCAAAATCCAATTGCTTTACCTTCCGAAATAAAAACTTTTTTAAAAATAAATCCTAACGAAATCACCTTATCGCCTTTACATGGTGAAAAAGGTAAATTAAAAACTAGCATTGGATTTAAAGCTATTACAGAAATTTTTGTTACAGATAAAGCACCTGCTAAAACAAATCAACCATTGCCTGCTTTAAAAAATATAAAGGGAAATAGTAACGATATATCCATTAGTTTAATTACAGATTTACCTTATGAGGAAATTAAACAACTTACCAAACCAACACTAACACAACAAAATTTTACTTTTAAAAACGGAAAAAAAACAGTGAAAATTACTGATGTTGATGTGTATGGAAGTAATGAAAAAATGATTATTAAATTAAATTTAATGGGAAGCTTAAAAGGCGAAGTATTTTTATCTGGCGTTCCAAAATACGATGCCATAAACCAAACTATTTATTTTGATGAAATGGATTATGATATAAAAACAAAAAATGTTTTAGCAAAATCTGCCAATTGGTTAGCACACGATAAATTTGTAAAAATTATGCAACCTTATTTTAAATACAATATTGCCAAACAATTAAAAGACATAAAATCTAGCGCACAAAAAACCTTAAACAATTATAAAATTAGCAACGGTATTTTTTTAAATGGAAAAATTAATGATTTAAACTTAAATGATATTGTTTTAACCCAACAAACACTAAAATGTATTTTTAAAATTAAAGGAAATGCTACTGTGAAAATTGATGATTTGTAATAATTTTATCTAATTAAAAATAGTCATAAAATCGTCATCGTCATATCATCACCTGCCCCCGTTTCATCCACACCCACCGTTTCCTTCTTTTGGCGGTTATTTTAAATTATTATAAAATTATTTATTTAATTATAAAAATATATAGAAATAATTATTTAAT
>Ga0209358_10003634_pt1 | contig 11327 bp, 9 predicted proteins | sample LauGreFa1BDMLBSN_2_FD_187574 | JGI IMG/M metagenome (GOLD analysis project Ga0209358, IMG submission 187574) | Freshwater lake microbial communities from Lake Michigan, USA - Fa13.BD.MLB.SN (SPAdes) (version 2) | ecosystem: Environmental > Aquatic > Freshwater > Lake | place: Lake Michigan, USA...
ATAAGTTTTATAGAAGTAATAACATTACTGATTTATCTTTCATTATTCCTATCTTTTACAGAAACGAATTGCAACCTTCTATTGATTACTTTGAAAGATATATTGCACACGAAAAGAAAATTCAAATGCTTTCATCCATCTTTCACAAATACGGACGTGATGTTTATAGTTCTGTGAATAAGTTCTTATAATTCTTAAAATTCATTGAATTATTTGATATATATGATAAAATTAATTTTTTGTCATTATTTTTATTTATAATTGTTTTATTATAAAAAAATGATTTCTTATTTTAATTTAATTAAATTTATGACTACCGTCAGTTGTTTTTACTATCGTCTGTGGAGACGTGAGCAATTTAATTTTACTTTCATTAAATTTGAAAAGTTTGTTAAAATTATATTTGACCGTAAAGCAGTTATATTGACAAATAAAGAATTGGTGTCAAATCCCGAATTATTTAAAATCTTTCTATTATCTTTATTATTAACTGAAAATACCTCAAAAGTTGATTCAATTATTAATAATAATAAGATTTCATTTGGTATTACATCATTTCGATATTTGTATAGTTCGCAACCAATATTTGAAATGCGTTTCAATGAATTTAAGAAATCAAAAAATAAAAATCCATTGAATGCAAGAGAACCAATCAGAGCAAGCAGCGATAAGAAAATTAGAAAATTCTTTAAATCATTTGATAAATTTTATGACAATGAAATGATAATAGAACCTAATATTATTATTGAGGATTATCTCGATGACCAAGCAGCCGAAGTTGTAAATTATTTTAATAAATATATTGAACACGAATGCACGGTTCTTATGGTTTCATCAATTATTCACGCCTTCGGGCGAAATGTGAATAGGGTCGTATAATTCATATAATTCTTTAAGTTCTCATATATATGACAAAATTAATTTTTTGTTATTTTTTTATAAATAATTGTTTTATTATTTACATTTAATTATAAAAAATGATTTCTAATTTTTATTAAATTAAATTATGCCTAGCATCAGTTGTTTTTACTATCGCCTCTGGACACGTAAGCCATTTACATTTATTTTCGTTAAATTTGAAAAATTTGTTAAGGTTATGTTGGACCATAAAGCAGTTATACTGACGAATGAAGAATTAGCATCAAATCCCGAATTGTTTCAAATGTTTGTGCTATCATTGTTATTAACTGAAAATACCTCAAAGGTTGATTCAGTTATTAATGATGATAATAAGATTTCATATGGTGTTTCATCATACCAATATTGGAATAGTTCGCGCCCAAAATTTGAACTGTGTTTCAATGAACTTGAGAAATCAAGAACCAAAAATCCATTGAATGCAAGAGAACCAACCCGAGCAAGTAGTGATAAGAAAGTTAGAAAGTTCTTTAAATCATTTCGTGAATTTTATGAGAATGAGATGATTAAAGACCCTTCTATTATTGTTGAGGAATATCTGGACAGACACGCATCTGACGTAATCAATTATTTTAATAGATATATTGAGCACGAATGCAAGGTTCAAATGCTTTCATCAATCTTTCACAATTTCGGGCGAGATATCTATGCTTCTGTGAATAGGTTCATATAATTCTTTAAGTTCTCATATAAATGGCAAAAATAACTTTTTGTCATTTATAATAAAGAAATGATTTAAGGAGATTTTATAGTTATCTTTAAATAACTTTCCTAATAATGGAGGGATTAATGGATAAATGTTTCCAATTGATTTTTTCGGGATTTTCCTTTAATAGTTCAATTGCATTGCTATTTTCTGATAAATAGTTCCAATTAATTTTTTCGGGATTTTCTTTTAATAATTCAATTGCTGCAACATTACTAGATAAAAATGAAAACCATTTATTTTTATCTGGATTTTCTTTTAATAAATCTATTGCTTTTTTGTTTGTATTAAATTGCAATACATCCCAATTTATTTTATCTTTATGTTCATATAAATAATTAACTGCTTTATCATTGCAATTTCCAGATAGTCTGTCCCATTCTATTTTATTAGGATTTGCAAGTAAAAATTCAACGGCTTTATCATTGCTATTTCCAGAAAATATATACCAATTAATTTCATCAGGATTTTCTAATAAAAGTTTAATGGCTTTATCATTAGTATTAATAGATAACATAAACCAATCAATTTCATCAGGATTTTTAATTAAAAGTTCAAGTGCTTTATCATTATCATTAGAACTTAATAATTCCCATTCAATCTTTTCTGGATGTTTAGTTAAATGATCAAGTGCTTTATCCGTTGTATTACAACTTAATAAACAGTCATCATATATATCATCATATAAATAAATTCCATTTGGATTATATATTTTCAAATCATCTAAATCTAATTTATTAATATCTACCCAATCCAATAATTCGTATTCAACCATCTTTATTTTTATAATATAAATATCATATCATTTTTTTATAATATTACAAATTTATCATTTATTATTTTTTTATTAAGAATTAAAAAAACCAAAAAATTATTTTTTGATTTATATAAAAACATTCAATTACTCCTCTAAAAGATAATTCACAGGATAAATGCGAATTGAGAGATGATTTTCTCTACTACCAAACATTTCTGAAAGTTCGCAATATCTATTAGCGAAGATGAATGAAACAATTTCCATTTTATGACATCCCCAATTATCAGGATATGTTTTGAAATTACTGAACAACCAAAATTTATCTCTTGTCAAATGTCTTATTTGTTCAATATAATCATCTGGTATCATAATATCGCAATTATGATGAACTATGCTATTATACTCAATAACTTCATCACATTCTATATCAAAATTAAAGTGCGACATATAAATAAGAATATACTTGAGCATTTGTCTCATAATTTATTAATAAAATTACTAAATCATTTTTTTATTATTATAATTATGTTTTATTACATATATTTTTTAAAAGAGAGATTTAATGATTAAATTGATTTAAAGATATTAATAAAACTCCTTAAATCTCTTTTATTTTCATAATTATTATAATAGAAAAGCCTAATATTAAATCATTTTCAATATAAATATAAAAATTGATTTAATATTATTCAGAAAATATTATAATATGTCAGATTTAATAAATAAAACATTAGAAGAATTAATAGAATTCTGTAAAGAAAAAGGAATAAACTATTTAACAAAAGCAAAAAAACCAATGGCAAAAAAAACTATTATAAATAATCTTAAAAAAGCTGGTTTAATTGATGATGATGAAGATGATGACTTAGATACAGAAACAACTGATATTTATGTAATCATTAGAAAAAGCCACAATTATTTGTATAAGAGTGCTGGTGTGGTTGGTTCAAAAGCACAAAATGATATTATGAGAGTTTTAATTATGAGAATTTTTAATATTCTATTATCTAAAAATAATAGTTATTTATTATCAGTATTAGAAGATGCAAATATTAGTAATAAATGCGTATTAAAACAATGCCAAAAAGAAGAATATAAATCTTATATTTATGATATTTCAAATTTATTAAAAGAAGAAGATAATATTAAAAATGTTTGGAATATGTTTATAACTAAATTTATGTCAATATTATTTGATAATATATATGTTCCAGAAGATGCACATTTTAATACTCCAAATGATTATGATATAACAAGACTTATTAAAATTATTTCTAAATTTAAAATTACTGATGAATTTATTGATGAATTCTTTATGAAAAATGGTGATATACACGAAAGTTTCCTTAAATACCAAGGTAATGTAAATTCAAAAGAGTTAGGGCAATTCTTTACTCCTAAACCAATCATAAAATCTTTATTGAATGAATGTGGTTTTAAAGACCTTATTTTAAATAAAGAAGGTTCTAATTTTAGTTTATGTGATTTATGTATGGGAACAGGTGGTTTATTATGTTATACTTATAATTATTGTAAAGAAAAAATTAATCCTTCTAAAATTTATGGTTGTGAAATTGAAAAAGATACAATCAAATTTGGTAATGCTTCATTAATGTTATCAACCAATCAATATAATTATAATATTTTGAGATGTAATTCTTTAATAGAAAATCCATATTTATTTAATAAAGAAGAAGATAAATTTGATATTATATTTATCAATCCGCCTTTTGGGACTAAAACTAATTATAAATCATTAAATCGATTATTTAATAATTATAAAAATAAAATAACTACTAGACCTGAATTTAATGGTAATTCAGAAATTGAATTTAAAGATATTTATCCTATTAATGCAAATAAAGGAACTATCTTATTTATTCAATTAGTTATATATTTATTAAAAAAAGATGGTATCGCCTGTATTATTTTACCTGATGGCGAACTTATGACATCTGAACAAAATTATAATATTAGAAAATATATATTAGATAATTGTCAATTATTAAAAATTATTACTATTCAAGGTGGTGCTTTTACAAATACAGGAGTTAAAACAAAAGCATTAATTATAAAAAAATCTAATAATGATAATTATAATCAAGATATTGAATTTATAGAATTAAATGAAGAAGTTAAAGTTTTAGGAATTAGAAAATTAAATGAAAACTTTCAATTTACATTTGAAGATGAAATAGAAGAAATTATTAATTATAATTCTGAAATTGAAATAAAAACATTAGGTGAAGTTTGTCAAGTTATTAATGGACCTAAAAAACGTAGCAAAGATGCAAATTTAAATGGATTATATCCATTATATTATTGTTCAATATTAGGTAATTTATATTTAGATACATATGATTATGAAAATGAAGGTATTATTATAAATAAAACAAATGGAAGTGGTAAATCAATGATTTATTATGGTTCAAATAAATATAATGTTGGTGAAACAACTATTCATTTTAAATCAATAAATAAAATATTAAAAACAAAATATGTATATTATTATTTATTACATAATAAAGATATATTAGAAAAATATTATAAAGGTCTTAATCAAAAATCATTAAGTGATGAAGATTTATTTAATATTAAAATCCCAATACCATCAATTGAACTTCAAAATAAGATTGTTAATTATTTAGATATGATATATGAAACAGTTATTAAAAATAATAATGAAAAGATTGAAACTATTAAAAAACTTAATAAAAATTATTTAAATTTAACAATTGAATTTAATAAAGAAATTGAAATTAAAACTTTAGGTGAAGTTTGTGAATTTCTTCCTAAAACTAAAAAATTACAGGCAAAAGATGGATTAATTGAAGGATTGTATAATTTCTATACGTCAAGTCAAAATAAAGTATTATTTATTAATCAATATGAATATAATGATTATTCTATTATAATTGGTAGAGGTGGAATTGCATCAATTCATTATGATGAAAAATTTAGTATATCACATGATGACGTTTATGTAATTAAAAATATTGATATAAATAATAATCTAAAATTCATTTATTATTATTTAAAAATTAATATTAATTTATTACAAGATGGATTTAATGGAGCAGTTATTAAACATATATCAAAAGAATATTTAAGTAATGTTAAAATATTAATACCATCAATTGAAATTCAAAATAAGATTGTTGAATATTTAGAGTTTAATGATGAATTAATTAAAACCTTGGAAAATGAAAATGAAATAAATAAAAATAATGCTGAATTATTAATGAAACAAATTTTATATAAATAAGATATAATCTTTAATTGAACCTCCATAATAATACCATAATATAAAATTAGGTATTTTTTTATCAATTTCATTAAGAAATTTAATTATATCATTATTATCATTTTTATCAATATCATCATTATCTATAAAATCATTTTTATATTTTTTAATAGCTTCAATACATTCATCTCGATTATAATAAGGACTTGAATTATTTTTATAAGTATCATTAAAATTGAAATTAGAATACTTTTTAAATAAATCTACTGGAAGATTTAATTCTTTATTTTCTTGTAATGATATATATTCATTATAATCATTATAATTATGAATGTTATTATTCATTAAATGATTTGTTATTTTTGATATAGTCCATTTATCATTTTTAACTTCAATATCCCATTTTATAATATTTGATATTATTTCATTTTCTTCTAATTGACAATAGTCATCAATACTTGAAATACTTAAATCATCTTTTAGAGGTGTTTTAGATTTTTTATTATAAATTTTAATATCATTAATATCTAATCCAATATCATAAATAAGATATTGAAGTATTTCTTTTATTTTTGTGAATTTGATATATTTATCAGTTTCTTCACTTTTATTATAAATAGGAATAATAATATCATTTATTTTAAATTTATTTCTCCCTTCTTCTCCTAATCCATCAGGTCTTATACCTCTTCCAATAGATTGAATAATGTCTTTATTGGATAATTTATAATCTCCGAATGATAAGAAATCAATTTTAGGATTATCATAACCCATATTATACATATTAACAATATAAGCAATGGCATTATTTTTTTCATTATGAAACTCTACAAAATTTAATAAATTTTTATAATCTTTAAGAACATCGGAATATTTAGATAAATGTTTTAAAACATTTATATTTATATTTTCATTACTTATTAATAAATAAGGTTTAATATTTGTTTTATTATTAATATATTTAGTAAAATGAGATAAGAATGCAAATTTAGCATTTTTACAACTATTATGAAAATTTAAACCAATATTTTTATTATGTTTTTGAAATGCATTTAATATAGTATTAGTATAATAATAATATTTTCTTATTTTTATATTAATTTCATTTGTATCATCTGTATCATCTGTATAATCATCATTATCATCATTATCATCATTATCAATAGTATCATCATCTGTAATATCATCATCATTAATATCATCAAATTCCATAATATAGGGCTGAATAGGTGCTAGCCATTTATCTTTAATTAAATTTCTAACAGAAATAGGTGAATATAATTCACCAAATATATCATATTTTTTTTTGACAATATTTTTATTAGGTGATGCTGATGTAAATAAACGTTTAATAATTCTTTCATTATCAGTTAAATAGAATTTTTTATAATCATTATTAGTTTTATCAATATTATAAATCCAATTTTCAATGGTATAATGAGCCTCATCAAACCATATAATTATATTATTAATATCAAATTTAGTTATTATTTTATCATAAATAAATTGATAAGATTGAATACAACAACTAATAATATTATAAGAATTCTTATTAAAAGTTCTTATTCTTCGTATTTTATTATTATCATAAATATTAAATTTCTTTTTAAAGATTTTAATATATTTATCATTTATATTTTGAGAAGAAATATTAATTCTTGGAGTGAAAATAATAATTGTATAATAATTATCTTTATTTTTTTCAATAATTTTGTTTAATATATAATAAATAATAGTTGATTTGCCAGCACCAGTTGCTAATTCTAAATAGAATTTATTATTTTTAATTAATTCATTAACACCATATTGAATTATATTAACTTGATATTCTCTTAATTTTATATCATTATCTTTCTTATCACTTTTATGTTCATTATAACTTTTATCATCATTTTTATTATTAAAATCATTAATATCATTTATTTCATCTTTTGATAATTTTCTTGTATTAATGCCTAATTCTTTATAAATATTGATAAAAATATAATCTAATAATTCAATACCCTCATTTGAACGTATAAATTCAGTTCCGCCACCATCATTAATTAAATACTTTTTAATTTCTATTAATTTAGATAAATCAATATCTATTTCTATTTGTTCTTCGTATATACTGCTTTTATCTTTATCACGTAATGATGAAATAATTTTATCATATTGTTCATATTTATAATAATTTTTATATTTATCAGTTTCAATACATTCATAAAGAGCAATGAAAGAAGATTTATGCGAATGTTGTTCGCTAATAATTCTTTGGTTAGGATTTTCAGTATAACCGTATTTAAATTTATTATTAGAATTCCAATCTTTATTTTCTTGTATATACAAATATTTCATATATAAAATAAATAATATAATTATAATCATATTTTTTTACACATTTTCAACATTTAAAATGCCGTTTTTAGTCTTTGTAGTTCTTGTATTTTCTTATTTTATTTTATTAAAATAAAAATTAGATAAAAATAATTACTCGTATTCTTACATCTGTATCAATTTTATATTTTTTTCAATTTACACCGGAAATCATAATTCCATCTTGAATTATATTTCCGGTTTGAATTTCATCATTAATATTATAAATATTAGCAATTTCTGTTAATGTAGGAAGAGTAAAACAATTCGTGATGTTATAACATTTTATTCTTTCATTTACATTACAAACTTTATATCCTGTTTGAATTTCATCATTAATTTCATTATTATCATTATAAATATTAGCAACATCTGACAATGTAGGGAGAGTAAATAAATTTGCGATATTAAAAAACTTCATTATTTATTATTATAATATGATTTCTTATTATATCTATTTAAGGATATTCATATAAAACTCTTAAATCTATTTTATGATAAATATTTAAGTTTGATAGTATTATTATAATTAATAAAATCTTCATCAGATATAGTATTATTATTAATATATTTTGAATATATCAGATATTTTACCATATTTTTTAATTTATTAAATTCGCATTTTATTTCTATATATTCATTTGATAAGATATTAAATAATACATATTTTGATATTTTAATTATTTCTTTTTCTTGAATTTGTTTATTAATATTTTCAAGTTTATTATTTAATTCATCAATATTATTATTATTTCTTTTTACAGATATTATAAGTGTTTTAGGAATATCAATATTTTTATTATTACTTGTTTTTACTTTTATTTTTCTAGTTGTTTTATAAATTTTTATTATTTCTCCTATTTCTTCATTAATTAATTTATATTTGATTATATCACCTACAACATAATCATTAGTTTCAATAAAATTATTTTGATTATTATTATTTTTAATTTGATTAATTAAGATATCTTTCATACGTATTAATTTTTTAATTTCAATATTTTTATTTTTAATTTTTTGTAATTCATACATATACATATATAATGCCAATTGTAAATAATGTTCTTTTTCCAATTGTTTAACACATTTAAATTCATATATAATATCATTTTCATTATCAATACAATCAATATATCCTATTAAATTACGGTCTAATAATTCTGGTTCATTTTCTTGTTCTAATTTATATTCAAATATAGAATTTATTGAAATATTTAATAAATTTAATCTATTTATACATTTATCTAAATTTTCTATTTTTAACCAATCATAAGTTGTAATTTGATATATTTTGAATAAATAACCAGTTTTAAATGTATTCCAACAATTACAAATATATAATAATTCATCTGGTTTTAAATTTTCAATATTTATATCATTAATATTATAATCTTTTTCTAATTTTACTGAACAACCATTATTAATAACTTTATTTTCAAAATCAACTTTTTTTAATTTATTATAAATATTCATTTTATTTTTTTGTTTTAATTCAAACATACTAGGAATTGCAATCCCTGTAATTTCACTTACACTCTCTGTTGTTTCATCATTTGATATTTTTAAAGGAATATCAATATTATTTATTATATAATCATTATTAGGTATTATTTCTAATTGGTTATAACATTCATCTATAATATTTTGCGGCAGGTATTTGCTAATAATTGTAACAGGAGTATCTATATTTTTATCTTTTTCATCATAATCATTAATATTAAGTCTTGAAGTTTCAAAATGACAATATAATTTTATATTAGATTTATTTATAAATGGCATATAATCATTTGTATTATGATGAAATAATGTTAAATGTTCTATTCCTCTCGTAGTTGCGACATATAATTCATTAGAACAGATATGAGGATTGGCATCTTTTTTATAAAATTTAAAATATGATTCATCAAAATTAAATATAATTACAACTTTTCTTTCTAATCCTTTAACTTGATGAAATGTTGAAAATATTATTTTACCTTCTAATAATTCTTCGTCTAATTTCTCATCATCACTTGTAGGAACATAAACCATAACATTCGGCATATCTTTTTTAATTTTATTTTCTAATTTTCTAACAGGCGAACCTTGACTTTTAACACTAGGGGCTAAAATAAATATATCATTTGGTTTATATCCTAATGAAAAATAATATTTAATTTCTTGAAATGTTCTAGATGTAGAATGAATATCAAAACAATCACAAATAATATATCTAGGTTTATTATTAGTAATTTTATGTGATATAATACGTTCATCATTTAATAAACATTTATTGATAAATAAGGACATTTCATAAGTAATTCTAAAACTAACAGGCAAATTACATCTAATCCAATTATAAGAATTGAAATTAAATAATAGGGGTGCATATTCAATAAAACGTTGGTCAGCATTATTGAAATCAAATATACTTTGTTTTTTATCACCAAAAATACAAATTTTTTTATTTATATTTTTATTATCTGTATAAATTTTACAGATAAGTTCATAATATAAACTTGTTATATCTTGTGCTTCATCTAAAACGATTAAATCAAAATTAAAATTCTTTAATGGTTTATTTTTATTTTTAATAATATTATTTATAATAGTATCAGTATAACATTTATTATCATAATATTTAACACATAATGAATGATAACTATGAACTTCAATATTATTGAGCATTAATTTTTTCGCTTTTTCTCTTGTTTCAACTTTTAATTTTGAATTATATGTTAATAATAAAATATTCATATCATTGAAACGTTTTGCAATATGTAAATTACAGGTAGTTTTACCACTACCTGCGACACTATCAACAACAACATTATTATTTAATATTAATTGTTCAATTATATAATTTTGGTCTGATGAAATTATGGGCAATTCCATTTAATATAATATATAAATCAAATCAATTTTATATGTATATCTAAAAAATCATTTAAGGATATTCATAAAAAACCCTTAAATAATAATATTTATTTAATAATTATCTAAAAAATATTTATTTAGATATAAAATAATTTTATCTGATTTTATTACATCTAATTTTTTAATATAATAATTTTTATAAAAATTGTTATAAATAACTTTTTTATAATATTTTAATGTTGATATATAATTACTTATTCTTCTTAATGTATATTTATAATTAATCATAATTTGATTTATAAAACTACAATATGATAAACTCATATCAGCCCTGAATTCTGCAAAATTAGCTATATACATATTTATTACCGTATCCATTTCAATTAGTGAAAAACATTTAAGGATATTCATATATAACCCTTAAATCTAATTTAAATAATATTATAAAAATAATAATGGCGAATAAATATTCAATAGTAATACCAATA
>Ga0209358_10003636_pt1 | contig 11326 bp, 2 predicted proteins | sample LauGreFa1BDMLBSN_2_FD_187574 | JGI IMG/M metagenome (GOLD analysis project Ga0209358, IMG submission 187574) | Freshwater lake microbial communities from Lake Michigan, USA - Fa13.BD.MLB.SN (SPAdes) (version 2) | ecosystem: Environmental > Aquatic > Freshwater > Lake | place: Lake Michigan, USA...
GCTCTATAATAAGTTGTTGAAGTAAGATTTGGTGTGGTATAGGTAGATGTTGTTGCTCCACTGCCACCACTTACATTTGCCCATCCTGTTGAACCATCTGCTGATTGTTGCCATTGAATAGTCCCCGTATGTCCACTTACACTAACTGTTGTTGAACTTCCTGAACATATTGTTGCTGTTCCTGCACTAGCTGTTCCGCCTACGGATGTTGGACTTACTGTTACAGTTGCTGTGGTTGAATTGGCTGCTGTACAAACTCCACTGGTAATTACCGCTCTATAATAAGTTGTGGAAGTAAGATTTGGTGTGGTATAGGTAGATGTTGTTGCTCCACTGCCACCACTTACATTAGCCCATCCTGTTGAACCATCTGCTGATTGTTGCCATTGGATTGTTCCCGTATGTCCACTTACACTTACTGTTGTTGAACTTCCTGAACATATTGTTGCTGTTCCTGCACTAGCTGTTCCGCCTACGGATGTTGGACTTACTGTAGTTGCTGTTGAACTCGTTGCACTTGCAGCCGTACATCCACTAGCATTTGTATAATTAACAGTTACTGTTTTGCTACCTGTTGTAAGCCACCTTAAAGTAACAGTATTACTACTAGTTCCTATTCCACCAGAAGTAATACTGTAGTCCGTATTTAAAACACCTGGAACAGTCCACACGTAATTACTTTGCCCTGATTGTGTGGCATATGTTACATCTGTATTTGCACATGCACTAGCTCCTGCTTGTGCTGTAAAAGTAACCGTTGGCCTAGCATTTACTGTAGTTGCTGTTGAACTCGTAGCACTTGCTGCCGAACATCCACTAGCATTTGTATAATTTACACTTACTGTTTTGCTACCTGTTGTAAGCCATCTTAATGTAACTGTATTACTACTTGTTCCTATTCCGCCAGAAGTAATACTATAGTCCGTATTTAAAACTCCTGGTACAGTCCATACATAATTACTTTGTCCTGATTGTGTAGTATAAGTTACATCTGTATTTGCACAAGCTGAAGCTCCAGGTTGAGCAGTAAATGTAACTGTTGGTCTGGCATTTACTGTTATATTTTTTGTAGCTGTTGTTGTTCCACAAGAACCTCCACTAGTTGTTAACGTTAAGGTAACTGTACCCGATTCTGCAGCACCTGCTGTATAAGTTGCTGTGCTTGGATTTGTAGCATTTGTCCAAGTTCCTGAACCTCCAGACCATGTACCACCTGTTGCAGATCCACCTGTTGAGCCACCCATTGCAGCAGAAGTTCCTCCACTACATATAGCGGTTAGTGCAGCACCTGCAGTAGCTGTTGGTCCTGTTACATTGGTTGCGGTGGAACTGGTAGCACTTAATGCTGAACAACCACTAGCATTATTGTAATTAATAGTTACGGTTTTACTACCAGTGGTAAGCCATCGTAAGGTAACGGTATTACTACTTGTTCCTGTTCCACCAGATATAATAGTATAATCTGTGTTTAATACTCCTGGTACACTCCATATATAATTACTTTGTCCAGATTGTGTGGTATAAGTTACATCGGTATTCGTACAAACTGAAGCTCCTGCCTGTGCTGTAAAAGTAACTGTTGGCCTGGCATTTACAGTAGTTGCTGTAGAACTTGTAGCACTTGTAGCCGAACATCCACTAGCATTTGTATAATTTACAGTTACCGTTTTACTTCCTGTGGTAAGCCATCTTAAAGTAACCGTATTACTAGTTGATCCTATTCCACCTGAAGTAATACTATAGTCTGTATTCAACACTCCTGGAACTGTCCAAACATAATTACTTTGTCCAGATTGTGTAGTATAAGTTACATCGGTATTAGCACACGCACTTGCTCCAGGTTGAGCAGTAAATGTAACTGTTGGACGAGCATTTACTGTAATATTTTTTGTAGCAGTAGTTGTTCCACAAGAACCTCCACTAGTTGTTAAAGTTAAGGTTACAGTACCCGATTCTGCAGCACCTGCTGTATAAGTTGCAGTACTTGGATTAGTAGCATTTGTCCAAGTTCCTGTACCTCCAGACCATGTACCACCTGTTGCAGTACCACCAACTGATCCCCCCATTGCAGCAGAAGTTCCTCCACTACATATTGCAGTTAATGCAGCACCTGCATTAGCTGTTGGTCCAGTTACATTGGTTGCTGTGGAACTTGTAGCGCTTACTGCAGTACAACCACTAGCATTAGTGTAATTAATTGTTACGGTTTTACTTCCCGTGGTAAGCCATCTTAAGGTTACAGTATTACTACCTGTTCCTATTCCTCCAGATATAATCGTATAATCTGTGTTTAATACTCCTGGTACACTCCATATATAATTACTTTGTCCAGATTGTGTAGTGTAAGTTACATTGGTATTAGTACATGCACTAGCTCCTGCTTGTGCTGTGAAAGTAACTGTTGGACGAGCATTTACGGTAGTTGCTGTTGAACTCGTGGCACTTGCAGCCGAACATCCACTAGCATTTGTATAATTTACAGTTACTGTTTTACTTCCCGTGGTAAGCCATCTTAAAGTAACTGTATTGCTTGTTGAACCTGTTCCACCTGAAGTAATGCTGTAATCTGTATTCAACACTCCTGGAACTGTCCAAACATAATTACTTTGTCCGGATTGTGTAGTATATGTTACATCGGTATTAGCACACGCGGAAGCTCCAGCCTGCGCTGTGAAAGTAACTGTTGGTCTAGCATTTACAGTAACAGTAACAATAACCCAAGCTGAAACTTTAGAAGCAGAACAAACTGTAGTTCTTCTTCTAAATCTAGTTGTAGTTGTTAAAGCACCAACAGTTCCTGCAGCTAAATCTTCAGTTGTAGCAATATTGGCACCCCAGTTATTTGCATTTAAAGTCCCTTCTCTTTGCCACTCATAAGAAACACCCGAAACAGTAGAACCATCAATAGCTGTTGATGCTCCAGAACATATTGCTGCTGGTGTTGTAATAGTTCCTGAAGAAGGATCTGCACAAATTGTTTGAGCTCCATTAGTTTTTGATGGACACCCCGCCATTGTTGGATCTAATGTAACAGTACCACCCTTTGTATTTGTTATTGTCCCATTGGTTATTGTTGTTCCAGTTAAACTAACATTTGCTCCACTTCCCATACAAGAATAAGCATGGTTATTATATCCACCACTTGCTGTAATATTTCCAACAGACATCGTTGTAGTTGATGTAATATTAACAACACCTCCATTTCCTCCTGACGCCCCATTTACACTTGTACCTGTTTGACCTCCTGTAGTTGTAATTGCAGGAGTAATACTTACACTAGTAGAAGAAGATGAAATTGTAACTGCTCCACCATTTCCTCCACTCCCAGAGCCATTACCTCCTGTTGTAGTGATACCACCAGCAGTTATTGAAACACTTGTTCCTGAAATAGAAAGAGCACCACCTGCTCCTCCGCTTCCTATAGATCCAGCTGTATTATTTGAAGCTCCAGTTGTTGTAAAACTACCAGCTATACTCACCGCACCTGTTGAAGTAATCGAAACTGCTCCACCTGCTCCACCATTACCTCCTCTTCCTGCACCTCCAATTGTATTGAAAGCACCACTTGTATTTGATGTAAAACTTGTTCCAGATATCGTAATTGCTCCACCTGATCCTCCAGCACCAGAACCAGCAGAACCAGCTAAGATACCTTGTGAAGTTAAAGCTGCATTTACTGTAACACCACCACCTGAAGAAGTTAGGTTAATTGTACCACCCTGAGTACCATTTGCAGCTGTAAATGCTGTAGAACCACCTGTAGTAGTTATTGCAGCACCTACAGTAATACCTGCTGTTCCTGAAAAATTAATTATTCCTCCGTTACTACTTGCAGCACCTGTTAGGTTTATTGCAGCATTTACCGTAATTGTACCAGCAGCTGTAATTGTAAAAGTTCTGCCAGCTGATGCAGCAGTAATTACATTAGAAACACTAACATTTCCAGGCTGTCCACCACCTGCTCTAGCAGTAATTATCCTTACATTACCAGCTGTAAAACCAGAGCCTATTAATCTATTTTGGATATCTGAAACATTTACTACTGCATTGTCTGCGCTAGGTGTAAAAGTATAAATTCCTCCAGACAATGCAGACCAAGAACCATTTGCAGTTGCTCCTGTAGATATTGTTACATTTGAATTTTGAGATAAAACAATAATAAAATTTAATGTAAGAATTATTGTAATTATAAACTTAAAACTGTTTGATTTAAAAAGCATAAAATTAAATTGTGATGTTCAAAAAGGACAAACATCATACCAATAAACATAAATCACTATAAAACAATTGTTTATAATCAAAATATATCAACTAATTTTGTTTAAATTTATTGCAACCGAACTATAACAATACACTTTTTATACATGTTATAAAAAATCTAAATTATTATAACTTAAGGGAAGATAAAATTTAATGGACTTATGAACATATTTTCGCGAACTATTCAACAATTATTCCCAAAACATAAACTATTAACAACAAGCGAATTATGCTATTGAAATAATTAAAAGTGTTTAATTTTACTACAATCTGTAACAAAATAAGAAAAAAAGTGTTTAAATTTAAGATAAGTTTTAAAAACTACCTAAAAAGCAAAATATTACCATATGTACATATATATAATTGAAGACGATCATTGGTACTCAAAAGTAATAGAACATTATTTATCACTTAATCCAGATTATCGAGTAAAAACTTTTGATACAGGAAAAAAAATATTGAATGAACTTAAAAATAAACCGGATGTAATTTGTATGGATTACACATTACCTGATATACAAGGTGATAAACTTTTAATTGAAATTAAAAAAAGATGCCCGGAAACACCAGTAATTGTAATAAGCGGACAAGAGGAAATAAGCATAGCCGTTAATTTATTAAAACTAGGCGCTCATGATTATTTGGTTAAAAATGAATATACAAAAGAAATATTGTGGAAAAGCATCCACAATATTAATCAAACAAAAAAATTAAAAGACGAAATTATTGATTTAAAAGGTAAAATAGCACAAAATTACAATTTTGAAAAAATAGTAGGTAAAAGTGATGCCATAAAAAAAACATTTCCATTATTAGAAAAAGCCATTAAAACTAACATAAACGTATCTTTACAAGGTGATACAGGAACAGGAAAAGAAGTATATGCACAAACTATACATTACAACAGCGCAAGAAAAAATGGTCCTTTTGTAGCTATAAACATGGCGGCAATACCAGATGAATTAGTTGAAAGTGAATTATTTGGGCACGAAAAAGGCTCGTTCACAGGTGCTTTTATAAACAAAAAAGGTAAATTTTTGGAGGCCAATAAAGGAACTCTTTTTTTAGATGAAATTCCCGAATTAAATGAGAATTTACAAGCGAAACTTTTAAGAGCGTTACAAGAACGCGAGGTTATTCCTGTTGGAGGAAATAAAGCTATTCCAATAGATATTAGACTAATTACTGCGAGTTCAAAAAAATTAATTGATTTAGTGCATCAAGGTAAATTTAGAGAAGATTTATTTTACAGAATTGCTGGTTTACCTATTGAACTTCCTAAACTTATTGAAAGAGATAATGATGTAATTTTATTAAGTAATTATTTTATTGAAGAATATTGTAAAAGCAATAAATTAAAAGTTAAAAAATTAGACAATGAGGCGGTGAAGAAATTAAAAACACATTCGTTTCCAGGTAATGTTCGTGAACTAAAATCGGTTATAGAATTAGCTTATGTTTTAAGTAGTGGAGATAAAATTAAGCCCGATGATATTCAGTTTTATCAAAAAACAGAAACTCCGGCTATACACAATTTTAATAAAGGTTTAGATGAAATTACAGCTGAAATTATTAAAAATAGTTTATTGCAAAATAAATATAACGTAAGTTTAGCGGCTAAACAATTAAAAATATCGAGAACCAAAATATACGCTTTTATAAAAAAATATAACTTAACCTTAGTTTAAATAAATGATTAAAAAACACTATCTTGAAAATGAATTATTTTTATTAATTCAAAATAATAATGATGTTTTTGATTTTATTCAGGATTTTGCATTAGATGGGCTGTGGTTATGGGATTTAGAAAACCCAGAACATGAATGGATGAATAAAAAGTTTTGGCAAACTTTAGGTTACGAACCAGGAGAATTACCTTATTCGCCCGAATCATGGAAACAATTAGTTTACGAAAAGGATTTTTATAAAATAAATAAAGTTGTAAATAAATACATTCAAAATCCTGTTGGATATTTTAACACTATTGTTAGATACAAACACAAAAATGGTAATATATTATGGATTAGGTGTTATGGTAAATTATTTAGGGATTTAAATGGGAATTACAACCGATTGCTGGGTGCTCATCAAAATATAACTGATTTAAAGCTAAACGAATTTTTTCTAGAAAAATCTAACTCAATTGCTAATATTGGATTTTGGGAATTTGAGGTTTCCAGTAAAACTTTTCAATTAAGTAAACAAGCACTTAAAATAATTGGACTAAGCTCGGCTAAAAAAATTACCGTAGCCGATTTATTGATTAGGATTTACCGTAAAGATATCATTGAAAAAATATTGCACAATATAAAAAACAATGTTAAAAAAACAGATGTTGAATTTGAGTTTAAAGATTTTAATTACGATTATCGTTGGTTAAGATTAATTATTATTATCGAAAAAAATAATGATAATATTAAGATTTATGGTACTATTCAGGATATTAACGAATTTAAAAAACTTCAATTTGATTTATTTGCTAAAAACCAAAAGTTAAACAGTATTTTAAATGAAATGAAGGAGGTAGTTTGGAGCTATAACCTTAAAAGCTTTAAATTACAATTTATTACGCCAAGTGTTTTTGATGTATATGGTAAACCCATAAAGTATTTTGAAGAAGAATTTAAAAATTGGGAAAAATTTGTTCACCCAGATGACCAGCATATTATTACAAAAATTTATAAGGATTTAGGATTTTTAGGGGCATTTAACGAAAAATACAGAATTATTGATGCCAATGGAAATTTAAAATATATTCGTCATCAAGGTAAATTAATTTTAGACATCAATAAAAAAAAGGAAAGAATTGATGGGGTAATTATTGATAGAACACAACAAAGATTAGCCGAATTAAAAATTGAGTATGAGGAAAAATTTAGAAATTTATTATTATTAATTGCATCTAAATTAATTGAAATTACTTTTGATCAAATTCCTAGTGTAATTCAGGATTCCTTAGCCCAAATGGGGGCGTTTGTGGGAGCAGATAGGGTTTATGTTTTTGATTATAATGCGGATAATAAAACTTTTTCTAATACTCATGAATGGTTTAATAATGGGGTAAAACCGGAAATAAATAATTTTCAAAACATTCCACTCGAAAGGTTTTTGTACTTATATAATAAATTAGAGCAAAATGAAATTATTTCCATATACAACGTTGATAAACTAAGTAATTCGGATGGTTTAAAACAAATATTAGTTACTCAAAATATTCAGTCGATAGTATTAATTCCTTTATTTGATAACAATAGTTTATTTGGATTTGTTGGTTTTGATTATATTAAAAATAAACATCAATCCAGTAATGAAGAAATTCAATTATTGAATTTATTTGCCAAAATGTTATCGGGAGTTTATCAAAGGATAAAATGGGAAACAAAATTGCTTCATCAAGAACAAAAATATAGAAATATAATTACAAGTATTCAACTTGGTTTTATTGAAATAAATAACGATTTAGAAATTGTTTTTGGAAATAAAATATTTGAGCTTTTTTCCGGATATTCGGAAAAAGAATGGTCCAAGCTTTCGTTTCACCAATTTTTGGGTATGTCTAATTTAAATAACAATATAGATGAATTTTCTAACGGGGAATTATTTGAATTTAAAATAAAAACTAAGCATAAAGACACTAAATGGATTTTAATGTCTGTTACCGAAAGCAATAATGATTTAGGTGAAAAAAATGGTTATATCGCACTTTTTTTAGATATTTCGAAAGAGAAAACAACTCAAAAAGATTTAATTGAAGCAAAGAAAAAAGCAGAAAAAGCAGCTAAAGCAAAAGATACTTTTTTAACCAATATGAGTCATGAAATCCGAACACCCATTAATATTATGATGGGTATTTTTAGGATTTTAAAAGAGAAGATTTCTACAAATGAATTAATCGAATTAATTAAAAAAGGAGAAACTAACGCCGAATATTTGTTATCGATTATTAATGCCATACTGGATAAAAATAAAATCGAAGAATCGGGGGTGGAAATTAATTTACAAAAGTTTAATTTGAAAAGTCTTTGTAATTCATTGGATTTACAATTTAGAAATTTAGCAAATCAGCAAAATAATAATTTTGAAATAAGCTTAAAAGATTCCAATCTAGAACTATTATCTGACCATATAAAAATTAAACAAGTTTTAGTTAATTTATTATCTAACGCGTTTAAATTTACCAAAAATGGAATTGTAAATTTAATTATTAATGAAGTTAATCATACGGATGAATTTGTTGAAGTTTATTTTGAGGTAAATGATAATGGTGTAGGGATTAATAAAAAATTTATAAAAGATTTATTTAACAAATTTACTCAAGAAGACAACGATCTTAACATTATAAATAAAGGAAGCGGATTGGGCTTATCAATTGCTAAAGATATTGTGAATGCTTTGGGTGGTTTATTAAAAGTGGAAAGTGAGCCCAACGTAGGAAGTAAATTTTATTTTACTTTAAATATTAAAATTTGCCCTTCAAGTTTAATCTCAAATTCAAATTACAATGAGAATTTGATTGTTAAACCAAATTATGAAGCAAAAATATTATTGGTTGAAGATAACGAAATGAATCGATTTATAGCAAAACAAAGTTTGTATAAATTAAATGCTCAAGTTTGGGAAGCCGAAAATGGAAAAATTGCCATTGATTTAATCGAGAAAAATAATTTTGATTTGATATTAATGGATATTAAAATGCCTGTAATGGATGGTATCACTTGTACACAACACATCAGAGAAAAATTAAAATTAAAAACACCCATAATCGCATTTACTGCCAATGCATTTAAAGAAGATAGTATAAAATATAAAAACTTAGGGATAAATCATACCATTATTAAACCTTATGAAGAATTGGAATTAATTAATTCAATAATTCAATTAACACAATCTGATACTTTATACGATTTAAGTTTTGTTTACGATTTAACACAAAATAATCAAGAATTAATTAATGAAATGATTACATTATTTTTTAAAGTAACTAATGAAGCTATAATAAATATTAAAAAATCTATAAAAGATAAAAATTTAGAACATTTAAAAAAAGTTGTACATAAATGCAAAGCTCCTTTGCACCAACTTAAAATAGTAAGTACCTATCAATCAATTTCTTTTATAGAAAAATTTAAGGGGAGCACAATTACAAATGACATTATAATTGAATCTCAAAATATTATTTCTAATATAGAAAAAGTTAGAACTGAATTAACAAATGCTGGGTTTAGAAATAATACCGAATAAAAATTGAAATAATTATTGGCAAAAATTTTACAGATTTTAAAACTTAACTTGTAAGGTTAAATAAAAACTACGAATATCAGAGGGTAAAATTCCTGGACCAGGATAGGCTTCGGCACGGCGTGTAAAGTATTTTTCGTTCAACACGTTGTTTATACTACCTTCTACCGTTAACATTTTATAAGTGTACGCTATAGAAATATCCAATACATTATAGGTAGGAATTATGCCTTCTACAGCTGTAGCGGTGCGGATGGCGTTGGTGGCATCCGAAAAATGTTGATAAACAAAACTGTGTTGTAAAGTACCTCGGTAATTTTTGTATCTAAAACTAGTTCCACTTCTCAAAATTACAGGGGGCACCATCTCTACTTTTTTATTTAAAATAGATTTATCTTGGGTATTGATATAACGCGCATCTACCCAACTAAAATTGGTGTATAAGTTCCACTTATAATCTTTGTTATAATTCGGTTTTAAAACCTTTAAAATATTTAATTCGCCTAAAAATTCAACCCCAAAATTTCGTGCATCCGATATGTTTCCTCTAAAACGATAATCATTAAATAATGGCGGTAAATCGGCTCGTAAAATCTGACCAATTTTTCCGTTGTATTTGAGTAAAAAAGTAGTGATTTCGAAATTAAAATAATCGTTAAACTTTCCGCGTAAACCTAAATCGGCGGTATAACCTGTTTCATCCTGTATATTTTCATCAATTACAAAATTTGGATTTACAATACGTAAATCGCTAAAATTAATCGCCTTATAATTTTGCGAAAAATTAGCATAAGTTTCAAATTGTTTAGCAAATTTATAGCTGGCCCCCAAGCCAAAAATAAAAAAGTCGCGCGTGCGTTTATCGTATTCATCAATCCTATTATCCACAATTAAATTTCCTGCTCCATCAAATACGCGTTGCTTGTAATAGCCCTTGGATTCGGTTTGGATAAACTCGTAACGCACTCCCGGAGTTAAACTAAAATTATCGGATAATCGAAAAATATTTTCGGCAAACCAACTGTAATTTTGGCTTGGGAAAACATAATCGGAATTTTCAAGATTTTGAGGATTTAAATAATAAAAATCTGGTCCGCTCCCATCATTTGCATCCCCTTGTTTACCGGTTGAAAACCCTTGATACAAACGCACACCCGTTAAAAAAACTTGCTTTTGTTTTCCAATGGTATAATCTTGCATCCAACGTGTTTCGTTTCCAAAATTTCTAAATTCGCCCTCAATTAAAGTTCTATTCCCTCCAAAATCGGCAACGTGAATACGCTCTAAATTTCCTAAAGATTTTCGATGTGCAAACAAAACAAAAGTGCGCGAGTTAATTTTTGATTTTGGAGTAATTTGATAAGTAGCCGAAAAAGAAGCTAAGTTCCAGTTCACATCAAACCAGTTTCGGGCTCTAAAGGATTTACGAATATCTTGCTCGAAATTTCTATCGGTTAAACCACCCGGTTGTTGGGCCAAATAACTCATATTGGTATAATCCAAGCTCAATAACAATTTTGAGTTTACCGTATAGTTTACATTGGCATAAAAATTATGATAATCAAAACCGCTATTATCCCTAAAACCATCGCCTTTTTTATACTGGAAATAGCTGTAATAATTAATTTTACCCTTAGCAACCGTTCCCCCAATGCTGTTAAACGAATTTAAAAAATTCCACGACCCCAAAGTTTGTCGGGACAAAACCTCTACTTTTTTATCCTTTGCACCCTCCTTAAATTTAAAATTAACCATTCCGCCAAACTGAGTTCCGTATTGCAAAGAAGCCGCTCCACGCACAATTTCAATCCGCTCTAAAGCCTCAATC
>Ga0209358_10003639_pt1 | contig 11316 bp, 8 predicted proteins | sample LauGreFa1BDMLBSN_2_FD_187574 | JGI IMG/M metagenome (GOLD analysis project Ga0209358, IMG submission 187574) | Freshwater lake microbial communities from Lake Michigan, USA - Fa13.BD.MLB.SN (SPAdes) (version 2) | ecosystem: Environmental > Aquatic > Freshwater > Lake | place: Lake Michigan, USA...
CAATTGGTGGATAAAAATCATGCTATAATTAAAAATTCATTACAAAAATTGGGTGTTTCATTAGATATTTTTTCTCAAACTTCGCATCCCGATCATTATAAAGTTGCATCGGAGTGGTTTAAGAAATTTTTAAAGGATGGCGCATTTATCGAGGAAACAACCGAACAATTTTACGATGCCGAAAATAACCAATTTTTAGCCGATAGATATATTAAAGGTACTTGTCCGCATTGTGGAAACGAAGAAGCTTATGGAGACCAATGCGAAAAATGTGGAACTTCCCTTTCTCCCAACGATTTAATCAATCCAAAATCTGTTTTAACAGGAAATACACCTCAATTAAAGGAAACTAAACATTGGTATTTACCATTAAATAAATACGAGCAATGGTTAAATACTTGGTTGTTGGAGGAAAATAAACATTGGAAAAGTAATGTTTACGGACAATGTTCGTCGTGGTTAAAAGCAGGTTTACAACCTCGAGCTATAACACGTGATTTAGATTGGGGCGTTCCTGTACCCGTAAAAGGTGCCGAAGGAAAAGTGATGTATGTTTGGTTTGATGCACCCATTGCTTACGTTACATTTACTCAACAATTAATGCAACGCGAGGCCGAAAAATTTAATGGAAAGTCGTGGGAAGATTATTGGAAAAAAGAGGGCGAAAGTAAGTTAGTGCATTTTTTAGGGAAAGATAATATTGTATTCCATTGTATTATTTTTCCGTCTATGTTAAAACAAATGGGCGATTATGTTTTGCCTTATAATGTCCCTGCTAATGAATTTTTAAACCTAGAGGGCGAAAAATTTTCAACTTCCAGAAACTGGGCAGTTTGGTTGGATGAATTTTTAGATGAATTCCCCGAGCAAACCGATTTATTACGCTATGTTTTGTGTAGTGTTATGCCCGAACAAAAAGATGCTGATTTTACTTGGAAAGATTTTCAAGCCAAAAACAACAACGAATTGGTGGCTAACTTTGGTAATTTTATCAATCGTACAATAGTTTTAACCAATAAATATTACAATGGTGTTGTACCTAAAATGGGGAATTTATTACCGCAAGATGAAGCTGTTTTGCAGGTTTTAAAAGATGCACCAAAAGCTATTGCCGATAAAATTGAAAATTATAAATTTAGAGAAGCACAAGCAGAAATGATGAAGGTTTCTTTTGCCGGAAATAAATATTTAGCCGATGAAGAACCTTGGAAAGTTGTTAAAACGGACCCTGAACGTGTGGAAACAATTTTATTTATCAGTTTGCAAATTGCGCAAGTTTTAGCTCAAGTTTCGGCTCCGTTTTTACTGCAAACTTCACAAAAATTATTGCGCATGTTAAACACAAAAAGTGTTGCTTGGGACGAAATTGCGGGGAGTGTTTTAGCCAGCGGACATACCATTGCACAAGCCGAATTATTATTTGGCAAAATAGAGGATGATGTGGTAGAAAATCAACTTCATAAATTACAAGAAAAGAAAAAAGTAGCCTCCACCAAAAATATTGAGCCTAGTAAGGATTTAATTCAGTTTGATGATTTCCAAAAAATGGATATCCGTGTGGCAACTATTGTAGAGGCTAAAAAAGTACCTAAAACTAAAAAATTGTTAGAAATAAAATTAAATACAGGTATTGATGAACGTACTGTAGTATCTGGTATTGCAGAGTTTTATGAACCCGAAAATATTATCGGACAACAGGTTTTGGTTTTAGTAAATTTAGCTCCTCGAGATTTAAAAGGAATTCCGTCGCAAGGAATGATTTTAATGGCAGAAGATACCGAAGGTAAACTGTGTTTTGTAACGCCTACAAATGCTATAAATAACGGTGGAATTGTAAAATAATTTAAAAAAGAAAAAATGGAAAAAGAGATAAAATTTACGTTAAAATTAGATGAAAATTATTTGCCCGAAAAAATTGAGTGGACGGCTACAGAAGATAAGGGGTTAGAAAAGGATGTGGTAAAGGCACTAATGATTGCGGTTTGGGATGATAAAGAAAAATTGGCTAAAAAAGTAGATTTGTGGACGAAGGATATGTATGTAGAAGATATGAAAATGATGTACTTTCAAACTTTTATGACGATGGCTGATGGTTTTGAACGTGCTACGGGAGAATCCGAACATGCCAAAAAAATTAGAGAATTTGCCGAGAATTTTGGAAAAAATATTGGTGTTTTAAGATAATTTAAATCCCATTCAAAACTTTAAATAAAATTGTATAAATGCGTTTATTATTTTTAACTGATAACTTTCCTCCTGAAGTAAATGCTCCTGCCAACCGTACTTACGAACATTGTAAAGAATGGGTGAAACAAGGTGTTGAGGTAACTGTAATTACTTGTTTTCCTAATTTCCCCAAAGGAAAAGTTTATCCAGGTTATACCAATAAATTATATCAAAAGGAAATAATCGACGGCATTAAAGTAATTAGAGTTTGGACATATATTACTGCAAACGAAGGTTTTATAAAACGAATTTTAGATTACATTAGTTTTGCCATCGCTGCTTTTTTTGCTGGATTATTTACTAAAACAGATTTGATTTTAGCTACTTCGCCGCAATTTTTTACGGCAATCTCGGGTTGGTTTTTGCATATTTTTAAAGGAAAAAAATGGGTGATGGAAGTTAGGGATTTATGGCCAGAATCTATTGTTGCTGTTGGCGCAATGAAAAAAAATGCTTTCATTCGTTTTTTCGAAAAAGTAGAAAAACGTTTGTATAAATCTGCGGATAGAATAGTGGTTGTTACGGATGCTTTTAAAGCAAAAATAATCGAAAGAGGGATTAACGGAGATAAAATTTATGTACATAAAAATGGCGCAAATTTAGAAATGTATATTCCGGATGCAAAACCGCAAAATTTAGTTGAAAAGCATCAATTGCAAGATAAATTTGTATTGGCTTACATTGGAACCCATGGTTTAGCGCATGGCTTAGATTTTATTTTACAATCGGCTAAAAAATTGCAAAATTCGCATCCTCAAATATTTTTCTTATTTATGGGCGATGGTGCTAACAAGCAAAATTTAATCGATTTATCTAAAAAATTGCAATTAATCAATGTGTTATTTTTGGATTCGGTAGATAAAAAACAAGTGCTGAATTACTTAAATTTAATGGATGTTGCTTTGGTTAATTTAAAAAAATCGGATACCTTTTTAACTGTTATTCCGTCTAAAATTTTTGAAGCGGCAGCGGTTAAAAAACCCATTTTATTAGGTTTAATGGGTGAAACAATGCAAATTATCAATCATTACGAAGCTGGTTTGTGTTTTGAACCCGAAAACGAAACCGATTTTATCGAAAAAACAATCACTTTAGCAACAAATCCCGAAATTTATCAAAAATCGGTTAAGGGTTGCGAAAAACTAGCACAAGATTTTGACAGGAACAAAATTGCAAGTGAAATGTTAAAAACTTTACATTTTTAAGTTCTATTCAAGAACCGTTAGATTTTCCTTAATTATAATGAATAAATTATTTTTTTCTTTAATTTTTAGTTGCTTTTATAGTTTAGGACAAAAAATTTGTGAAAATGAAAAAATAATTCAAAATCAAACCATATCTATTTGTAACGATAACCCATGGGAATTGGTGTTTCAGGATGAATTTAATGGGGATAATTTAAATTTAAATGTTTGGCAAATTCGTCCTTGGGCAGAAGGCGCATTGTATGGAAATAACCGAGGTGAACAAGAATATAATTCTTTAGATAATGTTATTGTAAACAAGGGTTTATTAAAAATTATAACCACCAAAAAAACCTTAGTTTCTAAAGCAATTTCATGGAAATCCAATAATGAGATTTTATGGGATAGTTTACCCAATTTAAGAACTTACAATTATACTTCGGCAAATATTTGGACTAAAACTGCGTATCTTTATGGTAAATTCGAAGCAAGGGTAAAAATACCTAAAGGTAAGGGTTTATGGCCAGCATTTTGGCTGTATGGAGGGCCTGTTTGGAATGAAATTGATGTGTTTGAATTTTGGAATGAATATAATTTTTTAGGAAGATTTAATCCAAATAAGTTATCAACTATACAACACACTAATGTTTGGTTGGATTATGATAAAGATGGTAAAGGTAATCCTTGTAGTAAAAAATATAAATTTTTTGATTTTTCCTTAGATTTCCATGTGTTTACTTTAATTTGGGAAAAAAATAAAATCGAATGGTATGTGGATGGTAATTTAATACGATCTGTATATAAATATTATAATTCTAAGGGTAAAATTACCGATTGTATTTTGTATAGTGGACTAGAATATATTGTAAATAAAATTTACCCAGATCAACCTATGTCTATAATATTTAATACTGCTGTTCAAACAGGCAAAAATGCTCCTGATAATTCAACTCAGTTTCCTTGTATTATGGAAGTTGATTGGATTAGATATTATCAAAAAAAGGAAATGTAAACTGTTAACGCATAATGATATGCCAAACACCACGTACATCGCCAAATTGGTAACCAGTGGCTAAATCTTTTGGATATTCTTTTTGGATTTTTTGAAAAACTTCTTTACTTATTTCGGATTGTCCATGGCAACTTAAACAAGCTTGTTGTATAACTATGGGTTTAAAATAATGTGTGGTATTGTTTATTTGTACCAGTTGAGGTAACAAATCGCCTCCTTCCGCTTTAATTTTTTGGTATTTATTTAAAATCACAAATTCTAAACTATCTGGTGCGTTGTTAGGATTTCGGTATTTTAAAGATGTACGTTTGATATGCACATTTTCGGGTTTTTGATTTTGAACAATATCACCAATATAATTTTTACAGTAATTTATAGCCTCTACATGTCCGTGTTTTTCAATTGCACCCATCAATTCGTGCTTAACAGTATCCATAGCAATTAAGCTTATGCTATCACCATAACTCACATAAAATTCCAGTTTTGGATTACTATTTTGATCACTTTCGCAAGAAAATAATAAACTCAAAAATAAAAATGCAATACTTAACCTTTTTATCATTTATTTTCGTGTTTGTTAGCCAATTGTCCGCAAGCCGCATCAATATCTCTTCCTCTACTTCGGCGTATGCTAACGGTTACATTTTTACTTTCTAAATAATCTTTAAACATGTTTACAACATCATCAGGGCAACGTTCGAAACCTGTATCTTCCACAGAATTATACTCGATAATATTAATTTTACAAGGGAAGTTTTTACTAAAAATTGCCAAGTTACGCGCATCCTCTAAGCTATCGTTAAAATCTTTAAAAATGATATATTCTAAAGTAACATGCGTTCCTGTTTTTTCATGAAAATACTTTAAAGCTTCTATTAATGAAGCTAAAGAATTTTGCTCATTAATAGGCATAATTTCGCTACGTTTTTCATCCGTAGGTGCGTGTAAAGACAAAGCTAAATTAAATTTAACTTCATCATCGCCCAATTGTTTAATCATTTTAGCAATACCTGCAGTAGAAACCGTGATGCGGCGTGGCGACATCCCTAAACCATCGGGCGAAGTAATACGTTCGATAGATTTTAAAGTGTTGCTATAATTTAATAAAGGCTCGCCCATCCCCATATAAACTATATTGGTTAAAGGCTTTTTGTATAAAGTTTCGGCTTGATTTTTTATGTAAGCAACCTGATCAAAAATTTCATCAAATTGTATATTTCTTTCGCGTTTTAGTTTACCCGTTGCACAAAATTTACACGTTAAACTACAACCTACTTGAGTAGATATACAAGCAGTCATTCGTTTTGCTGTAGGAATTAAAACCCCTTCAACGGTAAAACCATCGTGTAAATTAAAAGCAGTTTTTATAGTTCTATCCGTACTTACTTGTTGTGTTTTAACTTTTATTGGTAGTAAATCAAAATGTGTGCTTAAGTTTTCTCTAAATGCTTTAGGTAAAGTATCCATTTGCTCAAAACTTAAAGCATTACGTTTCCACAACCATTCCCATAATTGCTTAGCCCTAAAAGCTTTTTCGCCCAATTGAATGGTTTGATCTTTAATTTCCTCTAAACTTAATAATCGGATGTTCTGTTTTTTATTCATGCATCAAAGATACAACTTGTGGTATTATAAATCCTAATATACCATAAAATTACCTGATAAATCAATTAATTTAAAGCGTTTTTGGGCATACATTTAACCCAAAATAGTATTTTATAAATGTTTAAGGCAAAAGTGCTGCTAAATTTTTTGGCGATATAAAAACTAATAGGTAATAAAATTGGGTTTAAAAATCGAAGGAATGATATGATTTTATATTGATATAAAAAATAACCTACTTTAGCCATTTTTACATGCTGTACAATAGCTTTTTGATAGCTAGAGTTTTGCATTAAATAAGCTAAATTTTGAACGGCTAGTTGTGTTTTTTGTAAAAAGGATTCGTTAGTTTCGATATCCAAATTTAAAATTTCGTTTGCTATATGAACTATTGGAATATTATTTTGCTTTAATTGAATGCCTAAAAGTGTATCTTCATGCCCATAATGTACTAAATTTTCGTTGAATGGGAATTGTTTCAAAATGGATTTTTCGATTAAAAAATTGTTCGTCATAAAAGAACTGTAAGGTTTTTTAGTTCTTTCAAAAGCACTTTTACTTTCAAAATTTACCCCGTATTTCCAATGTAATTTTTTAGATTGGTGAATAAAGTTAGGATATACTCTACCTCCACAAACTACTCCTTTAAAATTTGGCTGAATACTTTGTAGGTAATTATTTATAAAATTGGGATGATTTACGGCACCATCACAATCCAAAAACAATAAATATGTAAATTGAGTGTGTTGTAAAAATAAATTACGAATTCGCGCCCTTCCTACATTTTGCGGTAACTGAATGTATTTGATTTGCGGAATAACGGAGTGAATCGTTCGGAAATTTTCTTCTGAAGCATCGTCGATTAAAACAATTTCGGCATCTAATTGATTATCCGCAATTTGTTTTGTTAAAGATAAAATTAGCGCCGAACAATCGAAATTATAAATAGGAATACAAATAGAAATCATAGCGCTTAAAACTCCCTTAAAAAATCAGTAAAATTATCATCGTTTTCGATATTCCATTTTAATTTTAAACGATATTTTCGTTTTTCTACTGCGGCAACACTAATGTTTAATAAATCGGCAATTTCCTTGTTAGATTTACCCATTTTAACATAACTGCAAAAAAGTAAATAAGCCTCGGTAATTTTAGGGTCGATTTGTTTTAATTTGGTAAAAAAGTTATCGTTTTTTTGATCAAAATGCACCTGGAAATTTTGCCAATTACTTTCATCGTCTAAGTTCCCTTCCACAATTCGTTTTATGGCATTAATTTTTTGTCGGTTTTCAAAATCCATCTCCTTACTTACCACCTCTAAATTTTGCGCCACCCTACTTAAAATTTCCTTTTTTTGCGTGTAAGTTAAGGCAATGTATGCCAATTCATTTTCCTTATTTTGCAATTCAAGTTCTAATTTTTCGGCGTGGTGTAATTTTTCTTTAATTTCTAATTCTTGTTGTTTTTCGGCAATTAATTTTAAGCGTTGTTTTTTAAATAGGTTTTGAATGTAAACAATAAGGAAAATAAATAAAGCAATATAAATTATAAACGCCCAAGAAGTTCGGTACCAAGGAGGTAAAACAGTAAAACTTATTTTTTTGTTCCCCATCTCAAAGTTGCCTTTTTTAGCTTTAACCTCAAAAATATAATTGCCCTCGGGTAAATTGGTAAACTCCCTAAACGGATTTCCCATAACCTTTTGCCAAGCTAACCAAACTTTTCCGTTACGTAACAACTGGGTTTCGTAGGTAATTTGTTTGCTTTCGCCAAAAATGGCTATGCTAAAACCTATTCGAATATTATTTTGAGTATATTTTAAATTAAACGAGTGTTTGGGATCGTGTACAAACCATAACGAATCTTGATTATCGTTTAAAACAGTAATTTCTCTAATTAAACAATTTCCTTTAAAATTAAATGGATTTTGGTTGGGCTGATACAAGGCAAAACCATCTTCGGTACCAATGATATACAAACTATCGCTCAGCTGATTAAAATGCTCGGCACTACCTACCAAGGCACTTTCTAAAAACGATGCTTCGGAGTAGTAAAAACGCCAACCTTTTTTCGGGTCAAATTTTAATGGATGCGCCTGATCATTGTAAATGGAGTAAATTTGATTTTCCCCCATTTTTCTAATTCTATCGGTATAAGGTTGGATATAATTAAAAGATTTATCCTCAATCAATTCATCATTTTGGAGGGTATAAACCCCTTTATAAGTACTTACATAAATAGTGTTATTTAACTTAAAAATATCATTAAAATGTTGAGGTGATAATTTTAATTTTTCGGCATAATTTACCACACTTACAGCACTATCTTTATGGGTGTTTAATTCTACTCTGTACAAACCCTTATTACCTTGTACCACCCAAATTACTCCGCGCTTATCTATTTCCATCACCCTACTACTTTCATCAAATCCTTTAATTTTACAAGAAAATTTCCATTGATTTTTTTCGAAATTAAATTTAGATAAACCCACATAATTACCTACAAAAGCCTGATTTTTTACTACATCATTTTTCCAAATCCAGGAGCCATACCAAGATTTATCCGAAATTAAAACAGCATTTGTACCATTAATTTGGAAAACTTCGGAGTAATAACAAGCAATTAATTTGTTGTTGCTTACTGTTAAATCGTTTACCGCACCATTTAAGCCGTTAATTTTATAAAACTTATACGATTTATGAATGTTTTTTAGCCAGTTGGGTAAATAAAACAAGCCTTGTGTAGTACCTAAAAATAAAGTGTCGCCTTTTACTGCCGAGCATAAGCCCATACCTTCGAGTTGGTTATAATCCGAACTGTTGATATACTTAATATCCGAATTCCATTTAACTAAACCTATTCCGTTATTGTAAGCCAACCAAACATCTTTATTGTAATCTAAAAATAAATTATGAATAAAATTATCTCGTAATCCATTGCTTTTGTTGTAGTTAGATATAATTTCGCCTTTAAAATTTACTAAATATAATCCGTTGTTTTGTGTAGCTAATAATAATTTATTGCTAGGCAGTTTAATACACGAATGTACAATTGCATTTTGTAAATTGGTAATCCATTTTTGCTCTTTGGTATAAATCCCTTTTTTAGTAATCCATAAAGTATCTGTAGCAGTGGTAATAAAATTTAAAATCGCATCATTGGGGAATTTACGAGTAATTAATTGTGCTTTATGCGGATGGATTAAGTACATTCCATTGCCATAAGTAAATGCAAAAAGCTGATTATTAATGCTTTTTAAATTATATACTAAAGCATCATTTTTGGGTAATGGAATAGCTTTAATTTCTTGATTATCATATACATATAAACCTTTATAAGCTTGGAAATAAAGTTGGTTATTGTGCGCAATAATATTACTTATTTCGCCAATTTCTTTATCTTTCATTTTATCTTTTAATGAGAAATAAGAAACATTTCCTTGATCATCTTTTACCAAGTATCCTAATTCCGATGATGAGCCCACAAAAATTTTCCCTTCTTTATTTTGAGCTAAACACAATGCACTTTTACCATCACTTAAGCCAACTTTTCGCCAATTTACACCATCAAAAATTAAAACACCATAAGCATTAGCAACATAAATTAAGCCTTGTTTATCTTGAATAAAATCGTAGTTGATACTGTGCGATTTGTAATCTTTTGAGGAGAAATTTATAATTTGAGGAGTAGCGTTTAACAACGCACTACAAAAAGCAAAAACTAAAAAGAAGAATATTTTCAAGGAAATGAATTTTTAAGTAGTTAATTGGTGCTTATAAAAATACAATCAAAATACTTAGCAAACAAATAATAGTTAAAATTAGCTTTTAATTGGATATACTAATTTGTGTAATACAAATTAATTACATAACCTAAATAAATTTGTTGCGTATAGCACACCTGTTTTTGGTACAATACTTGTTTTTTTTGTTCAATAAATTTTTAAAAAAGTATTATGAAAAAGAGATTACTTTTAGGATTAAGTGCATTGTTTTCATTTACTACCATTCGGTTAAGCGCTCAAACGATTCAGTCTGCAAATGTTTATCCATCTAATTTAGAGGAGAATATGTACTACGAAAAATATAATCCTAGTACGGCAACAGTTGAAAATTTAAAATTTTTAGTTTTATCCGACGGCGATAATTCTAAACATGTAACTCCAGCGTTTGATGTAAGTATTTACTTAATTCCTCAAGGTAGCACCAGTGCCGAAGATGTAATTGTGGTACATACCTATAATTTAAAAGGAATTTACCATATGGGTAGCCACGAATTCGAGAATCAAAATATTAGTTTTGTCGGAAAAGATATTCAGCCAGGCACTTATCGTTTAGGAATTTGGGTTAACTCATCTAAATCATTTGAAGAAAACGAATCGGATAATGCTATTTTATTTCAAAATCCAATTCAAATACGCAACAATCCAGCAAATTTATCTGCGCCACTTAAAAAAGATATGCCGGGAACTCCAGGTAAGCCAAAAAATAAACCAAAAGATGAAGAAGATGATGATCATTCATCTGATGATTCAGGATGGTAAACTAAAAAAGCCGGTTGTAATTCAATCGGCTTTTTTATTATTAATGAGACAATAGGGAATAAAGAGACTTTAGATAATAAAATAGCAAATGGTTAAAATGAAACTATCTTTTTAAAAGTTTAAAACCAATATTGCGGCCAGCACCTTGAAACATAGCTAAATTTATCCAAAACCAAGCAAATTGTTCCATTAGTTCAAATTTATCGTTACCACCAATGGAGTAACAATTTTCAAATCCCGCATCTAAGGCCAATTGTTGTGCAATATGTTTACCCTTTTCGCTATCTCCCGCCACAAATAAATCTAACGTAACCCCATTATAATCTGGGTTTTGCATATTATTAGCACCTGTGGTATTAAAACATTTTACCACATCTTTGGTTTTTGTATGCGCTAAAATTGCCAACGAAGTAGTTTTAAAACCTTCGGGACCTCTACCCATAACAATATTCATAGCATCAATAATTATTTTGCCAGTGGTATTCCCTAAACTTTTGGTTACTTCAACCGCTGCAGGCGCTGGAGTAGAAATTAAAATCACATCGGATAAACTAACTGCCTCATCAACAGCATAAGCTTTTGTGTTGGAATTTTTAAGTAATTCCATACCTTTAAAGTTTTGCGTATCCCTTACGCCTAAATTAATTACATGTCCTTTTTGAGCCCAATGAGTAGCTAATGCTCCTCCAACGTTTCCTGTACCAATAATTGCTATTTTCATATTTTGATTTAAAAAAACAATATTTAAA
>Ga0209358_10003641_pt1 | contig 11312 bp, 9 predicted proteins | sample LauGreFa1BDMLBSN_2_FD_187574 | JGI IMG/M metagenome (GOLD analysis project Ga0209358, IMG submission 187574) | Freshwater lake microbial communities from Lake Michigan, USA - Fa13.BD.MLB.SN (SPAdes) (version 2) | ecosystem: Environmental > Aquatic > Freshwater > Lake | place: Lake Michigan, USA...
TTCGTTTACATATAAGGTGTAACCAGTTATTCCAAGAGTAATTTAAAGCCTGTTTTAGTGTTATTATCCAAGAAGAATAATTAGAATGTCAACTCCTTCTGACCTTATGACCCAAATGCTCCTCGCCCAGATTACTGACCTTCAACGCAGAGTCACTCAACAAGACGGTGTTATTTCTGCGCTAAAGACTGAGGTAGAGCGTATTGGTGGTCGCACAACTCGCACAGGTATTATCCCTATTTCATCTCATACTCAATCGCACACAACATCGCATAATTCAAGGCAAGATACTCGTAATCATCAAGGGGTTCATACTCATAATATTGTAAATACAACTGTTCCACTCACTGCTTCTGTATCCGCAAATACTACACAAAGCTCAGTAGATGTGCGTAGAAGACATGATGGTCATAATCATCGTCATCAGGCTCCTCCTTACACTCCAGGCGCAAGGAGAAATAAAGTAGAAACAGAAAGTGATGCTGGCGAAAGAAGTCCTCCTGTTTCTTTAAGTGCCCTTCTAAAGGATGGAGAGGAAGTCACTGTTCGTATTGGTGTTGGAAAAGATGAAAGCGGTGGATTTACGCATACTACCTGTGTAGCCAGTTATACTGGTGGAGAACTTGTTGTATCAAGTTGTGAAAAGGTTCCAAGTCTCGTTGGTGAAAAATCAGATAAGCCTGGCGCTCTTGTTGCGCGATTTATGAAAGAACTCTATGACGCAAAGGTTATTCCTCGTCTATTCAAATTTACTCCTTGGAAGCTTTGTTCAGTTGTTCGCGATGGAAAGAGTGTATCTCTTGATGAGCTCAAGAATATTGTTTAGAGTGATACTTTAATAAATAAAAATATAAGAAACTATAATATGAAAACTATACAGAAATATTTAAACAAGAATAATACAATATTTTTGTTTGAATATAATAGAATGAACACTCCTAAATATACAAATCTCACCTTTACGGCCAAATTATCTGGTTCTACAGGTGCAGAACTGTTTAAGAATAAATCAGATAAGAAATGGGTTGTGAAAAAAGCCAGTAAAGGCGGTGGTTTTAAACAAACAGAATATGAGGCTGCAGCAGATGATATTTATCAACTTTTAGGAATTCCTGTCCCTACGCATTTTCTAGACTATGATAATAAAGCACTAATCTTAGAATATATTGAAGGATTGGAACTTGGAAAAGTAAAAAAAGATATCGTGCGATTCAATAAAGCTAAAAAGGAATTACAAAAAGGATTTGTTGTAGATGCTTTATTGGCAAATCACGATGTAATCGGATTAAACATGGATAATATTCTTGTTCCAAGTGATGAAGGGCCAGCTGTTCGTATTGATAATGGAGGTTCATTTACATTTCGCGCATCTGGTAAGACAAAAAATTTTGGTAAAGTTGTTGTTGAATTGGATACAATGCGTAATAAAAATATTAATCCTCAGGCTGCTCTTATATTTGGAGAATTATCTGATACTAATATTGATACACAAATTAGAGAATTAATTATCCCTAATTATGACAAAATATTAGAAAAAGTTCCAGCTGAAGTATGGCCGAATATGGTAGATAGATTAAATTATTTAGTTGAGAGAACTACATGGATGAATTCAAGCAAGTTTAAAAACACAGTTGTTGAAAATGAAATGCCAAAATATATGGTAGGAATAGTTCAATTTAGTTTACGAAAATTGTTTTTTCCAGATGTTTCTATGAATAATTTACAATCAAGCATGGATAAATTAAATAATATACTTATTGATAATAAAGCAGTTATTAGTGGCGGGTTTATTCTGAAAGCATTACAATTATTCAGGGATGAAAAATCAGTTGATATTGATATATATGTTCCTAATGAAAATGCTGTTATATTTACTTCTGAAATGAAAGATTTATTTAAGGCTAATTCTATTGTAAAACATGTTGTATCTGATTCCCCTAATTCTTTTTTTAAGAAAAATGGTATCTTATCCGTTACAAAGTTTTCAAGGAATAGCCCTGAATACGCAGAAATGGATATTGTTGAAGTTAATAGCGATAGAACCCCTATTGATGTTGTAAAGAATTTTGATTTAACATTTTGTGAAAACTGGTATGATGGTAAAAATCTGTATATGACACATCCTAAAGATGTATTGGAAAAGAGCGGATTTGTAGAGAATCATTATTTAGGAATATTATTTAAGAAAAATCCTGTCCTAATTAATCGTATTCTAAAATATATCAACAGAGGATTCCAAGTTAGTATTCATAATCCAACTTCTAAGAAAGATGAAAATATTACACAAGCTATTAAGGATGGGACATTCTTAAAAGAATATAATGTTCAACCAAATAATATTGTTCAATCAGGCATTCCTAAAATAGAAAACAAAAGAAGAAATAATGTAAATCCATTTAATGGGATGCCACCCATAAAAAGTGGCCCTCAAAAGGCAATTACTTCAAGAAAAACAAATAATAGTGACCTTTTTGTTGAATATGTTTCATCAGAAGCAAAGAATAAAATCGTTGATGTTGTTAATTTTACAAAATCACTTAATTCTTTGACTGTTTCTGAATCTAATTTGCAGAATACAGAGAAACTTGTTCTTCCTATTAATCCATCATCTGTTAATATATGGGATAGAAAATTAATTTCATACTATACAGGTAGTGGATATAGAGCTCTCAATAGATATTTATACTCAAATACATCAAGATTACAATATTTACCCAATATTTTAAAGGATATAATGAATGTATTTAACAAAAAGTTTGGAAATAAGATGGACGCATTAGAAGGATATTATTATTATTTTGTGAATTTATATAACGCAATTCAAAAATATCCCTCTATTTCTAAGCCATTTATAGTTATGAGAGGTGCAACAGAATGGTATTTACCATCTGATAATACAAAAATGAACTATTTAAATAATTTTACATCCACTACTACAAATATAAGAACAGTAATAACATTTGGAAGGAATAATAGATATATATTCTATGTACACCCTCAATGTCAATATATGAATATTACAAGTATATCACCTCATAAATCAGAAAAGGAAATTTTACTGAATCCTTATAATAGAGTATTTTACATCAAATCTGACGGAATTAAGCAATTTTTTGCTGTATTACCTATAGATATAAACATTCCTTCTACATATGATGAATTTACTTCTTGGAAAGACTCACATGCCACTATAACAGGTGGAAGGGTTCAAGGGTCTATAATTCAAAATACTTCTGCTTTTTACAATATGAATAATAGTAAAGGGATGATGCTTATGAATGGCTCTATGAAAAATTTGAAATCCGTGATGCCTGGTAGAATTAATAAAACATCTAAGAATAAAAGTAAGGAAGCTATGGAATCTATCCAAAAGAATACTATGGCTAAAAATAATACACGAAAAAATACATCAAATGTAAGTAAAGGGTTTATTGAAAGAATGACTGAACCTATTTCTACATTCCCTGGTAAAGCCCCTACAGATGCCGAGAAAAAGGTAATTGATGCTATGGTAAAATACTTTGAGGGATAGATTAATAATAAAGTAAAAATATAACTATTAATATTCATTATTGTTAAAAGTTATATAAATAATACATAATAGAAATAGATACAATTAATAACTTACAATGAATAACTATTTTTATTTTTTTGTGTAAATTTGAAGTATTGATTCGTATTAAAGGTATAGATAGGCTATAAAATGAATTATCTTAGTTTAGGAAAACAATATATTATAAGGTCAAGAAAGATGAATGGTGGAACAAAACAACCCTATAATAATGAATGGCGTGTCGCGATTGAAGAGTTTTGTGATAGAAATCCAGATAGAGTCTTTGTCAGGTTTCTATCTGGTGATGTAAAAATAATGGGTAAAACACGAGCAATCAGTTATAAAAGTTATTTCTTTGAAGATGTTGATAATGAGAATGATTCTATACAAAATAAAAATAAACAGAATGAAAATATAGAAGATAATCATCAAGAAATTAAAAACGGTTATTTAGAATTCAGAGAAACTGAACATGAAATAAAGAAAAATATGGAGGAGTTTAATGCTCTTTCTAAAGAAGTTCATTTAAAACTTAATTACTACAAACAGCTTGAAAAAGAAGTTGTATTCTTACGAATTATCATGCTCATTATTATTTATATGTATGTTTATGGATACATCCGTTTTGTGTAAAATTTGATAAACATAGGGCATCTGATTTTGTTAGACTTGATATAACAAAGCAAAGATGCATTACGAATACAGATTTAACAAAGTTTTATTAGAAATTGGATTGAATATCTTAGTAGATGCTGGACTACACGAAGAGTTGAGTTATTGTAATTTGCCTCAGTCTTGGGAGGATGCGCAATGTGTGGATTTAAAGAAACTAAAGATTCGCACAGGACCCTATATCCTCGTTGAAGAAGAGTTCTTAGAGCTCAATGACAAAGAAAATACATTTGATTATTTAAGTGAGATTGAATCGCATATCTGTAATAGGTATGATATAACTGATGAACATGGAGAGACAGTAGAACCAGTCAAACACAAAGAGTTTTCATCCTTTATGTATGACCTCATTATGTATTGTATTGATATGCGGGTAAATGGTGATTAAGATATTGATATAATAATAACAAAACTTATAAAATATACTAATATAAGAATACAAATATATTTTTATTTTTGAGATAAAATTTGAATCACAATTGAAAACTTTAATAAATTGTTTATTCACTTATTACTATACTCAATCCTGTAATAATAATGGCAATTCATTCAAGTAAAGATGTTTATACTAAAATCAGAATGTCGGTTCAAGAAGATATGAAAGATGAATTTGGTTATTTACCTACTTACAAAGATACAACAAAAGCATTAAAAAGGCTCATAAAATATTATGCTCCAAATAGTTATTCTAATGAAAATGTTATTAAGCTAATTAATGAATTTGGTAATATTCCTGATAGATTTGATGATTATCCCAATGGATATATTCAAAAGCCAGATGATAAAAAGAGTCTATCTTGGTATATGATTTTCAAAAAATATCTCTATTCTTCTAATTCTTCTGATGATTTGTTTTCGTTTTCAGCGCAATTTGATTTATATTATACAAAAATATATGATATTTATGATTTATGTGATAATTATTGTAAATTATGGAATATTATTAAACAACTCAAGGAAGAAGTCCGATGGGAATTAGAACCACAATTACTATTACACAATAATAAGGATATTCCAAATAATAATACTATAAAGAATATTAATAATCCTGATAATAATGATAATGATGATTCTGAAATAACTATTATCATCAAGAAAAAATATGGTTCAACTACATACAATCCTATTCTAAATATTTCAATTCTAAAACATCAATCTTTAAAGAGCTAAATACTTATAATATCAGTATCTAAAAATTTACCAAATAATAACTGTGATTGAAAAATTAATGCTCTTTTATTTAATTGTTCTGGTGTATATGCTATGGATTTTTTCTGTAGCATTCTAATATAATTATATACATTATTGAACTAACCAATATTTTTCTGGTATTATATTATTTGTAGTTAATAATATTTTATTCCAAGGTTGTAATTTATCATATTTATCATCTTTCCAACCGTATAGTTCTAAACAAAAATGTGGATTAATATCATCTTTATCTTTACAATATAAACACCCTTCTATTTCACAATATGTTTCCATAGTTAATTGAAAGTAATAGTGCTTATATTGAAATAAATATTTATAACCATAATACATATCAATTAAATTATAATCTCTAAATGGTTTCCATTGTGTTTTATCAAAAAGTCTATTTTCTTTAAATTCTATTTGAATCCAATCTACTAATACTTTTTGTATATCATCACTATATTCATCGTATATTTGTTTACCATAGTTTATATTATTATAATAATTATCTCTTATATCAAAATGTTTAATTATTTTATCATCAAACATTAATTGAAAATTATTAAACATATACATATAAAGTTCATCCCCTTCTTCTATAAATTCATCCCAACGATACAACATTCATTATTATTTTATTGATATTTAGTATTTAAATTCAATAGCGTCTATTTAAACACACTCTTTTACCCACTTACAATTATCATCCCAAGCAAGGGCAAACTTCATCTCAATACATTTCTTAATAAGAGGATATTCTTTATGCGTAGTAGGATATGTTATTAATTCTTTCAGAGTTTCTTGATTTAATAGGAGTGCTTTCTTTGTAAATTCATCAGGAGTTATTTTACGGAGTTAAGACACATATTTTTTGAGTGAATTAATAAGAGTAATAAAAATATTATATATTAATAATATAATGAAATTGAAAACAAGAAAAAATAATAAAATAAATGGTGGTAGTAAAAACATAGTTAATCTATTTAAATCATCTTTATCAAGTTTTGTATATTCTGATGCAAAACATGACTTTAATAATTTTTATAAAAAATATAAAGATACAATTAAAGATAGTATTCCGATAGCACCTTATAGTGAATACACTGAAAATAGTATTCTTAATTCTATTAAAATTACACATATTAATGATAGGCCAAATACATTAAATTTTACTATTGATGATATTATTAATGAACATTATAAATCAGTTATTACTGTTATTGACTTTTTAATTGGAGATAAAATAAAAAGAAGGTATGATATTAAGGTAATTTATTATCAGAATGATAATGATATGAAAACAAATCCTGAACACTTTATACATTATTTTGAGGGATTGCGAACATTTATAATTGATTCATTTAATCTTAAATTTTTAGATGGATTTAAAAATACTAATGATAATTCTTATTATAATAAAAATAATACATTTTATATACTATATAATCGTGAAATGCAAAATGACCCTGGTAATAAAGGTCATTTAGAACAAAGTAAAGGGCATTTTGCTAAAGTTGGATATCGCATACAAGATGTATATGATAATGATGATAGGGATATAATTTATAATAAATGGAATGATTCAAAATTAATATATAATAATATGTTTTATTCAAATTATAATCTTACATTGACCAATAAGTTTTACAAAGATAATCCAAATAGTTATAAAAATGATGTAATATTAAAAATAAATGATGGAATATTAATTAATAATGAATATAATAATTTAAAAATAACAAATAGTATTAAAAGTTTAATAGAACTTTCATTAAAAAATATAATACCATACTCTATAGCATTTACAAGAAAAAGATGTGGGGATTCCTTACAGGTATTATCTGTTTTTGATAATAAGCGTAAATTATATTCTAATGAAACTTATGATACTTCAGAAAAAAATCATAGTAATCCTAAAATGATTATAAGCCTTGATAGAATGCTACTGTATTATTCATTATTAATGGGAGTTGATATTGGATTTACTATAAAAAGAGGAAATATACATACAAATAATGATTATTATCTTATTACATTTATTAACAGAAATGAAGATTATGTATTTGGTAAATCATTATATAACTATTCAAAAAATATAATAATTGGCGGTAAGGACAAATCTATTAATAAACATAGGACTATAAAATTGAAAACAAAAAACTATTCTAAAACACTGCAAATAAATAGAAAGGTATCTATTAAAAAAAATAATATGTATAATAATAATACAGAATTAGAATTGTATTATAAAAGAAACTCAAAAGAAATATATAATCAAATACTTTTACCAGAAATTATGTTATATATAAAAAAGGATAATTTTAAAGAAGGTTTTATACATTATATAATAAATATTGCAAAATATATAAATACATCCTCTAATAATAGAAATAATATTATTAATTATGTTCTGTTTAAGAACAATATAGAATATAGTATAGAATATATTTCAAAAATTATATATGAAGAATATATACAAATAATACAATATAGATTTGAAGAATATGAAAATTATATTTCAAAATTAAAACATATACAATCCATAAATACATTTTATAGTTACCTTAATTACGATACTATTACAAATAAATTAGAAGAATATTATAATATACATAATAATTTCATTGCAAATAATATACATTCTTTAAATTGCCTTATTTGGATAATCAAATTATATTATGAATTAGAAGATGAAAATACATTTAACAATTGTAATAAATATAAATTAAAAAATATTATGACCCCTAAACTACAAAACATATACGATGAACAAACTTCGTTTCATTATAACTATAGTGAAGGTGAAACTGAAAATGATAAAGCAGGCTTTATTGACATGACTATTAAGGAATATATTGAAATGAAAAGATTAGAACAATTAATATCTATTATAACTGATATTGCTAAAGATGGTGATAAATCAGACAGTGAAGTAAAAGAAATGATTTATATTTATGAACAAATATGTTTTACTACAAATTGGGATTTTGTTGATTTAAGTCGGATTATATCATATATTATTAAATATGATTTAAATGTATATGACACTCTTATAAAATTAGCTGGTGATTATTATCATTCTATGTATATTTCTAAACCTGCTAAACCAGGACTACAAAGCACATCTATTTCTATATTAAATCGTTATGGATATAATTTTGATAGTAAATGTAAAAGAACATCCGAAATACAATTAATGATTGATGAAATTTATAATATAAAATGTGACGGATATATATTTGAATATAAAAAAGCATTAGATGATATTCTAAAACTATTTAAACGAACATTTGAGAGATATCTTATTTGGGGACTTGAAATTATTTAACACAATCTTTTATCCATTTACAATTATCATCCCAAGCAAGGGCAAACTTTATCTCAATACATTTCTTAATAAGAGGGTATTCTTTGTGTGTATTAGGATATGTTATTAACTCTTTCAGAGTTTCTTGATTTATTAGGAGTGCTTTCTTTGTAAATTCATCAGGAGTTATTTTACGGAGTTCAGACACATATTTTTTGAGTGAATTACGGAGTTTTTCTCCATATAGATAGGGTCTTCTTGTAGGAGTCAAACGGATTAAATTCTTATTTTTAGGAAAAGCTAAACAGAGTTTATGGATGTATTTATTTACTAAGAGATTATCATCCACTTCATACTGAATAGGTTTTACATTATTAATCTTATTAAAATATTCAATCGCATCTTCTTCTGAATTTACTTGTAACTCTGTCACGGTTATTTGAAAGTCCTTGGCTAATGGATTCTCGTTAAAATAATCGTGTATAATTGCGTGCCTATGCTGTCCGTCTATAACAGCACTTTTCTTAATAATGTCTCCTGTTTCTGTGTCTGTTTCTAAATAATGAATAATGCGAAATCCTGAATCCAATGTCTGAACTTTATTCTCTATAGCTTTCTTGATATTTTCTACATGTTGCTTATCCAATATTCTATTTCCTTTCCAAATAGGAATTTGTGTTAGAGACCTGGCAGACATTCTAAATAAATGAGAGCCGTCTGAATATGTATGTAAATGTTCCATTCTTTGGATAATTAGGTATATTAGTTTATACCGAAAGATATTTTATAATCAATTTTATAATTATTTATATATTTTACTCCATTTGGCTAATTCATCTTGAATATGCTGTGGGACTTTATTATTTGTAAATGTAAATGTAATTTCACCCTTGAGAATTCTTTTAATATCTTCATCTAATGATACTTTTCTTGTTTTATTATAACTTCCTTTATTTGTATTCTTTAATGTTTTTATAGGCTTATAATGCAAGTTTCCACCTTTTTTCTTATATGTTTTATTATTACTATTTATATTATTAGTATTAGGCATTATAATAATTTTTGATGTATTTAATAACATATCATTATCAGGACTCATTATCTGTGGAAGTATATTATTAACTTCATTTGTTGTAAATAAAAACTTTTTAATTTTATTAGTACATGTTCCATATGTGTGAGTATTTATAATTATTTCAAATTCACTTGAATGACTTGAATATTTTTCTATTGCTAAACATGGTGTATCTGGTAATATAATAATTTCATATATTGATGGATTACTAATATTATAACGAGTCATATAATCATATGCTACATCTTGATGATATGTAGTTGATTGAAATCCTGATATTTCATATGGTTTATTTAATTCTTTAATATAGTCATTTGACACACCTCTAAATAGCTTCATAGCCCGTGAAGGCTTAGGTGCATTATTAATTATATCACATAAATCATTTTTATAATTATCTATTAAATGTAATATAATGTTATCATTTATATGTAAAATATATTTATTATAAATTTTTTCCATTTCATATTCATTAATAGAACCATCCGATTCTATTATATTATTAATATCATTATTAGATATATTATGATATTTTAAAAGTTGAACAGCATATATAATATCATATTTATTATATATTATATTTTTAAATTCATTATTTTTAAATAATATATCAGGGTTTCTTATATATGTATTTACTAATTTATCTCCATTATATGTATATTTTCTTATTATATATTTTTGCATATTAGATAAATTTTGTGTATATCTAATACTTTCATTTAACCATATAAAATCAAATGTATCATCAGATTGAATTATAAAATTACTATCCATAAATGATTTAAAATGATTATTAATATTATAAATATATTTGTCTTTTTTAGTCGGAGTTAATATTAAGTTTAATAAATTATTATTATAATTTTTTATAATTTTTTTTGTTTCTATATTTATATTATTATCACTATTATTTATATCACTATCAACACTTGATACATTATTTAAATTTAAATTTAAATTATAAGTGTTAAACATTTATAATAAGTGTAAATATTAAAAATATAAATAATATATACATATATATTATATTATAAGATTTACAAGTATAATATACAGACATTATTTAATATCCCAATAAAATTGTGGTATTAATTTATCTTCAAAAATAATACTTTTATTATCGGGTTGTAACATTTCATTATCTTTAATTTTCCAACCATATAATGATAATTCAAAATGAATACTATTTTTACTTGTATCATTGCAAAAAGTATAATTCCAACATTGAGAACTAATAGATAATTGAAAATAAAATTGTTTATAACAAAATATTATACGATACCCTAAATACATACTTGTAAATGTCTGTTGGTCACGAAATGGCTTCCATAATGCCTTGTTAAATAATCTCCCTTCAATGTTTTCATTCTTTATCCATAATATTAATTCATTTTGAATAGGAATATATTCATCTTCTCCTATAATATCTTCAATACATATTTCATATCTTGCTGGTCTAATATCAAACAAATTTATAAGCGATTCATTATTAAACATATTATTAAAAACAA
>Ga0209358_10003643_pt1 | contig 11307 bp, 7 predicted proteins | sample LauGreFa1BDMLBSN_2_FD_187574 | JGI IMG/M metagenome (GOLD analysis project Ga0209358, IMG submission 187574) | Freshwater lake microbial communities from Lake Michigan, USA - Fa13.BD.MLB.SN (SPAdes) (version 2) | ecosystem: Environmental > Aquatic > Freshwater > Lake | place: Lake Michigan, USA...
GAACAACAATTGCTTCAGCTATACCTGTTAAACATGCTACAATAAAAGCTAAGTCAGTAAGTAATTTATGTCTAGGATGTCCGGGAACAGGTCTAAACTTACCTCTTACATTATAGCCCCAATAGTCAGGATTCTGGGAAATCTCCGTATAAATTTTTAATTCTGTTGGAGATAGATAAGGATTTCTAAAATTAGTTTCTGGTGAATGGAATGTAAAAAGATTCTGGCTATAAAACTTTATATCAGATGCAGATGTTGTTACACCAGGTCCGTAAAAATGAATGTCACTTGTATCATTTACACCACCATTAGTCTCATCATTAACAATTGCAGGATCTACATATAATGGATTAAAAGGATAGTTTTGGAATAAACCAATTGTAGTAGGTTCACTTGAACCATCTACATCACTAACACTTTGCAACTTATATGTGCGCATGTTATTTATGATACCTTTAGCAAGTACTGTTTTATTACCTACGCGTGTACCTCTCAAAATTTCATATCCTACAATGCTTGGAATTATGTTACCTTGATTATCTACAGGTGGTTTTATATTGTCAAACTTTACACCTAATAATCTTATGTATTGAGCCTTCCCTAATGTATCAGTTCTAACATGAGTATAATTATCATTTATTGTACCAGTACCAGATCCATTAAATGTATTAAGTAAATCAGCCGGCATCTTATGATGACGTATAGGTTTACCACAAAGATCATAGTTAAAACTATTAGTAGTCCCACCAATGTTAATTCCTGTATCAGGATCTACATATGTGGCATTCCAAATATTAGGTTTATTATCCGGATAGATTTCAGATGATTCCCAATAACCCATATCACCTTGAGCAATAACTCTACCGCCATCAGGTAATAAATAGTTAGTTGGTGTAAATGTTGCTGTGTTATAAACTTCCCATCTTTTCGGTATATAAGGTTCCATAGGATCCGCCGCTTCAATGGCATCAATATTATTTACAACATAATCTTGTCCTGTAGCCGGATTAAATTCTATATTAGGTCTACGCGCGCGCCCGGGTATGTGATATGATGAACTTGTTTCACCTGTATCATACACCCATCTGATCCAGAAAGCATATTGCTCATCACGCATGTAACCTACATTAGTTCCAGCTTTTTCATAATAGGTATGAGGGTATTCAGTCATAACCCATTGTGTTGAAATCTGATTTGCCAGAGGCTGATAATTAAAATCAAATCTTCCAGTTGGAGCTATTCTAAATAAATACTCGGAGCTAGAAACTATAGTATCAGACTTCTCATAAGGAAAGTTTCTATAGGGAATTACACTAAGTGGTATAGAAGGTAAAGACTCTTCTAAATTATCTATAGAGATGTGTCTAGTTCTTGTACTATAAACACCAAATCTTTTTGCAGAACTATTAGCCGCAACCATACGAACTATAACAAGTTCAAACTCATCATAGTTATCTTGATCTAAGTTGTTAAAAGTAACATCCATAGATCCTTGTAAGTTATCGTGATTGAAAACAGCTACAACATTACTAGGTGAGAAATAATCAGTAGCCTTAACACCATTTATAGTATAGGCGATTACAGCAAAGTAGGACCCATTAAGCAATGTTCCTCCTGTTGTACCAATGTCCATTGTAACACAAGGTGAATGTGCATGTGATATAAGACGTATAGCATCGCAATCTAACTCATTAGTAGGCGTACATATAATACAACTATCTACTGTTGTACAAGACTCTTTGTACGGTACAGCATCTACATTCATAGACCTATCAGGGTTTAACCCATCGGCCCAATATAACTGCCAACTGCAATCAAAATTCATTTTAGCAGAGCCGGTAATTAAATGACTCTGGTTTAAAGAAAGGCAACCATCATTAACAACTTTAACATAAGCACCTGAATCCCCACACTTTGCTGTATCAAATAAACCTATCTCAGAATTTGTATTATCCGTAGAAAAGACTGCCCAGGTTGTATCATGCATATACACTGCACCTATCACAGTATATGGTGCAGAAGCACACAGAAGGGTAGCTTGCTCAGTGCTTAAGGTACCCAGCTGTCCCTCATCTGTATTGTTTACAGCATTACGTGCGTGAGCCCACGCACCCTCGGGAAAGAATACATCATCATAGTCTTTGGTAAGACCTTTATTAAATGTATTTGTGCTTATTTCTGATCCTGCATTTGAAGGGCCTTGTTTCTTTGCCATACTTAAACTGCATTATTAATATTATAATCAATCGGATAAAAATATGACTTGAACATATCATAGTATTTACCATACATAGCTTTACGATTCATAGCCCACACCTTCAGCATTTCAGAGAAGTTAGGAGTATTAACTACAGATAAAGCATTGTTACGTGCTGCTCTAAATTCAGCATTTATAAGTTGATATTGATTGGTTACATTTTCACCCATAAGGATCAATGTCTCATATATCTTTTTCTTAAGAGCATACTCATAATACTCATTTAAAAAGGGATGGTCAGGTACCATCAATTCTCCATCCTCGTTCTCCAAAGTTCCTTGATAGTTGATATAAAGGTTCCCTTCTTTAAAGCTTGTCCAAATAAAGTTATCTTTGATATAAGCCTCGTCATGAGCATATGACTTAAGATTAGGACAATCACAGTCAATAAACTGAGAATTTTTAAACCTAATAGGGAATAAGGATTTGTAATGGCGTGTAGTTGTATTAACAACTTGAATAAGCTCATAAGTAGTTCCGCATTTTGTTAAACAAGGAGGTGTATTACTAGTACTTAATTCTGAACACTGATTAGCTTCAACCCAATCTCTATACTCAGGAACAACTTCTTGGATATTTGTACCTTGAGGATTGATTACTGTACTTGTATACTCGCCGCAAATAAGAGCAAAGTTCATTACATAAAAATCATCAGGAAGTCTAACCTTACCATTAACAACCTCTAATACTCTTTCTTTAGTTTGGTATATACGTAGACCTAGATCATAGTTTGCTTTAATTGCAATCTTGATAAGCGTAGCCGGCTCAATTTTGTTTTCCAATGACGCATTTGGAAGATCCACTCGCACATCTTCCAAAAGTTGCTCAAAAGTTCTATATTTAAGAGTGTAGTTATAGTTCATGTTCTAATAATATTTTGTTTGTCATCTTGAGCAGTGTCTGCTGGCATTTGAGCTGCAGTAAAGAATCCTGATACAACTTGCTGTTCAATCTCCATGAATAAGTATTCAGGTAGTGCAAGTTGTTGATCCTGTCTTATAGAACACTCTGAGTTTTCATTACATGTAAATAAAGTAACATCATCTTCAAATATACCCTCAACCTTAGCAGCATCCCAATCTATATTAGGAAAATACAAGTATCCATTGAGATACCAAAAGTACTTAGTCTTATTGTACTTAAACTTAGTAGTCTTAGTCATAGCTGTATACTGTGCAGGATCTGTTTTATATACAAAGAATGACCCGTCTACAGAAGTAACACTTCTAAGGAGTGGTCCATATGTACCTTCCATTAGATTAGGTAGTTTCTCTTTAGTGCGTTTTATCTTAACACCGGATTGTACATCGCAGCATGCTTCAACTTTATCCACCTCAATAAGCTCAACGCAAGGCAAAGTTTTGAATATACTATTGTACTTAAGCAGTTGATTCAGTGAATCTTGTCGCTTAAGATAAAATTTTGCAGCCTTAGTTATAAGACTGAATATGAGTCTATCTGTAATAAAAGCATCTTGAGTAACACCTTTTATTAGAGAACGGACCCTTGATATGCTATCTCCTACTGTAGTCATAATTAAAATTCAAATTCATTATAGGTTGAGATATCATCTTTATACTCAGTATAAACAAATGGTTTTGTTCTATTTGAGATTAAAGCTGATACATTATCAAGTCTGCCTATTGTTACATAGGTCTTCCAATTATTTTTAAACTCAGCAGAAAAGGTTCTTTTGAATTGTCTAATAGGAGTAAAGCCCCACATAGAATAGTCTTTCATTGTACCCTTCTGCGTATAGTTAGTATAAAATATTTTAGCTAACGCACCATCTGATTCCCAGTTTTTTCTTACTACAGCTCCATCATTATTATGATAACTGTAATAAGTTTTATGCTTATTGCCATCATTGATGCATGTAGCCCCAAATAACATTCCTAAATGCTCTGGAAGTTTTACACCATCTCTAGTATTAACCACAGTCTTCCATACTTCTTCAGAATGATGCATTATAATTTCTTTAAAGTCTTGATAGTCAAGACCCTCGTATTTAGGATACTTACTCAAAAATTCTTTAAACATATCATTGTTCAAAGTAGTTATCACATTCTTCCTAAATCTAGGTCCTTTTATATCAGGTCTTTGGTTATTGCTCATAACGTATAATACAATTTACAAAATTTCTTTCAGGTTTGAAAGATAATACATAATTGATTACTAGGCAAGTAGTAGAAAGCCCCCAAGTTATACTTGAGGGCCCCCTGGTTTAGTCACGAATAAACCAACAAACGTAGACTATAATGTTGTTACTTTTATAATAGCTCCCTGTGATGAGTCTTCACCACAAACTGTGGTTACTTTAAAGTAATAGTTTGTTTCGGTTACCAAGTTGCTTAGGGTATAACTAGTTGAAGTTAAATTTGTAACATTGGTTCCTAAACCAGAGGTGGTACCGTATGATAAAGTATAAGTAGTTGCTCCAGTGTTCTCCCAGCTAATAACCAATGCTGTAGTTCCTACATAAGAAGGATGCACAGCTAAAGGTGGTAAACATCTTGTATTTATAACTCTCGCTGACATAGCTTGATAAGCTTGTTCAAGAGAAGCACCTGCTGGAAGTTCTGGGTAAGTTGTTCCATCAGCAAATAAAAATCCAAAATCCACTATACTATAGTTAAGACTATGCTTAACGCAGGTATCTTGAATTACCTCATAGCACGGAGTTGGATCCGGGCATGATATGTTAGGAGGACATGTGTATACAGGTGCAGTTGTAAGGGGAAGATCCTTACAACCGCATGATGTATTTGTAGATTTGCAAGTTGAGCAAGCCATTTAATTAGGGTTTAGTAGTTGCTGATGTGAATGGGCAATCTGTAATAGTGGAACCAATAATAACTCTTACACGAATTTTGTAATTAGTTGCTGCCACAAGACCTGTAAGTGTTCCTGTTACAGAACCTACTGCAGGATTTATTGATGATTGCGTTGTTACAATTGCAGTTTGACCTGAATTCCAACACTCGATTAAGTATGTAACAGGACTTGATAACGCATTAGTAAAGGTATAGTCAATATCTATAGTATCTGTTGCGTAAGTCACTGATGGACAAAGTGCTGAATTAGTAATAGAATAAGTCAAGTATTGGCTGCATTTTAAACCAGCTATAGTATCATCCATACATAAGTTAAGACTTACGGTATAGTCTGTATAAGCATTCAATGATGTAGATGTAATGTTAATAGGCACTGGTGACCCACCAATATTAGATGCAACATCAATCTGAGTTGTATAAGAGTTAGCATACGCATCTGTTATTGTTATATAACAACCTGCGGCATAGCAATCTGTAAATGACCCTATAGAACCATTTAGATCAACAAGTATGTTTGGTGATGTGTAAGATGCTGTCATAGTTACGTTAACATCATCGCAACTTGGTGCACAACATGTTGTAACTACATTGTATACAGCATTACGCATATCGCAAATAGTAATCCACATGTTATTTATAGCATCAGCCATTGTATTGTAATTACCTGCTGATACCCATCCTGGTAAACTACCCATATTAACTGATGTATTAGTTAAAGAAGGTAGGGTGTCTAAGTTTATACACTCTTGTGAAATAGCTGAATAAATTTCAGAAGGTGTTCCTGTAGAGTTCTGAAGAGCACAAAATGTAGTCTCAAGGTTCTCTACAAAGTCAGTGATATCAATACTAGTTCCAGCAGTTAAACAACTAGAAGGAACTGTAATAGGAGGATATACAGGATTACATGGATCACAAGCTTCAATTACAGTCAATCTATCATTGATATCAGTTACTGTATTTGTTAAGGATGTTAGGCTGCTTGTGATAGAACAAACTCTTGATCCGATTGCTGCAGCGTAATCTGCAATAGACATTTCTGTAACAAGGTTACCAAAGCCATCTGTATATTGAAAACAAGATGCAATTGGAACTAAACAGCTCATTGATTCTTGACATGTAGTAGCAGAAACTTCTCCGGGTGTTAAAGCTTTAGTAGTAGTACTAGTACTAGTACTAGTAGATGTTCCTCCAGTAAGCGCACACAATTGATCTAAAATAAACTGAATAAGATCGTGTATATTTTCAGGCTTAGGACAAATAGGAGGGAAACAAGATAAATCAAAACCTGGAGTAGTAAGACTTAATTGACTTACTAATGTGCAAATCTCTGTTGCTACCTTAAATGTAACATCTGAAATGCTATCACCTCTGCATAAATCGATGCAAGGGATATCAGGTCCCTGCCATAGTACGCAGTTACTTGAAACAGGACTACATCCTGCTTGTGTATTTGTTGGTTGAATCGGAGTTGCCATATATATAATTTACTGTTTTTTTATCTATTATCAAAATTTATCCTCCGAATAGCTCGGGGCAAGGATTGACCCCCTCAACAGCAGGGATATTTGTATAACTTATATTTGATGATGTAATTCCTGTTACTAATGGGAAATTATTCATACAAGGAGTATTGATAGGCTCACACGGGCTAATAAATGGCACCCATGCCCATACTTGAGCTCCGTTGTAATTAAATCCAAAAAAAGTTACGTTAGGTATTGGGACAGAGGCAAAAAGATCATAATCTAATTCTAAAACAAAGCCCTCACAAGCATAGCCAGTAGGTGTACCGCTAAAGCAAAAACCATTACAAGTAAGGGGAGAGTATACTGTATAATAATACGTTAACGTCTCAGGCGGTACATAAGGATTACCCTTAGGTTCTGGGCAAACTGTTGCAATAGGTGCAACAGGTGTTGTAGGACATGCTGTAGGATCAGCAGTCATTGCTAGATCAGACAATTGTTTTTTAATCCAAAGTTTGTTTATGTCAAGCGTATCACATTCAGCACTAATACCATATTTTAATTTCTTGAATAAGTTATAATAGGCTTGAGCAAATCTGATATTACCAGTAACATCACATTGACTTTGCTTTACTTGATAATATTTTTTATCAGGCTTAGGAATAACTCTCGTATACTTTATAGGAGCTGGTTCTGGTACAGGAAGACAGCATTCACAGTTTTCAAAAATCTGAGGTACCCCCTCATTATTTTCATATATAGTACGATCACTAATAGCTTGATTATCAAAATCAACTTGTAATATTGTCCAACATTTTCTAGGATTTGTTACATCTTCTGTTAATTGAACAGTTTGTTCAAGTTCAAAAGGTTGAGCAAACTCAGAATTATATGTATATAAAACCTCTTTATCATTTAGACAATTAGTCAACTTATAAACAGGGGGTGGTCCAGGTAGTTGATTTGCACATGCAGAACAAGTTCCAAAATCATTTAGTATTGTTACTGCTTGAGGTGCATCACCTGATTGTTCTACCACTATCCAACAAGTATTTGGATAACCTGCAATATAAACAACCTGACCTATAACACCTGATATACCCGGTGTTAAAGCTTCTGTTGTATATTTTGTAAGTTGTAATGCTATACAATCTCTTAGAGCATAAATAGGCTCAGGGGGATTACAGGCATTACAATCGTCAACACTTATAAGACTAGAATAAGTTATCTGTATTGTATTATTACAATTTCCTGCTTCAGTCACATAAAAACAAGATCCATCTATATTAACATATGTATCTACATAGTCATCTAGTTCACTGTTTGATGCAGTTATAGGATTACCTGTTTGAGCACAAGGAGTAAGTAAATAACAAGTTACGTTAGCTACAGAACTTGTCATTGCATATACTCTCTTGTCATATGTATCAGATAAAGATGATGTAAATGTAGTTAAGTCAAGTTGTTCTAATCTATAAATACTTTCATCAGCATCACTACTAAAAAATCCAACTGGAGCACCGCTTGTAGTAAATCCTTGAAAAAGATTTGATCCTGACTTAGAATCGCTTGCTGGAGAAGGTATCATACCTACTGTATTTATCCAACTAGCACCTGCATTATAAGAATACAATACATTACCATTGCCCGCAGAAGCAATTAAAACATTATCACTTGACCAAGCTAAATTAGTATACTTAGGTGATTTACCCATACTGGCACTTGTTGTACCAAAGTATTCAACCATGGTAAAACCTAAACCACCGTCTGTTGATCTAAATATTTTTCTTGCAGTAGTTGCTATAATAGTAGATTGATCTGCAGATAAATGCAAACTTGATATGCGGTCATTAGGAAAAGCAGGGTCTAAAACATTTCCGGTATATAAGGGTACCCATGACACACCTCCATCGGTTGTCTTAAATAGTTTAGATTCCTTAGATGCAATACCAACTAAATCATTTATAAAATGAACAGCTAAACACTGAAGACCATTATTTGTACTGAAACTGTCTAAACGATTAAATGATGCACCAGCATCTATAGATTTTACTATACCGCCTACACCTACAGCATAAATAATATTGGGATTACTGGTATAAGATATTTGGTAAATGGTTAATACATAGGGGTCCCAGTTACCTGAACAACTAACGAGGGTAGTACCAGCATCTACTGATTTAAATAGATCACCAGAAGCTCCTACAATGATTGTATTAGGATTAGTCGGATCAGCTTTTACATCATAGAATACAACACCAGGAACAGATTTATCTGTCCATATACCTATACCATGATTGTAGACTTTTAACTTTCCTTGATCACCACAATAATATGTTTTACCAATAATCGGCATATGTTAGGTTGTTTGAGGTGGCTGAGGTGGAGCCGCCTGTTGTTTTATTTGATTAATACAATTTGTACAGCCTTGTCTTCCGTCAGCTAATACACGTTTTTGGCATCCGCAAGTAATTTGCGCTCTGCAGTTTGGACATACATTAATACTCATATTGTTGGTTTTTTATGGGTTAACACGTTTCACATCCACAACCACACGACAATTTTTTAAGTTTAGCTAATACATAATTGTACATAGCCATACCTTGCGACGGATTGTGACAATATTCTACTCTTGCTTTTGCTGCTTGCAGCATTGTTGAAAGCAATTGAACTTCTCTCAGTTTAGCAGCTAATGGTGGCAAAGGCTCACAATTAGGCACATCTAGACAGCACAATAAGTTATTAATAACATTTAAAGCTGCTGTAATTCTTAAATGGTTATATTCTACATTAACTACTTCATGAGGAGCTACGCTATATTTAATAACATAAACTCCATCTTGTATATCATTTCTATAGGAGTCGCAGTTAGTTAACTGGATATCCATACCGCAAGCAGTTATGTTAAAAGAATTCCATCCTATTTCTAGTTCAGTAACAGATGCTGTTGTAAAACCAGGACCTGTAATTTCTAGTTTTGGGCACTCCAAAGGTACATATTCATTATAAGTGCTTGTATCTACAATACGCAATACACATGATGTTAGTGTATCTGGTATATCTAGTGATAATAAGTGTTGTGCCATAGTACTAAGTTACAAAGATATAGTGTAAAAATAAAAAAAGGGAGGGATTTTTTTCCCTCCCCTCTTTTTAAGTATTAGTTAAGATTAAGGCGCTACTGGAGTACGCACACAAGATACGTTACAGTTGTAGATGTTTAGAGAAACACCTGCAGCTCTACCTTCTGCACCAGATAGTGAACTACCAGCATTATCCAACCACTTGTTCATAAACGCTTCAAAGTTAGAAGTGTAAGCAGCTTGGAAAGTAATTACTGCTCCTGAAGGAATAGTAGCTGTTGCTACAGTAATAGCTATGTTACCAGCACTAACTGTAACAGTACCAGTAATAGTAGCTGTTGTAGTTGATCCAGGAGGGAAGTAAGTAATTGTTGCTACATAACCTGTTGCTACACCAGTAGTAGTAAAGTTAATAGTGTTGCTTGCCGTTAAGTTTTGAGCACCAACAGTAAGAGCAGCTGTAGTAGTCAAACTTACTGTCGGAGCAGCAACAATTTCTAACAAGTACTGATCATTATCAAACACTCCAGTAGGATTATTGAAACGAGGTACATTGTGTTGAATGTAGTAACGAGTGTAAGGTGAGTTACGGTTGATAGTTGCATAAACATCAGTACCGTTAGTGATCTCACGGATACGCAAGTCTTGACCAGTGTAGAATGGATCTTGGCTATAAGCTTGAGTCAAGATTACATCACGGATGATATTCTCACCAGTTCCTTTTTGTTGAATTGCTTTACATGGGTTGTTTACACAAACACCAGAGAAAGCACAAGGATCACCGTTAAGATCTACCTCAGAAGCAAAGATTTGGATTGGTTCCAAGAATGCAACAATAGAATCATTTGGGTAGAAAGTACAATCTCCAAAGCGAGTATCAACATAAGCTCCGTCAATGATCAATCCAGCTCTAGTTAAAGAAGGAGTAGCATTAGCAGGAAGAGGCGTGTTACCAAGAACATAGCTTTGTAACAATGCTAAGTTAGCAGGAGAGTTAGTTCCATCACCAAGAGCAGCATAAGTAGTACCACTACCATCTGTAGAGTAAGTAACTTGTACTTGGATGAAGTTTCCAATCAATGGAGAGTTTAACAATTGGTAAGCCCAGTTAACATAAACGATCAATGGGTTAACAGCTGTTGGAGCAAGAGAACCTGCAGCGCAACATCCAGTGTAAGCAGAAGCAGTATAGTAAGAGTTACGAGTCAAGAAACGTAATGCTGGAGAACCTTTAAGGTCAACACGCAAATAGTAAGTCTCGTTACACAAGTATTCTTGAGAACATGATCCAGGAGAAACAGTTGAAGTAAGGGTGTTTTCACCAATAGTTACTTGAGCTTGTTGAGCAGGACATGGGTCAACGCGGTAGAATGCAGATACATACTTAGGGTTGATTACCTTAGACTTAACAGACTCAGTATATCCACCGTGAAATGGACCAACTTTATCTTTACCTGCATAAGCTTGTCCGTGAACTGAACCTGATACAAGTACTAATGGATTCTTCAAGGTGCTTGAACCATAAGAAGAAACGTTTAAAGTACCTCCACCATTAGGAACAGCTCCAGTTGAAGGATCAATAAATCCAAACTGACCAGTAGCAAATGAAGTACTGAATGCGAAAGCAGTAATGCTAGCTCCAGATAATGCAGTTGTAGGTGTAGCAG
>Ga0209358_10003645_pt1 | contig 11303 bp, 12 predicted proteins | sample LauGreFa1BDMLBSN_2_FD_187574 | JGI IMG/M metagenome (GOLD analysis project Ga0209358, IMG submission 187574) | Freshwater lake microbial communities from Lake Michigan, USA - Fa13.BD.MLB.SN (SPAdes) (version 2) | ecosystem: Environmental > Aquatic > Freshwater > Lake | place: Lake Michigan, USA...
TTTCCCGAAGCACGACGAATACTTTGCCGAGCTTGCCCGACATGGCCTGCAACTGTCGTTCGCCCCGCCCGAATCTTTTTGCCACTATCACAACGAGGCTCGGGCCATGGGCGCCGTGGCCCTTGCCCTGCGATCGGAATCGTTCAGCGTTGCCGAGCTTGAACACAGCATCAACGAAGTCCGCACGATGTCGGCGAAACAGCGCAGCGAGGCAGGACGCATGGCACGCCAGGCCTACGAAGACGATCACAAGACCTTTAGCCTACGACTTCGCGAGATTATTCAAGACCACCTGCTACGCTGAGCTGTGGCGCGAGGCGCGTGCTTGATCTACGCTTGAAGCAGTGCCGAAATCGGCCTCAACCCGAGGACTCGCCCATGTCGACCGACGTCAAGACACTGAGCTCACGCTTGGTGCAGATCAGCGAAAACGCCATCTTGTTGGTGATCGGCCTCGCCACCCTGTATGCCTCGGGCGTGGAAGTGAAGCGGCTGTTTGATTCGGGCGTGGTAAACCTCAGCGATCTATTCCTGCTGTTCATCTATGCCGAAGTGCTCGGCATGGTCGGAGCGTTCTACAAGAGTCACCGAATCCCGGTAACCCTCCCCATCATCATCGCCATGACCGCGCTCTGCCGGATGATCATCTTGCAGAGCAAAGACATTGACCCCGTAAATATCATTTACGAAGCGGGCGGTATTTTGATTCTCGCTGCTGCCGCCTTGCTCATGAGCTACAAGGACAAAATGAGTCTCGAGAAGATCAAGTTGCGGCAGGAGAACTGAACGACGACTTGTCGATGTAGTAATAGGATTGATCGGCTCCGGCCCAAGCCGGATCGTTGAAGACCTCATGGCTGAATCGTCCACCCACTCGCATGATGGCCTCGCGTGAACGACGGTTGCTGACGCCGATGTGGAACCACACTCGATCCACAAAGCAGAATGCATGTTGCAACAGCAGCCGTTTCATCTCGGGGTTATAGGTGCCGCCCCAACAGCGACGAGCAATGAAGGTATAGCCGATCGCAACAGACGGATCCTCCGGACGGTAGACATAGAAACGCGTTGAACCGATGACCTCCAGAGTGGTGGCATCGCGGACCACCAAGGCACTGCCGGAAGCCAATCCCTGGTCGAACACCGGACGAAACACCTCCGGTTTGTAGCGATCCCGCGCAGGGTGCTGCTCCCAAATCAAAGGGTCTTTGGCCACTGCAAACAGCGCATCGTGGTCATCCGCCCGCATCGGGGACAAATGCACGAGACCACCGTGCAGAGTAGGTTGCAACCAGGAGATATTCATAGGCGAAACGTAGCATGATGCGCTGCGTCAGATCGACCGGGAGCCCTTGTGTGTACGTACCCGACGTTTTCAAGGAAGCCGATGCAGAGAGAATTGCCCAATTCGTGGCCCGCCATCCACTGGCGACGCTGATTGCCGTACAGGACGGGCTGCCGCACGCCGATCACCTGCCCTTTCTCTGTCTCGATCAGCTCGCGCCGGGTGGAACCTTCATCGCTCACACGTCGCTCGCAAATCCAACCTGGAAACTCGCGGAGACGCGCCCGGACGTTTTGCTGGTATTCAGCGGCGCTGCCGCGTACGTCTCTCCGTCTTTATATCCCTCGAAACAGCAAACTCATGAAGTCGTACCCACGTACAACTATGTCAGTGTGCATATCCGCGGGCGACTGAGTCATTCGCACGACCCGGCGACCAAGTTGCAGTACGTCGAGCGGCTGACGCGAGCCATGGAAGCCGTACGTGCCGAGCCGTGGACCGTATCCGATGCGCCAGCGCCCTACATCGAAAAAATGCTCAAGGGGCTGGTGGCCCTAACGCTCGAAGTGACCTCCGTGACGGCCAAAAGCAAAGCCAGTCAAAATCGATTGCTGCAAGACCAATACGGCGTGGCAGAGGGACTCGCCGAACAGCCCGCGACACAGGAAGCGGCCGCGCTAGTGGCGACCCGCCTCGCGACGCTGCACCCAAAAAGACCAGATCACGAGCGATCCGGTCAGTAGGCCAAGATCGAGAGGTGTGGCGTCAGCGTTCTCGACCGACGGGTACAGCAGGAACATCGCGAAGTTATTGGCTACGTGCGCGCCGACCGCATAGCTCACCGTACCCGTCTGGAGCACAACAATTGTGAAGACGATGGCAAACACCGCAACGCCAAGAGTGCCGTAGATTCCGGAGCCGGGGTGCCCCGCAACGAATAGCAAAACCGAAATGAGTGCGGCGATTCCGATCGGTAGACGCGAGGCGAGACTCGGAAGCAGATAGCCGCGGAAGATCAACTCCTCGCTGGTTGCTTGAATACCGATGGCTACAGACGCGACAGCACCGAGCAGCATCCACTGCCAAAGATCATAAGCCAGCAGACGTTCGCGGACCTCTTCCACACCGGTGACAATCGAGGACAGCAGGAACAACACCAGCCACAGTGCTCCGGAGAGTAGGGCATCAGACATTCGGGGCCGCACCCCCGGAGCAGCCCAAATCGAGGGAGAAAGGGGCCCGTGCAACAGGCGCTTGCTGCGCACCGCCGCCCACAAGCCTATGCCGAAGGCTCCCCCGAGTATCAGGATCTGTACGACTGCTCGTGCATATGGGGGAATCGTACTAAACGTGGATTTCAACGCAGGTATCAACAGCCGGTTGGCGAGCACGACTACGAGCACCATCCCAGCGGCAAAGGCGAGCAGCACAAGCACAATGCGCCATATCTGTCGTGGGCAGTCGCGCCATTCGGCAGACCATTGGCGAAACGAATCGGATACCAATGAACTCAGCATTGCATCACCCCGATCGGTATTTGGTTTGCGCTAGCGCAACGTGATCGACAGGTTGCCCACGCCGACCATCGCGTTGATCGGCTCTCGGCCGCGACCTGTGCCGCTGACCGAGCCGCCAACTGCGCGACTGTTTACCGTTCCGTCGAGGCCGGACAGTGACACCTTGCCGACGCCCGTTTTCCCTTCGACACTCCCGGCGTTGGCGAGCGTTGTGCGCAACGTGGCATCGCCGGTCCCGATTTGCACCGAGATCGCTCCGGTCGGGACATCGATCGTGGCATCACCGACGCCAAGATCGACTTCGATCCGGCGAGCGGGTGCGGTGATGGTGACACCCCCCACCCCAGCCTTGACCTCGATGGCCGAAAACAGTTTGCGCGGCGTGCGGATCAACCAACGTTCCTCGATGTTCTTCGCGTCCACACCGAGCCGCAGCTGGTCGCCACGGGTCGTGACGGACATCTCAAGGTTGGAGACGTCGGGCAATGAACTCAGCAGTCCCGTCGTACGCTTGGCCTTGAGCGTGACCTGCGCGACGATCGCATCGCCATCACCCTGCTCGACTCGCACGTCGCCGACCTGGGCGGTCACGACCAGTGCGGACACATCTGCTGCACTCAGGGTACGTGTCCGGGTCACTTCGCCCGCAGCCACCGCCGGGTGGGCTAGCGTTATCCAAAGGACTGCGCAAACGGACTGCAGCACCACACGACGCATGAAAACCTCCGAATCATCCCGAGTTGATATGGTGTTATAGTTAACTATATCACGCATTCGATTGTCAATCTTGCTATCGCTCATCGTCGGCCGCCGTGCCGAACCGAACGCATGAAGGTGGCGGCATCACTGACCCTTCAGCTGGTGCATCATCGCCGCCTGGGAGGGCATTTCATGTACCACCACGGATTAATCGCACCGATCATTACCCTCGTTTGCTGGACGCTCCTCGTCATGGCCTGGCTCGGCTACGAACGCATCCGCAACATCGTGCGGCTGCGCCTCAAGCCCGATGCCGGAAGGTTCGCGCGTGATCTCGATTCGCTGATGCCAGAGCGAGCGCGGCAGGTATCCGCCAACTACATGCACCTAATGGAGCAGCCGACGATTTTCTATGCAGTCGGTTTCGGTCTGCAGTTCCTCGGCCAAGCAGATCACTCCATCAACATCGGCTTGGCGTGGGGATACGTCGCAACGCGGATGCTGCATTCCCTCGTGCACTGCACGCTCAACAACGTCAGGCTGCGCTTTATGCTGTTTCTAATCTCAAGCACGTTTCTCGTCGCACTGACCGTGCATGCGGTGATGGCCATGGTGCACCTGTCCCAGCACACCAGTTGAGGACACACCATCGACCCATAGCGCGCCTCTATCGACGCAATCGAAACCATCAATTCAACGTTTCGGCCGGTTCAAGGTACCCTACCGGACTTCTTGATTTCCCAAGTTAGGAGCAACAATGAGCAGAAATTCCTTGTCGTTGGTCGTCGCCGCAGCGATCGCCATGGCATCCGCCGCGCACGCTGCGCCGGCCAATGCCGCGGGTGGTGCAGTGTCGAACCAGTTCTGGTGGCCCGAGAAGCTCGATCTCGCGCCGCTGCGCCAGCACGGTGCCGAGTCCAACCCGTTCGGCGAGAAGTTCAACTACGCCGAGGAGTTCAAGAAACTCGATCTGGCCGCAGTCAAAAAGGAAATCGAGGCCATCATGACCAAGTCGCAGCCCTGGTGGCCAGCCGACTACGGTCACTACGGTCCGTTCTTCATCCGCATGGCCTGGCACAGCGCCGGCACCTATCGCTTGGGCGATGGTCGCGGTGGTTCCGACGGTGGCCAGTTGCGGTTCGAACCGCTCAACAGCTGGCCCGACAACGTCAACCTCGACAAGGCCCGTCGCCTGCTGTGGCCCATCAAGCAGAAGTACGGTCGCAGCCTCTCGTGGGCCGATCTGATGGTGCTGACCGGCAACGTGGCGCTGGAATCGATGGGCTTCAAGACTTTCGGCTTCGCGGGTGGCCGCGCCGACGACTGGGAAGCGGATCTCGTGTATTGGGGCCCGGAGGGCAAGTTCCTCGCCGACGAGCGCTACAGCGGTGATCGCAAGTTGCAGAACCCGCTCGCTGCCGTCCAGATGGGGCTCATCTACGTGAATCCGGAAGGCCCCAACGGCAAGCCGGATCCGCTTGCCGCTGCGCGCGACATTCGCGAGACCTTCGGTCGCATGGCGATGAACGACGAAGAGACCGTCGCGCTGATCGCCGGTGGTCACACATTCGGCAAGGCGCACGGCGCCTACGACCCGGCGAAGTGCGTCGGCGTCGAGCCTGCCGCAGCAGGAGTCGAGGAGCAGGGTTTCGGCTGGAAGAACAAGTGCGGCACTGGCAAGGGTGCAGACACGGTAACCAGCGGCCTTGAGGGTGCATGGTCGGCCAATCCGATTGCCTGGACAACGCAGTACCTCGACAACCTGTTCACCTTCGACTGGGTACAGACGAAGAGCCCGGCGGGTGCGATCCAGTGGGTGCCTTCGGACAAGAGCGCGTGGAGTCTCGTGCCGGATGCGCACGACCCGACCAAGCGTCACCCGCCGATCATGTTCACGACGGACCTGTCGATGAAGTTCGATCCGGAGTACCGGAAGATCTCCGAGCGCTTCCGCAAGAACCCGGACCAGTACGCCGATGCATTCGCGCGCGCCTGGTTCAAGCTCACGCACCGCGATCTCGGTCCTCGCGTCCGCTACTTGGGTTCGCTCGCGCCGAAAGAGGTGCTGACCTGGCAGGATCCGATCCCGGCTGTCGATCACGTGCTGATTGATACCGGTGACGTCGCTCAACTGAAGTCGAAGATCCTGGGCTCGGGCCTCGGCAGCGCGGAGCTCATTCGTGCGGCGTGGGCTTCGGCCTCGACCTTCCGCGGCACGGACATGCGCGGCGGTGCCAATGGCGCCCGCGTTCGTCTCGCGCCGCAGAAAGATTGGGGGGTCAACGATCCGGCGGAACTCGCCAAGGTAATCAAGCAGCTCGAGTCGATCCAGCAGGAGTTCAACCGCTCGCAAAAGGGCACGGGCAAGAAGGTGTCGCTGGCCGATCTGATCGTGCTCGGCGGTGCGGCTGCAATCGAACAGGCAGCGCAACGTGCCGGCCACAGCGTGCAGGTGCCGTTCAAGCCGGGCCGTATGGATGCGTCGCAGGCACAGACCGAAGTGGCCTCGTTCATCCCGCTCGAGCCCACGGCTGACGGCTTCCGCAATTTCTTCGGCAAGGACAATCGCCTGTCGCCTGCAGAAGCGCTGGTCGATCGGGCGAATCTGCTGACCTTGACGGTGCCGGAGATGACCGTGCTGGTCGGTGGCCTGCGTGCGCTCAACGCGAATGCGGGACAGTCCGCCCACGGCGTGCTGACTAGCCGGCCGGGCACCCTCAGCAATGACTTCTTCGTCAACCTGCTCGACATGTCGACGGCTTGGAAGAAGTCGGCGCAGGGCGAGGGCATCTACGAAGGCTCCGACCGCGACAGCGGCAAGACGAAGTGGACTGCCACCCCGGTCGATCTCGTGTTCGGCTCCAACTCGGAGCTGCGCGCGGTGGTCGAGGTCTATGCGGCCAACGACGGCAGCGAGAAGTTCGTAAAGGACTTCGTCAAGGCCTGGGACAAGGTGATGAACCTCGATCGGTTCTGATGCTCACGCAAAAGCCTCCCTCCACAGGGAGCAGTCGCCTTGCGACTCCGGAACGGCGGCGCCCAAAGCGCCGCCGTTCTTCTTTTGGGGCACCCATTCCCATGAGAAACTATGATCTTTGGCGTTGCAGGAGATCTTCATGGAATCACCTTTCCTTGAGCGTATTGAATCGCGCTGGGCATCGCTCACCAGGAGACATGTCGGCACATCAAATGCGCCTCGAAATTTCTGATAGTAGCGACTATCCCGTCGATACAGCGCCCGACCCTAACGCTTGAGCGACGGTAGCCCCCATCGACGCCCAAATTTGGCGTAGCACGGCTGTTTTTCCCGAATGGAGGCATGGGCCTAGGACGCCAGTATCGATTCTTTTTCGAACCCGCTACACGCCGTCGCCTACTGCGCTAAGGGTTGGTTGCAGTCGGTGCCTTCATAAAAGTCCCGATCGACTCGACGTAACCGCGGGACATGAGTCTGCTTCGCTCCCCGTGCTTGACCCCGAAACTTTTCCGGCTGAGTTCGAACCCTTACGACTGCACGCTCGCTACGCGGGAGTGTTTTCAAGAGGCACGTGCGGAGCCGGCCACGCCTCGACCTATTACATCGTATCGCTAGCCGCCACCCTCAAACGCCACCGTCCGCTCACCGTTGTGCGGCTCGGCCTAATATTCTGTTAACTCCGGACGGGCTCCATATCCCGGCGATACCGTTTCTCGCTCCTTGTTTCAGAAATGATTGTCAAAATGCGCTTGTATTTATACTTTTGATATTCATGTATTTATATTTTGAAAATTTATTTGCATCGTCGTATTCTGACTGCCGTTGAAATCAAAAGTATTTCGCTGTTGAGGCAGGTATATGCTACGGCGCAATTTTTTGCAGGGCATCTCTCTCTCTGCTCCTTTTATTTTAATGCTCGAAGTACCTGCTGAAGCCCGGCTTTCCAGCGGTATCGACGAACTCGTCCGGGAACTTGGCTTCACGCTCGAAATTCATCTCATCAAGGCGGTTGCAGGATCTGGCGCCTTGCTGAACGTCGCCCGAGAGACGCTTTCGGCGTCTGAATTCACGCAAATTTCAGAATTTATGCCTGGAGTGGAACGACTAATTCAGCAAGCTGATAACGTCATCCAAACTCCGATGCCGAAGTCGATGGGTGAGATGCCGCGCGTGATGGACGAACTGGGTCTTCCGGCCGGATCCACCGACAAGTTTAAAACTTTCGCGCTTCAGTACATTCGAGGTCGGGGCGGTCGGAAAATTGTTGGGCTACTGCAGAGAGCCTGGCAGGCCTGATTCTTTTACCTAACATTTCATAACCCGTCTGCTTTTGCGCAGACATCTGCCCACAATAAAAGTCATTCCAGCCTTGGCCCTTCGAGTGGGCTGCATGGCTATTTAGTTACCATCCGGATTCCCTTGATATCGCTCCTCCCAGGACGAATCCGACTTCCTAAGTAATAGACTTTAATGGCATCCGGATCAGTAACCTCTATCAGAAAAGGCGGTGTACCGGAGACTCGCATGCCTGTTGTCGGCGCTTGATAGCCCGATATCAGTAGTCTCCCGCCTCGATCTCTCGCATCAACCGAGGTCGGGCGATTTATGACGATGAAGAATCGATTCGATTTGTCTAGTGAACCGGTTGCGCTTTCGCTTAGTCGGATATTTTCGACAATTTCATTTTTGGCGGGCGCAACATCGCTAGGAGCGACGACAAGCTCTTCAGAACTCTCAGTATTACTATCAAGCGGCCTCATCGCGACGTCGTCAAATTCCAGAACGTCGCTATTGTTTTGTTCGTTGCTCGTCGAATCTGACAGGACTGGCGACAGAAGAAACGCTATAGCGATAAAGGCTAAAACAATCGCAATTGTTGGGATAGGGCGTCGTGCAAACCAATTTTTTTTTCTTATGTCTTGGTCGAGTAAAACGGTCTTATAACTTAAAGTGGTTTTGAAGTCCTGATATGGAGGCGCACCATCGAGCGAAAGACCAACGTCTAACAAATTGGCATAGCCGATGGCTGCACGTTCAGCGTAGGAGCGCAGGTAGAAATTAGACAGGTCGTCGCTCTCTAAGCCAAGTATTTGCTTGTCTGAGAGAAGCAGCTCTTTGGCAATGTCGCTTATCGCAAGTGATCTTCGCTGCCGTGCTTCGCGCAGAGCGAGCGCGAAGGCAGAAAACTCTCCCGACCTAGAGGTCAAGCTTCCCTCCACCCCCGCACCGATTAGGCACCGGTTGGGTACCGATAAAAGCAAGTTTTTTGCCGACAACGATATAAGACATAAAGCGTATTTTGGTCGAAGAAGATCAAGCTTAAGCTAGCGTCCACTTGATCTCTTCGAGCAGTACGTTTCGGCACTGCGTGAATAAGATACTGCTCTTGTCTTATGACGGCGTAGATCGTCGGTATAGATACCCTTTGAAGACAGTTGCTTAACTAGGCACGTATACTCGCGCGCTAAATATGAAACATAACTCCTTTGCGATCGCCGCAGTTCGACGCGCTGGCGGGCCAAGCAAAGCGCGCGAACGGCTCATCTCTGCCGTCCGACGACTTTTGCAGAGCCACGATCCCAGCGGTATCACGACATCGATGGTGCTTCGGGAAGCCGGGGTCGCTCGTAATACGCTTTATTTGCACTTTGAGAACCATGCCCAGTTGTTGGAAACCGCGTTACTGTCTATTTTTTCGGCGGCAGTGCAGGAGAACATAGATTCCGTTGAGCAGGCATTAAGAAAGTCAAAAACACGAAGTGAATTTTTTCGGAAGGTCGCGGTTGTTATTAGAGATTCAAACAGTCGAAATCGTCGCAAGTTTCGCATCGAAAGATGCCGACTGATAGTTCATGCGGAGAATAACGATGGGTTCGCAGCAGTGATGGCGGCTGAGCAAAGCCGAATAAACGCCCAATTCACTGAGCTTCTAGAGCAATGTCGCCAGAGAGGGTGGATCCGGGGAAGCGTCAAATCTTCGGTGGCAGCTGTACTTGTCCAAGCGTTAACTCTTGGCAAAGTCATTGATGATATTTCGGGGAAGAAGTTGTCGGAAGACGATTGGTTCGATATGTATTTGGAAGTCGTTAACAAGGTCATCATGGGAAGTTAGTTTTTGGATAGTGCTTAAGTCTTTTTGTTTCTCGGGCCAATCTGGCGGAGTTACATACCGCCGGGCAGTAACTTCTCTTAGTCGAGCTAAACTTGCTCCACTATTTTTTTGATTTAGAGCTTGCGTAATAAACGGGTCGAGCGGAGGCGTAATTCGCCGCCCTCCTCGTCCAGAAGCATGAAGACATGTGACAATGGACCAATCGGGAAATCCCGCAAGACACTGAGGATTCCTTCGAGAAGAAAGTGGAGCGGGCGATGGGAATCGAACCCACGTTAGTAGCTTGGGAAGGACCCCGGCATGTTTCGGAAATATCAAAAATCACTGAGTACTCAATCTGTTAGATGCACTGTTAGCCCCTGAGTGTGGGCTGTGGGCTCACTACACTATCGACTCGTTTTTAAGCACACACGTCTCGCTTTATGAAATCATTAATTAACGCTGACTGCGTTGACTTTCACTCTCCATCGTAACGTTTCGCAATCAAAGAAATTATTTTTGTGAGAGCGAGTTCAGCGCTGATGGCGTAGATGGCGCGTTATTTCGCTGGGCGCATTCCAGGCATCAATGACGGCGACTTGCAGTCCGCTGTTAAGTTATATGCTCGCAAAATTGTTAGGCGGAATGATTCATCACGGTAGTCGTTTAAACGCTCATAGCCGCAGTTGAAAGAACAACGTGTCACGCTCGGGGAAGTCATAGCTCATCGGTAGTTCAGATCGATCGATTTGCACGAACCCAACGGCACGATAAAACGCGTGGGAACGAACAGCTGCAGACGGAGTATCCAGAATGATCTGAGTCACGCCTTTTCTTTTTGTAGATTCTACGAACCTATCGTAGAGAGCTCTCGCAATGCCGCGATCCCTCCCTCGGCAATCAGCTGCAACAAAAAACTTTTTCATCACGCCAAGATCGTCTTGTAGGCGCATTAAGCCGATGGTGCCAACGATAACCCCCGCGGAGGTTTCCGCCACCAGAAATATCCCGCCTCGCTCACCATAGTAGGCGTTGATATCCGTTAAATCTTTCTGATCATTGATCGAGAGATTCAGGTGAAATTCGTCGTTCTGGATGCCCAGCACGAGCGCGATAACACCCGCGTCGTCCGTTTTACGAAATTCTCGAATGATGACGGGTTCTTTCATTACGCTCGATTGGTAGGAGGAAGGTGGCTGGCACTGGGGTAGTATTCTATTTGCGGAAGTCATTCCGAGTCTTGTTTGGTGAAACCCATATGTATTTACCCACAGTATTTGCAGAAAAGGATGCTGCGTTCATCGCTGACTTCGTCGATCGGCATCCCCTAGGGTGGAGAGAGATGAAATTTAATGAAGGCGTTGACCAAATCGTTACCAAACCACCGATCAGAGAAGGATAACGAAGTGAATTTTTGATGTTTTTATATAAAGACCAGGTAGTTATCCCACACTAACTATTGATGGGTTGAGGTTTGGTTGATGATGAATTCCGGGATCGGTCTACCCACTTTCGCTACCATTTCACCGACACCCCCCCTTCACCAGATGTTCCGAGCGGTTAACCACCCACACAAGTAGCTAATCTAAGCACGGCGCACGGCGCTTCTTTTTTGTGGGAACTGGTGCGATAACTGGGGCTATTGACGATGCGATTCCACGCTCTACCCGCCCAGTCGGCACAGCGACAGTATCGGTGAGTGAATCGTGTAATCACGCGAGAGACGAAGGATTC